>Ga0070738_10004247_pt1 | contig 17490 bp, 16 predicted proteins | sample Coa_R2_2_FD_66446 | JGI IMG/M metagenome (GOLD analysis project Ga0070738, IMG submission 66446) | Surface soil microbial communities from Centralia Pennsylvania, which are recovering from an underground coalmine fire - Coalmine... | ecosystem: Environmental > Terrestrial > Soil > Unclassified ...
GCACGAGCGCTCGGGCATCAGCCACTGGCGCAAGCAGATCGGGGACAAGCTCGATGCGCTCCTGGCCGAGACGCTGCGGGTGGCCCATGCGAGCGGCGCGCTCGAGCTCCGGGACCTGGCCTCGTCCTCGCCTGGCTCAGGCATCTTTTGTGCCTTCTGCTGGCCGCCATCCTCAGCGCCCTCGCCGATCGATCAATCCTCAAACCGGCTTCTTAACGGACGGCTAGCTAACGGATCTTCGCATTCGCGCTTGTTGAGCTGATCAAAGCTCCGGCTGGCCTATAAGCGGAAAACTTGTAATATCTAGATAAACAAGGATTGTACTAAAAAGAGACTGTGCAAGAGGTCTATTGTGTGCCGCTGGTCCCAGCCATTGTGGTACCCTTGATGCCGCCCGTCAAATTTCCTCGGCTCGATCCATCCCGCGTGCCGCCGGTGCCGGCCTGAACCGTGCCCAGGATGCCTCCCGTGGTGCTTTGCCGGAGCGAACCATCCGCAACGCCGCCGGTGCCGGCCTGAACCGTGCCCAAGATGCCGCCCGTAACATTCCCTTGGGCGGGCCCAGCGCCGCCGCCGGTCCGGGGATGGACCGTGCCAGCGGCGGTGCTGCTCTTCGTGATGACTGGCACGGGTGCTGGCGCTTGCGCATGGGACATGTTTGTGGAACAGCTCATGGCATACACCGCTAGGGCCATGATCAATCGATCCTGCATCCGGCTCATCCTTACAATAATTAATCGAGGTTCGTTAATTACAATTAATCGAGGTTCGTTTGAGAAGACTGGTTGCAGGTGCGGCCAGCCGCTGGACACAACTGGTAGTAAATATGAACCCGCAATTTGGCGAATTTCGGACGTCTGATATCTTTGTCATTCTTCATCTGCTGAAACAGCTCTTGACCGTATCGGATTTGCTGGATTGGTAAATCACATCCGCAGGTCCGCGAGCACGGACAAATCACATCCGGACGCCGTTATCGCCGGCCGATGCTGCGATCCGGCTGCCGTTTGCAACTTTCTCGTTCAGTTGACGGGGAGGGCCTGGTTACTGACATCTATTGCGCTACTTGTGATTGGCTTGCGTGCGTGCGCACAAACCAGCGATAAACTTCACGAATGCCGTCTTGGAGGCTTGTTTTCGGCCGCCAGCCGAGCGCTGCTAGCTGGCTGGAATCCATCAATTTGCGCGGCGCCCCGTCGGGCTTGCTGGTATCGAAAACGAGTTTGCCTTCAAAACCCGTGATTTGGGCAATCATCTCAGCAAGCTGGCGGATGCTCACGTCTGAGCCGCTGCCGCAATTGATCGGCTCGCGCCCATCATAGCGATCCATCAAAAACACCACGGCATCGGCCAAATCATCGACATAAAGGAATTCCCGCAAGGGCGTTCCGGTGCCCCAGATGGTGACCTCCGGTTCGCCTCTGACCTTAGCCTCGTGAAACTTGCGAATTAGGGCCGGCAAAACATGGCTTGATGAAAGATCGAAATTGTCGTTCTGGCCATAAAGATTGCTCGGCATGATCGAGATGTAGCGGCGGCCATACTGGCGCTGGTAAGCTTGACACATTTTGATGCCGGCAATTTTGGCAATCGCATACCATTCATTGGTTGGCTCAAGCGGGCCTGTCAACAGCGCCTGCTCCTTGATCGGCTGCGGCGCAAACTTAGGATAGATGCAGGATGAACCCAGGAAAACAAGCCGCTCGATACCTGCAAGGTGTGCAGCATGAATGACGTTTGTCTCTATCACGAGATTGTCGTAGAGAAATTCGGCAGGGTAAGTGTCATTGGCAAGAATTCCGCCGACTTTGGCTGCGGCAAGGATGACGGCGTCCGGTTTTTCCCGCTCGGCCCACCGGCGGACGGGATCCTGTTCACGCAGATCCAGTTCGCTGCGACTCACCGTTAGGATTTCGGCATCTTCCTCAGTGAGGCGGCGCACGATCGCCGAACCAACCATGCCACGATGCCCGGCGACCCAGATTCGCCGGCGAGCTTTGGATTGCCCCGAAGGATACATCGCGTAACTCTTCTCCTCAGACCCGCCCGCGTTTCTTCATGACGATCAAGTCGCTCGCCACCATTTCCGTGACGAGCTGGGCAAAAGAGATTGTGTGCTGCCAGCCCAGTTTCTTGCGGGCCTTACCGGGATCACCAAGAAGAAGATCGACTTCCGTAGGACGGAAATAGTGCGGGTCGATTTCGACGAGAACGCGGCCGGTTTTCGTATCTATGCCGCATTCGGCAACGCCGGTGCCCTTCCAGCCGATGGTGATGCCGACTTCTGCGAAGGCGCGCTCGACGAATTCACGTACCGTATGGGTTTCTCCCGTCGCGAGGACATAATCGTCAGGCTCGGGCTGCTGCAGAATGCGCCACATGCCCTCGACATAATCGCGTGCATGGCCCCAGTCACGCTTGGCATCGAGATTGCCTAGAAAGAGCTTGTTTTGGAAACCCAAATGGATCGCCGCGACTGCACGGGTGATCTTCCGGGTGACGAAGGTCTCGGCCCGGGTTGGCCCCTCATGGTTGAACAGGATGCCATTTGACGCATGCATTCCATACGCTTCACGGTAATTGATAGTGATCCAATAGGCGTAGAGCTTGGCGGCGGCGTAGGGCGAACGCGGATAAAATGGTGTTGTCTCATTCTGAGGAATTGCCTGCGCTTTGCCGTAAAGTTCCGATGTTGACGCCTGATAGAAACGTGTTCTTTGGCAGAGCCCGAGGATTCGGATAGCTTCGAGCAGGCGAAGCGTACCAAGCGCATCCGAGTTGGCTGTATATTCCGGTGTCTCGAAGCTCACCTGGACATGGCTCTGCGCCGCGAGATTGTAGATTTCGTCCGGCTGAGTCTCCTGGACGATACGAATGAGGTTCGCCGAATCTGTGAGGTCGCCGTAATGCAAAAGAAAATCAACGTTTGGCTCATGGGGATCCAGATATAAATGATCAACCCGGCCGGTGTTGATCAGTGACGACCGCCGTTTTACACCATGAACGATATAACCTTTTGATAGAAGGAGTTCGGCGAGGAAGGCCCCATCCTGTCCGGTGATGCCGGTAATCAGCGCTACTTTTTTCGAAGCCATCTGGAACAAATGCCTTGAACTTGTGATCGAGAATGAATGGACGCGCCAAAGTGCAGAACAGCTGGAGCTAGCCAAACTCGCATGCTGTCCGAAAGCAAGGGCGGGCTGGGCGCCGCTTCGGGAATGTCAATATGACTATGGCTCACATGAACGCTGGTCGTAGAGAGATAGAGAGGGCGAATCATGTGTCATCATTCCGGACAAGAGGACATGGTGACAATTCCGTCAGGCAACGCGCAGGAAGGTGGAACGCGGCCAATCTGAAGGGATGCAACAATCGTGGCCGGTCTCCAGCATGAGCGGAAAGAAGCAGATTAACGGGATCAAAGCTGGAATTCATGCTCAGCTTGCCAAATTTGAGCCGGATGGCTGCTGATTGTAGAACCAGCCGGAGAGGCGCAGCCCCATCGAAACTGGGCTCCGCTTCTGTTTCGGAAGAGCCGGCCGCATAGGTCAATATCGCAGGACAAAGCGAGCCTGGGCCAGCGAGGTGAACCGCGTCTCATTCAGAAGCTCACTTCCCGGGCGGTGTTGAAGTTTTCGTTGAAGGCGTTCGGCATGGGCATTCCGGGCTTTGGCTGTGCTTTCAGGCCAGATTTGTTCCGGGTTCAAGCAACCGCCGTCTTGGTAATAAGTTAATCGCTTGCATTACAGGTGTCGACTACAATGACTTCTCAGAAGGATCGCGAATCCGGGGAAAGGGTTGGCCATCGTGCCAGCGATCGTTTATTGAGTGCCAGAATCTGGCTCATGGCTTTCAGTGTCATTATCTATTTCTTTCCGGAGTCCTGACCTCATGACGGCGTTCTTGCCGCCGGCGCTATTTTGGGTTGAATTGCTCCGGTCATCCAGCGGCGGGCCTGAAGCCTGTTCTGCTGAAGAAGAACATCCCTGATGTTATCCAAGATTTTGATCGCCAATCGCGGCGAGATCGCCTGCCGGATCATAAGGACCGCGAGGCGCCTCGGCATTGCGGCTGCTGCCGTTTATTCCGAGGCGGATCGGGGGTCGCTGCACACGGTACTTGCCGATGAAGCTTTTTTCATCGGACCCGCACCAGCTCGTGAAAGCTATCTCGATGGCACCAAGATCTTGGAGGCGGCTCGTCTTTGCGGCGCGCAAGCGATTCATCCAGGCTATGGGTTTTTGTCCGAAAACGCGGATTTCGCGGAAAGCTGCGTGAGCGCGGGTGTTGTCTTTATTGGGCCTCCGGCAGCGGCAATCCGTGCCATGGGCGATAAAGCGCAAGCCAAATCACTCATGGAGAAAGCCGGTGTTCCACTGGTGCCTGGCTATCATGGGAGCAGTCAGGATGAGGCGCTTCTTTCCGAAAAAGCCCTTGGCATTGGCTATCCCATCCTTATCAAGCCTTCGGCGGGCGGCGGCGGCAAAGGGATGAAAATCGCTTCCGGGCCGGGAGAGTTCGCGGCAGCGCTCGCAAGCTCTAGACGTGAGGCGCTCTCGGCCTTTGGCGATGATCGGGTGCTGATTGAGAAATATTTGCCGCGGACGCGCCATGTCGAGATTCAGGTCTTTGCCGATGGCAAAGGAAATTGCGTCCACCTCTTTGATCGCGATTGCTCGATTCAACGCCGGCACCAAAAGATCATTGAGGAAGCGCCAGCCCCTGGTCTTGGAGAGGAATTGCGGCGAGCCATGCGGGCGGCGGCTCTCGCAGCCGTGCGCGCGATTGGCTATGAGGGTGCTGGGACGGTGGAGTTTTTATTCTCTCCGGATGACAGCACTTTCTATTTTCTCGAAATGAACACGCGGCTTCAGGTTGAACATCCGGTCACCGAAATGATCACCGGCGTGGATCTCGTTGAGTGGCAAATTCTTGTGGCGGGCGGGGGCGCATTGCCCTTGCGCCAGGAGGAAATCGCCGCGCGCGGGCATGCCTTCGAGGCACGCATCTACGCGGAAGATCCGGCGCGCGATTTCCTTCCGCAGTCGGGCCGCATCGCGCGTCTCGACTTCCCCGAGCCGGAACCGCATGTGCGTGTGGATAGCGGTGTACGGGCGGGCGATGTCATTCCGGTCGATTACGATCCCATGATTGCCAAGCTTATCGTGTGGGAGAAGGACAGGACGGACGCCGTCCGCCGCCTCGGCACCGCGCTCGCCGGAATGCGCGTCGCCGGAATTGCTGCCAATCTGGACTTTCTGCGTGCTGTTGTCTCACAAGAAGCCTTCGCTGCGGCTTCGCTCGATACGGGATTTATCGAGCGTCATGCCAGCCGTCTCTTGCTGCCGTCACAACCTGCCGGAGCCGAAATTTGGGCAATGGGCGTCATCGGCATTCTTTGTGAGCGGGCGGCATGCGCGCAAAGGCAAGCAGAGCAATCGGCTGACCGGTGGAGTCCGTGGAACAGCCGGAACGGCTGGCGCCTCAACCACCGCGCGCGGGAAACTCTGCGCCTGCGCGAAACCGGGCTTGGCGAAAGCGGCGATCGCGCGATCGAAATAACCTATTTGCCGGATGGCTGGCGGCTTGATCTGCCGGATCGCAGCTTTTTCCGGACCCGCGGCACGCTCGCGCCGGATGGAACCCTCACAGCGGATCTCGATGGCCACCGCCTCAAAGGGATCTTCGTCCGCTGCGGGCAGGAGGTGGCCGTGTTTCCGGGAACCGGGTCCGGCCATCGCTTTGTGCTCGCAAGTCCTGCTGCCGGGACTGCAGGGGCTCGCGAGCCGCAGGGGCGTCTCACGGCTCCCATGCCAGGGCGAATTGCGGCGCTTCTGGTCGAGCCGGGCACCCAGGTCGAGGCAAACCAGCCGATCCTCGTTCTGGAGGCGATGAAAATGGAACATCTTCTGACTGCGCCGCGAAGCGGGATTGTAAAAGAGTTCAGGTTCAAGCTTGGCAGTCAGGTTCCCGAAGGGGCCGAGCTTGTCGCTTTCGAAACCGGGCCCGCGATCGAGATAGAGTCATGAAATTTGGTTCCCCAATACTTAAATGAGAACCGGGCGATGCCAAGCCGGCGGTTGCCCAGCCCCATTTCATTGGGGAGCGAACAATTCGCGATTTTTGAAAAAATGTTCTACAGAAGCGCCTTGGCCAGCGCGGTTGGGCCAGGCCAAACCTCCATTCAGGTCCCGCATTCGGAATTTGAGAAAACATGCGAAAAGTCATTGGCGGCAAGCTTCATGGCATCCGCGTCACGGAAGCAAATCTCGACTACCATGGTTCGATCACGCTCGATCCGGATCATTGCGAAGCCGCGGGCATTTTGCCGCTCGAATTCGTCGAGATCTGGAATAAGAATTCCGGTGCGCGTATCTCGACCTATGTTATTTTAGGTGAACGGGGATCGCGCTGCTGCATCGTCAATGGGGCTGCGGCACGGACCTGTCAGCCGGGCGACGAACTCATTATTTGCAGTTCGATCTATTTGCCTGGCGAAAGCGTCGCTGGGCTCAGTCCCGCCGTCGTGACCTTGGACGAGGATAATAATATTGCTCAATCTTTGCGCTATTCCGTCACTTTGGACAGCACCGGGAGCTACCGCTTTGCCATCCTCGATGAGGAAGGAGCCCGGCTCAAGGTTCCCTTGCGTGCGTCGAGCCAAAACCGTAAGGCCTAATTCCACGATGGCAGCTCGATCTTGACTCTTTTTTCTGGTCGCACCCATATAACGAACAACGTGTTCGTCATATCGAATGATCGGCGGTTCCGTGCAATTCGCTCCGGCAAGTAAGGCGGCGGGTCTTCGCGAGGTCGACGCTCCAAACAGCCTCGTTGTGCATTTTGGCGCTGATCAGCCGCTCAAGATGGAAGCCGGCGTCCTGCTCAGCCCCTTGACAATCGCCTACCAGACCTATGGCGAACTCAACGCCAGCAAGTCGAACGCCATTTTGATCTGCCACGCCCTGACGGGCGACCAGCATGTCGCCAACACGCATCCCATCACGGGCAAGCCTGGCTGGTGGCATACGATGGTCGGTCCCGGCCGGCCGATTGATACCAATCGCTATTTCGTCATTGCCTCGAATGTTGTCGGCGGCTGCATGGGCACAACGGGGCCTGCCTCGCTCAATCCCGCAACCGGCCGTCCCTATGGCCTCGATCTTCCGGTCGTTACGATCAAGGACATGGTTCGCGCCCAAGCCATGCTCATTGACCATCTCGGAATCGACACGCTGTTTTGCGTCGCTGGCGGCTCGATGGGCGGCATGCAGGTCTTGCAATGGGTGGCGAGCTATCCGGAGCGCGTTTTCGCCGCCATGCCGATCGCGACCGCTGCGAGACATTCTTCGCAAAATATCGCTTTTCACGAGGTTGGACGCCAAGCGGTCATGGCCGATCCGGATTGGCGTCAGGGCCGCTATCTTGAGGAGGGTGTGATCCCGACCAAGGGGCTCGCGGTCGCAAGGATGGCGGCCCATATCACCTATCTGTCGGACGAGGTCCTCCAGAGCAAATTTGGCCGCAAGCTTCAGGATCGCAGCGCCCCGACCTTCTCTTTTGATGCCGATTTCCAGATCGAGAATTATTTGCGCTACCAGGGGACAAGCTTTGTCGATCGTTTCGACGCGAACTCCTACCTTTATGTGACACGGGCTTGCGACTATTTCGATCTCGCCGCTGATTATGGCGGTTCCCTTGCCTATGCCTTCAAGGATTCGAAAGCCCGGTTCTGCGTGATCTCCTTCAATTCGGACTGGCTCTACCCAACGCAGGCTTCACGGGCGATCGTGCATGCTTTGAATGCTGGCGGCGCTTCCGTTTCTTTCGTCGATATCGAGACAGATCGCGGTCATGACGCGTTTTTGTTGGACACGCCTGAGCTCATCTCGACATCGCGCGGCTTTCTTGAGGCCGCAGCGCGGGCACGGGGTATTGCGCCAGCCAAAACCAAAACCGGGGCGGGGTTTAGATCGTGAATTTGATGACGCGAGCCGATGACGTGAACTGGCCCCAGGCAGCGGCATCCCAGGAGAATCCGGCGCGCGTTGATCTCTTGCTGGTCGCGGATATGGTCGAACCGGGCAGCCGCGTTCTCGATGTCGGCTGCGGCGACGGCGCGCTCCTGCGGCTGCTTGCTGAAGATAAGCAAGTGGATGGACGCGGAATCGAGCTTTCACAGCGGGGTGTCAACGACTGCGTCGCCAAAGGCCTTTCCGTCATTCAAGGGGATGCCGACACCGACCTTGCTGGCTATCCTGACAACGCTTTCGATTATGTGATCTTATCGCAAACGCTGCAGGCGACGCACAGGCCGCGCAAGGTTCTCGAAGAAATGCTGCGGATCGGCCGTTACGCCATCGTGTCGTTTCCGAATTTCGGACATTGGCGGATCAGGTTTCAGGTGGCGTTCGGCGGGCGCATGCCATTGACGCGCAATCTTTCCTGCGCTTGGTATGAAACCCCGAATATCCATTTTTGCACGATCCAGGATTTTATTGCGCTGGTGCGTGAGATTGATGCGATAATTGAGCGCGGTGTCGCGATCGGCCGTTCTGGAATTCCGCTTCGCTACAGTGAGCCCTGGATCTGGAACCTCTTCGGCGAGCAAGGTGTCTTCCGTCTTACCCGCAAGCGGTGAGAATGTCAGAGTTCCTTTTGCTCAGCCGGCCAATTGATTCGGCGAAGATCCGCCGCCTCGCCCAGCAGCTGCCTGTGAAGATTGCCGATTGATTCCGAGCCGGTAACAAACTTCGAAATCGTCCGCCCGGATACATTGCAGCTGCGGCCAATCTCCGCACGCGTCTCCCCGCCATAATCGCGGGCGGCGAATCGCCTCGCGCTTTTGGCGTCCGGTGAGCTTCGGGTTTCTTCTGAGCTTCGGGTTTCTTCCCAGCTTTACGCCGCACGCCTTGGCGCGTTCGCGCCCTTCGCTTGCTCTCGGCATGGCTCATAGCGCGCGGCGGCTTTGCGTGCGGCACCGTGTAAAAACCTGAAAAGCACAAAACAAGAACTTGATTTGCCGCGGACTGTCCGCTAGAGCGAATTCCGAAAAAATTGATAAACTTTTTCGATCAGAATTCGCTCCAGCTTCTAGATCTGGCGCGATTTCTTATCGCTCGAACGATTCCGTTCGAGCGGAAAGCGCGCTAGGCTTCGCCCCATGGGGAAACACGTCACACCGCCGCCGCCCCCAAGCGGGGGCACCGAAGATGTCAAGCTGCGCGAGGCGCTCGAAGAGCGCTACCTCCAATATGCGCTCTCGACCATCATGGGACGGGCCTTGCCCGATGCCCGCGACGGGCTGAAGCCGGTGCACCGGCGCATCCTCTACGGCATGCACATCTTGCGGCTCGATCCGGCGAGCGCCTTCAAGAAATGCGCGAAGATCGTCGGCGACGTCATGGGTTCTTTCCATCCGCATGGCGACCAGGCGATCTATGACGCGCTTGTGCGCCTCGCCCAGGATTTTTCCTCGCGCTATCCGCTCATCGAAGGGCAGGGCAATTTCGGCAATATCGATGGCGACGGCGCCGCCGCTTACCGCTACACCGAAGCACGGATGACCGATATCGCGCGACTCCTCCTCGAAGGCATCGACGAGGACGCGGTCGATTTCCGCGACAATTACTCGGGCGACCAGAAAGAGCCGGTTGTCCTGCCCGCCGCCCTGCCAAATCTCCTTGCCAATGGCGCGCAGGGCATCGCGGTTGGCATGGCGACCTCGATCCCGCCGCATAATCTTGCCGAGCTTTGCGACGCGGCGCTCTATCTCATCTCGCATAAGAACGCGGCGGCGGATCAACTGTTGGAATTTGTGCCGGGACCGGATTTCCCGACGGGCGGAGTCCTCATTGAGCCGCGCGAGGCGATTGCCGAGGCCTATCGCACGGGGCGGGGCTCGTTTCGCCTGCGGGCGCGCTGGACGAAGGAAGAGGGAAGCCGCGGCGGCTGGACCGCCGTCGTCACCGAAATCCCCTATATGGTGCAGAAGTCGAAGCTCATCGAAAGGATCGCCGAGCTTCTCGCCGAGAAAAAGCTGCCGCTCGTCGGCGATATTCGCGATGAATCCGCCGAAGACATTCGCATCGTCATCGAGCCGCGTGCGCGCACCGCCGATCCCGAACTGATGATGGAACAGCTCTTCAAGCTTACCGAGCTCGAGAGCCGGTTCCCGATGAACATGAATCTTCTCGCCGATGGCGTCGTGCCGCGTGTCGTCTCCCTCAAGGAGGCGCTGCGGCAATGGCTCGATCACCGCCGCGAGGTTCTTCTGCGCCGTTCGCGCCACCGGCAGGCCGAGATCGAGCACCGCCTCGAAGTTCTTGCCGGCATGATCATTGTCTTCCTCAATCTCGACCGGGTGATTGCGATCATCCGCGAGGCGGAGGATCCAAAGCAGGAGCTGAAGGCGGTTTTCAGCCTCTCCGATGTCCAGGCAACCTATATCCTCGACACGAGGCTGCGCAGCTTGCGGCGGCTCGAGGAGATGGAGCTGCGCCGGGAAAACGACAACCTTGCCAAGGAAAAGCGCGAGATTGAGTCCCTGCTGCGCGACGAGGGCAAGCAATGGAAGGCCATCGGCGCGCAAATCCGCGAGCTTAAAAAGAAATATGGTCCCGACACGAAATTGGGGCGCCGCCGCACGAGTTTTGGCGAGCCGCCCGCCATTGCCAGTGAGGAGGTTTTTGGCACGCTGATCGAGCGCGAGCCCGTGACGGTCGTCGTCTCGGAGAAAGGCTGGATCCGCGCTCTCAAAGGCAATGTCGAGGATCTTTCGGGTCTGCAATTCAAGGGCGACGACAAGCTTGCGATTTCCTTCTTTGCCGAAACCACCTCGAAGATTCTCGTGCTCGCGAGCGATGGCCGGATTTTTACGCTGGACGCAAGCAGGCTGCCGGGCGGGCGCGGCCAAGGCGAGCCGGTCCGGCTGATGGCCGACATCGCGGAAGGCGAGACCATCACGGCTGTCTTCCCCTATGCGGCTGGCGAGAAGATGCTCGTTGCCGCCAGCGACGGCCGCGGCTTTGTCGCGAACCAGGATGAGATGGTTGGCGGCACCCGCAAGGGCAAGCTGCTTCTAAATGTGGAGAAACCAGCGGCAGCCGCGCTCATCGTCCCGGCCAGCGGCGATCATGTGGCGGTGATCGGGGAGAACCGCAAACTACTGATCTTCCCGCTGGAGCAAGTACCGGAGATGGCGCGCGGAAAGGGCGTCCGCCTGCAAAAATACAAGGACGGCGGGATCAGCGATGCCAAGGTGTTCGTGCTCAAGGAGGGTTTGAGCTGGACGGATTCTGCCGGCCGGACATTTAATGTCCCCGCGCGCGAGCTGCGCGATTGGCGCGGCAACCGGGCCGAAGCGGGGCGCCTGCCGCCGAAAGGCTTTCCGAAGAGCAATAGGTTTGGGTGAGGGTCGCCGGCAGCACCGCGTGTTAAGAGCTGCGGGCGAAAGCGGGCAGCACTACCCCACTCTATCCCAGCCATTCATCCCGAGCCGTTCTTGCGGCAGGAAGCGCGCCTTATAGGCCATTTTTTTTGAGCCTTCGACCCAATAGCCAAGATAGACATGCGGCAAACCCAGGCGGCACGCACGCTCGATATGGTCGAGAATCATAAAGGTGCCAAGCGAACGCTGACGTTCCTCCGGCACGTAGAAAGAATAGACCATCGACAGGCCGTCGGCGAGGATATCCGTCAGGCAGGCGGCAAGCAGCGGCCGCTCGCCATTCGCATTTTTCTTTGAAGGGCGATATTCGATGAGGCGTGTTTCGACATGGCTGTCCTCGATCATTGTCGCATAATCGATGGCCGTCATATCCGCCATCCCGCCGTCGCCATGGCGTTTGTCGAGATAGCGGCGGAACAGCGAATATTGTTCGCTGCTCGGTTCCGGCCGGGTTACCGTCCCTGCGATATCCCGGTTGATTTCAAGGATCCGGCGGAAATTTCGAGATAGGCGAAACTCGGCGGCTTTGACGCGGGCCGAGACGCAGGCGCGGCAATTTTCGCAAGCCGGCCGGTAGGCGATGGTCTGCGAGCGCCGGAAGCCGGATTGGGTGAGCTGGTCGTTCAGCGCCACAGCGCGGCGGCCGATCAGATGCGTGAAGACCTTGCGCTCCAGCCGGTTGGGCAAATAAGGGCACGGGGAGGGCGCCGTCAGATAAAATTGCGGTGCATCGCGCGGCTCTCGCGTCACTTCCGGCAGGCCTTCATTTCGTTCCCCGAAGCGGGGCTTCTATACGGGATCGCTTCAGGAGGGTTCCAGCGGACCATCACATGAACCGCCGGACGATGATCACGCCAGCGAGCATATCGTGCAAACATCTTTTGTTGGCGCTCACAAGCGAAACGAGAAAAATGAGCGGGAACATCGTGCTCACGTAAAAGAGCACCGCATGCACCGCTGCGATCAGAAATGGCACTCTTGTGCCATCCGTCAAACGCATCTCGAGATCCATGAGACGCATGCCCGGCGTTGCCATGTGATAACCCGAGACAGTCAGGCCATTGTAAAAAAATGCCACGGCTGGAAACAGCGGCGGCAGGATCAAAACAGAAAGGCCGAAGGTCAGAATGGCAAGCGCCAGCCACAGTGAAAAGGAGAGAATGGAAACGAAGATCAGATCGCAGAGGAGAGCCATGATCCGCCTTGTGCGAACAGAGGCGAGAGCCTCTGCCGGAAGCTGAGGCTCGATGAATAACGGCGCCGGGAAATCCGGCCTGTCGTAACCTCCTCCATAGCTCATCCTGGCACTCCGGGCTTCTCGTTAAGCGAGCAAACGGCGCCAAAAGATGTGGCTCTGGCGAGCCAATCTCACAAGAGCCGAGGGGTCCGTTGCTGCGTGCCTGGCACCCTCTGGCGCCGAAGCCAAGGCCAGCCTCATGTTACGCTCAAATACAAGAAAGTGAAGAATGGCGGCGGCCTGAGAGCCAGTTTTTCAGCGCCGCACTGCTCGCTGGTGTTTTTTCATCGCAAGTGGAGAAGTCACGCTTGCGTCAGAAGCAACGAAAGCGGCGGCTTGGCTGTTACCAGCACCGCGGTGGCACAGCGGTGCGTTTCCAGAACCGGCAAGCCAGGGTCTGGCCGCTGGCCGCTTTGCTTTAAAGAATGCTTTGGAGTGCCAGCTGCAATCCGGCGGGCGTGACGGGTTTTGCGAGCCAAGGCACATAGCGGAAAATCTGATTGATTCCGGGAGTATCGGCGGAAAGACCGGAAACGGCAAGGAAAGGTATTTCCCGCAAGCACAGCTTATTCGCGAGTTCGATGCAACTTCTGTCCTGCAACTCTACGTCAACAATTGCCGCATCGGGACTGTGGGCACTCAACCATTTCGCTGCGGACGCATAATTCGACCAGGATGCACCCACCGAGAAGCCCGCATCGAGAACCATGCTCTCATAAGATGTTGCGATCACGTCGTTGCGCTCCACGATGAGGACAAGAGGTCTCGCGCGCGGCTGAGGGCGCTCTGATTTGCTCGCTGGCCTCAGATCTTTGGCCGGAATCCGGGCTATGCAACATTCCCCCGTCTCTGACGGTTTCCTCATGCAGGCCGGAACCCGGCCTGCGCGGCACCGCCGGCACCATAACTCCATGACAGACCAATCGTGCTTCAAAGCCCATACCCCGCCGACGATCCACATCCAGCAAATCGCGGTATGCTCGGTTTCAAAATCCGCTTTCCACACCTCTTGGACGTTTCGCGCATTGTCCAAAAAGGTGAGATGAAAATTCATGTCTTTGCGAACTCCTTCGGGAAGTTCAGCCATTTCGCGCACGAGCCCGGCACGTTTGCTAAATTTGGGTGGGGCTGCCACCTGAGAGGAGAGAGAACCGATCCTTTCGCCACACCTTCCGCGATTCCGGAGTGAGACACGTCTTGAGAATTTATGGTCCAACGTCATCTCCTAGCTTCATCATTTGAAGTGGGGGGCGAACGTAAAGTGGCGGACGGAAGCCAATGGTGCATTCTTTGTTCCGGGGCACGCCGTTATGACGCGGCATCATGACATATTGACCAATATATGGGGTCACATGCGTGACCTTGTCTGTTCCTTATGCCACAAAGCTGATTATGTCACAAAGCTGACGGAATTTATCAGGCGGTTTGATCCCATCCCTCATGCTTTACAAACTGGGTTCGTAACCTGGGGAAAGCCGCGTATCTCGCAAGTGCGAAGTCAGGATGGGCGGGGCTGGGGATGAAATTCCGAAAGGGTTGAAAAATCGGGATTTTCTCTGGAAGAGTCCGGGTCTTCTCCGATTACGTGCTGCGGCTGCCGCATGAAGCCTAAACCGTTTGAAGCAAACCGCGCACATGCGTTGCCAGCCTGTCATAATGGCAAGCCCAGGGCCGAATCCGCGGCTCCCACGGCCTGCATTCAATAGAGAACCGGTGTTTTCGGCCGCGGTCTCCGCCTCGTACATGTCCTTGACGCACCTATCGTCATCCAAGAACGAAAGCTAATAAGGCACAGATATTATTCATAGATGTTATATGGCGCATCTGGGGGAGTTGACGCTTATAAAAATTAACAAAATCATTTATTTGTTATTTTAGATGAAATTTGGACTATTAGCAACTTCGGCGGGTTCCGTGCGTTAGCTGCGCAAAAAATTACAAAAAATTGGAGGAGGCGACCATGCAGTGGCAACGCGGCAAGCTGACTCCATCCAACCAGCTCCTTATGGCGTTTGATCGCGCAAGCCGCACGCGGGTCAGCAATTCCATTGAGATAACCGAAGTCAAGGAAGGCTGCGTCATTTGCTGGGCAGGCGATCGAATCGAGCATGTCTACTTTCCCGACAGCACCGTTCTTTCCATGCTGACGGTTCTTGGGGATGGATCGGCGATCGAAACGGCGAATATTGGGTGCGAGGGAGCTTTCGGCCTCTTTGAGGCAATGTACACTCATTCCTCTTTCAGCCAATGCCTTGTGCTGATGACAGGCGCTCTCTTGCGCATTCCATTCAATGAATTGCGGTATTTATTCGAGCATAATCTTAATATTCGCACGCTCTTCATCTGCTATGCCGAGGCCTTGCGGGATCAGATCCAGCAGACTGTCGCCTGTTACGCTTTGCACACAACCCAGCAGAGGCTTTGCGGGTGGCTCCTCACAATGGATGAGCGGCAATGTGGCCGGGATCTGGAATTCACACATGAATTTTTGGCCTATGTTTTAGGCACCAACCGCAAATCGGTCACGCTTGCTGCGCGTGCGATGCAAAATGCCGGTCTCATCAGTTATCAGCGGGGACGCATACGAATTCTCAATCGCTCCGGTCTCGAAAAGGCTTCGTGCGAGTGCCACATGGTTGTAAAAAGGCGCTTCGATAGTCTCAAAACGCAGTCTGCCGTGCCGGATGACAAGGAAGATTGCGCGTAAAGAACGGCGTGTGTGACGAAGTAGGACGGTGAGCTATGAAAAAAGCCGCTTGTGGAGACGCCAGCTTCCGCCTTCTAGCGCCACAGGATGTGTTCATTTCCTGAGAACCCGATGAGGCAAGTACTTCATGCCCTGCGGATTCAAACCAAGCGCAAGGGTCTCGCCGAGATCACCGCACAAGTGTCCGCCTGGCTCGAAGGGCAAAGGATCGAAACTGGGCTGCTGACCATTTTTTGCCGCCACACCTCGGCTTCGCTGCTTATTCAAGAGAACGCCGACCCCGATGTCCGCACCGATCTCGAAACTTTCTTCGAGACGATCGTACCGGAAGACAGCAAGCGCTACATCCATCAAATGGAAGGGCCGGACGACATGCCGGCGCATATCAAAACCGCGCTCTCTCAAACGCAGCTTGTCATTCCGGTCGTGTCAGGGCGGCTGGCCCTCGGGACTTGGCAGGGGATCTACCTGTTCGAGCACCGCCGCACGCCGCACCGGCGCGAGATCATACTGCATCTTTTAGGGGAGTAGCTTTAGAGGAGTAACGTTCTTGCCCGCTGGCGTGTACAAGCACTTGCAGCGGGCAAGGAGGGGTGGCGCCGTTCGTTTGGGTCTAAGCCGCGGGTGGCGCGGACTGGGTCGCGCCGGCGAGCGCCGCGCGCAAGGCATCCTCTTTCGTATGATCGAAAGAAGTCCGCAAGACCGTTCCGCCAACGCCTCTGAGATCTTCCAGAACCTTGTCTGTCGTAAGCTTCCGGATCAGCAAGAACAATGCTGCATCACCCGAATGCAGCGTCTGCCCGACTTGCTTCATGAATTCGTCATTGACGCCAATGTCTGTCAGTGCGCCGCCAATCGCGCCGGAGGCTGCTCCAATCGCAGCGCCAGCCAGAGGCATCATGAAAATCAAGCCGATCAGAGTGCCCCAAAAGGTCCCGGACACGGCGCCCATGGCGGTCGTATTGAAGAGCTGGTTGAGCTTGACGCTTCCATCAGGCTGTTTGACAGCGATCGCTGCGTCGCTCAGCTCAATCAGATATTCTTTTTGCAGCTCCAGGATTTTTTGCCGGACCTCCTCGGCCTTGGCTTCGGAGGGGAATGCGATAACGACGAGATCGCTCATCATCTAATCCTTTCCTTACTCATGCGGCGGCGCATTTTGGAGCCGCGGTATCCTATGGGACCGCCGCAGCATCTTTAGCGGTTGCGTCATGGATGTGAACCGGAATCGCCAAAGAGCGAAATCTCATGTGGAAACGCGCGGTTCATTATAGCAAAGGTCAAGCTCTAGAGCCCGTCAAAAAGCACGCCCGCGAGCAGGGCTGCATAGGCAGCCGTCATGACCCAGAATCGATGTGCGGCAATGAAATGTCCGACCGCCGGGACGTGGGTATAATACGTCGCCACCGCCAGACCTGCGAGAACGAGCGAGACAAGCAAAATCGGAACGCCGGGTGGAGTCAAATGGAAGCGCATGGCCAAATCCCGAATCAGTGGATCTTGATCTCATGCTCTTACTCCAAAGCCTCAACGCATTGGAAAAGTTGGGGCCGCGCTCCCGAAGAAAGCGCGGCCCCTTTCTCTGGCTCCCCCGAGGACCTAAGGGGAGCGGTAATCCAATTCATCCAGCTTAGCCGCGCATGTCCAGTAAAGTTTGCGCGACTTTCGGCCCGCTCGCGATGGCGGCCGAAGATCGTCCGAAGCTGTCCGCCCAGCCGGGACGCGCGAGCACCGCGAGGGCGAGAGCGGCAATCCCCAGCACCACCACGAGCATAACAGAAATTTGAAATTGCCGGCGGGCGGCATGAGCGTCATAGGCGCGGATGAAGCCGGCATCGGATCTGTTATCGAAGTGATCCGCGATCGACATATCGAATACTCCCCCTGCGGCACGGATTTTGAAAATGCCGCTTGCGTTTTGCCAGCCTTGCCCCATGGGCACGGTGCGCGGCCACACATTCCCCCCGGCCGGCCTGCCCGGGCAAAGCCATTTGAGAGTGAAACGCAAGAGTCTGCGTGACGTTCCAGCTGTACCGGCTTTCCGCAGCCAGCGCACCGCCAAAGCGGATTCGAAGTTAAGGAGCCGTAAAACGCCCG
>Ga0070738_10004250_pt1 | contig 17468 bp, 20 predicted proteins | sample Coa_R2_2_FD_66446 | JGI IMG/M metagenome (GOLD analysis project Ga0070738, IMG submission 66446) | Surface soil microbial communities from Centralia Pennsylvania, which are recovering from an underground coalmine fire - Coalmine... | ecosystem: Environmental > Terrestrial > Soil > Unclassified ...
CGAGCACGTCGTCGATCTCTACGACAACGGCAACTAGCCCAGGGCGGCACGCGGTTCGGACGGGAGGGGGCGTTTCCATGCCCTCGTCCCTCTCGACAACGTGTCTCGCGCTCCTCGCCCTGGCGGCCTGCTCGGCCGCCCCCCGCGTCGAGAGGATCTCGCGCACCTGGTCCGCCTCGGCGCCGACCGTGCAGCCCGACGGACCTTACGGGGGCGTGGACGGGCGCCTCGTGATCGTGCCCCAGGAGCGCCGCCGGGTCTCGCAGGAGCCGGGGCAGGGGACCGGACCGCTCCCGATCAATGGCTACTCGATCTACGACGAGAGCGGCGAGCTCGTCCTCGATTGCCCCGAGTGCACCGGGGGCACGTACCTGTTCGCCGAGGGCCGCTACATCATCGTGGCGGCCGTCGAGTACGGCGTCCTCGAGCGCCAGGAGAAGCTCGTCCAGTTCGTGATCGAGCCGGGGCGCACGACCGTCGTCGACTTCTCGGCGGTCAAGGCGCAGCCGGTCCCCGAGGGCGCGAAGACACAGCCCGGATCCCCGCAGCCGGGGACGGGACACAGCCGATAGACAGTCACACCGGCAAACGCTCGATCTGAAGACGGAACGGCAACCACCGAAGACACCGAACCGCTCTCGCATAAAGCCCTTCGGTGTCTTCAGTGTCCTCGGTGGTTCCCGTTCCTCCTTCAGGACGGGCGGTCAGCGCCGTCACACCCCTCCGCGCACGAGCTCGAGGACCCGCTCGCCGTACTTCTCGGCCTTGCGCGGCCCGAGGCCGGGGACGAGGAGGAGGGCGACGTGGTCGCGCGGCCGCGCCTGCGCGATCGCCTCGAGCGTGCTGTCGTGGAAGACGCAGTAGGGCGGCACCTTCTCGCTCTGGCTCTGCGAGCGACGCCAGGCCTTGAGCGACGCGAGGAGCACCGTGTCCACGTCGCCCGCGGTGAGGGCCGGCTTCTTCTTCTTGTCCTTGCTCTTGCTCTTGGCGGCCTTCGCCTGCGGACGAGGGATCGCGAGCTCGACCGTCTTCTTGTCGAGGAGGACCTCGATCCCGAGGTTCGTGAGCGTGAGCTTGGGGTAGCGGCCGTCGTCGGTGATCGTGAGAAGGAGGCCGTGGTCGAGGCAGACGTCGACGGCCGCGGCGCAGTCGTCGGTGCTCCACGGCTTGAGCGCGCCCACGGTCGGGATCGTCTCGAGGCCGCGGTCCTTGTCCTCCTTCGTCGCCAGCCCGGCGAGGAGGCGAGCGACGGTCTGCCGCCCGAAGCGGCCGCGGAGGCGCGCGACGAGGGAGAGGGTCTTCCTGGCCACCGTCTTCGCCTCGTCCTGGGGGAGGGCGTCGTTCTCGAGCCGCTCGCAGCCGTCGCAACGGCCGCAGGGGGCGGGCGGCGCGCCGAAGTGGCGGAGGATCGAGAGGCGCCGGCAGCCCGAGGAGCGGGCGTAGCGGAGCATGGCCTGGAGCCTCTCGCGCTCGCGTTCGCGGAGGCGATCGAGGCGATCCCAGGAGATCCGGGGCTCGCTCTCGTCCGGCGTCGCCTCGAAGAGCTCGCCGCCGTCGCCGTACTCGCGGCGAGCGGCGCCGGCCTCGGCCAGGAGCTTGAGCGATGACTGGATCGCGCGCTCGGACGGCGAGGAAGGGATCCCGTCGCGGAGCGATCCCGCATCGGTCGCTCCGTGCGAGCGGCGCAGGGCGGCGAGGACCGCGAGGACGGTCGCACGCTCGGGGTAGGCGCTCTCGGTGAGGAACGTCTGGAGCTGGACGTCGGCCCCCGAGAAGACGAGGACGCACTCGGCGGGCTTGCCGTCGCGGCCGGCGCGCCCGGCCTCCTGGTAGTAAGCCTCGAGGCTGGAAGGGAGGTCGTGGTGGACGACCAACCTGACATCCTCTTTATTGATGCCGAGACCGAACGCGTTCGTCGCGACGATGATCGGCGAGCGGCCCGACGCCCACCGTTCCTGGGCCTCATGGCGCGCTTCGCCGCTGAGGCCCGCGTGATAGAGCGCGGCTCCGGGGATCCGGGCGGCCAGGCGCTCGCAGGACTTACGGGTGGCGCAGTAGACGATCCGCGCGCCCTCGGTGCGGTCGAGGGCGGCCCGGACCGCCTTCTCCTTCTCGGCGTCGCCCGAGGAGGGGACGGCCGAGAAGCGGAGGTTCGGGCGGTCGAAGCCGCGCACGAACGTCCGGTAGCCATCGCGGAGAGCCAGGCCCTGGGCGATCTCCTTTCGGACCGGCTCGGTCGCCGTCGCCGTGACGGCGAGGATCGGCGGCCGCCCGAGCGCGCGCGCCGCTTCCCCGATCTTGAGGTAATCGGGTCGGAAGTCGTGGCCCCACTCCGAGACGCAGTGAGCCTCGTCGACCGCGAGCAGCGCGACCTGGACGCGCGTGAGCGCGTTCACGAAGCGAGTGCTCTTGAAGCGCTCGGGGGCCACGTAGAGGAGCTTCACGTCGCCGCGTGCGAGCTTTTCGAGCGTCCGGTCCTGCTCGTCCAGGTCCTGCGAGCTGTTGAGGAGGGCGGCCGGGAGTCCGCGCGCCCGGAGCTGATCGACCTGGTCCTTCATGAGCGAGATGAGAGGAGAGACCGCGATGGTCGCTCCGGGCAGAAGGAAGGCGGGGAGCTGGAACAACAAGGACTTACCGCCGCCGGTCGGGAGGACGGCGAGCACGTCCTGGCCCTGGAGGACACACTCGACGATCTCTTTTTGACCGTCGCGAAAGGAGTTGTGACCGAAGAACTCGCGGAGCGACGTCTCGAGACAGGGAGACTCCATTAAGGCGATCTTAGTCCAGCCCTCCGACAACCACGGTTTCCGTGTGGTCGACCCCGGTCCCCGCGTCTGCCACACTCCACGCGTGTCGCCTCGCAGCGATCGTGAAGAAGGCGGCGGCTGGACCTGGACGGACGAGGACCGCTCGCTCGCGGAGAGCCTCCTCTCCCGCCGGCTCATCACGCGCGAGCAGCTCGCGACCGCCCTGAGTACGTGGCGGCGGGGAGCTCCCCGGAGCCTCCGGGACCTGCTCGTCGCCCAGGGTCTCCTCGACCCGGACGAGCTCACCGAGACGCTCGTCGCTCACCCACGGACGGAGCGGCTCTGGGCGACGCCGGCCCCACCTCGCTCGAGACCCGAACGGAGGGCGGAGGGGAACGACCTCGTCGAGATCGGTCAGTACGTGATCCAGGGCCAGATCGGCCGGGGCGGAATGGGAGTCGTCTTCCGCGGGCTCGACCGCGCCCTCATGCGACCGGTCGCGATCAAGATGCTCCGCGACGTCGAGATGGCGACCGACGAGGACCTTCGCCGTTTCGAGCGGGAGGGCCGGGCGATCGCGAACCTCTCGCACCCCGGGATCGTCGCCGTCTACGCCGTCGGGCAGCACGCGGGCCGGCCCTACATCGTCATGGAGCTCGTCGCCGGCGAGAGTCTCGAGACGGTCCTCAAGAAGCAGACTCTCCCGCCGCGGCGCGTTGCGGAGCTCATACGCCACGTCGCGCTCGCTCTCGATCACGCCCACGAGAAGGGTGTCATCCACCGCGACGTGAAGCCCGCGAACGTCATGATCGACGAGCAGGGGCGGCCCCGGCTCATGGACTTCGGCCTCGCCCGGCGCGCGACGCCCGACGAGGCCATGACGAAGACGGGGGACGTCCTCGGCACTCCGGCCTACATGGCGCCCGAGCAGGCGCGGGGCGACGTCGAGGCGCAGGGCCCACGCACCGACGTCTACGGGCTCGGAGGACTGCTCTACCGGGCGCTCTCCGGGCGCGCTCCGTTCGAGGCGCCCTCGATCCAGCTCCTCTCCGTCAAGGTCTTGACCGAGGATCCTCCGGCCTTGCGGAAGATCAACCCGGGCATCCACGTCGATCTCGAGACGATCACCCTCCGCTGCCTCGCGAAGGAGCCGGAGCGCCGCTACGGCTCGGCCAGGGAGGTCGCGCTCGAGCTCGGGCGGTTTCTCGAGAACGAACCGATCGAGGCGCGGGCGCCCGGAGCGGCGACCCGTCTCCTCCTTTACGCGCGTCGCAACAAGAAGCTCACCTGGGCCCTCGGGGCGCTCGTGCTCTCCCTCGGGGCGCTCGCGGCCTTCGTGGGGCACTCGCTCGCCCGCGAAGCTCGGCGGAAGCGGGTGCAGGAGCTCGTCGGCGCCGCTCACGTCGAGAGACAGACGAAGCAGCTCCAGGCGGCGCTCGAGCACCTGAACGAGGCGCTCGCCCTCGACCCGCAGTCACGCGTCGCGTGGTCGGACCGCGCGAGCGTGCGCGAAGACCTCGGTGACGTGAGAGGCGGGCTCGACGACCTGGAGCACGGTCTCGCGCTCGATCCCGACAACGCGGAGATCTGGCGGACCCGCGGGCGGATCCGCTACGCCCACGGGGACCCCAGGGGCGCGATCGCCGACGCGACGCGCGTCCTCCAGAGGAATCCCCGCGACGCGCTCGCATACGAGGACCGCGCTCGCGCCCGTATGCTCGACGATCCGAAGGGCGCCATCGACGACCTGACGCACCTCCTCGAGCTCGCTCCGGAGCGGGGCGACTCCTGGGCGCTCCGGGGCCGGATCCGGCGCGACCAGGGCGACCTCGACGGCGCGATCCAGGACTTCACGAAGGCGGTCGAGCTGTCTCCCAAGGAGGCCGACGGCTGGGCGGGTCGGGCGGAGGCCCGACGAGCGAAGGGCGACCTCGCGGGGTACCGCGAGGACGTGATGAAGCTCCGGGAGATCAACTCGGGCGGCGGGAGCTCGGGCGTCGACACCGTTCGACCGGGCGCGCCTCGCCGTCACGGCGTCGGGCAACAGCTGAGCGAGAGCGATCACCACGTCCAGCTCGGCATCGACAGGTTCCAGGCCCACGACGTGGCGGCAGCCCGCGACGAGTTCATGAAGGCGCTCGAGCTCGACCCCAAGAACGTGGACGCCCTCGTGAACCTGGGCGCGATCTCCTACCGGCAGGGTGCGATCGCCGCGGCGCGCGACGCGTTCGACAAGGCGCTGGTGGTCGATCCCTCCAACGCGAACGCGTGGGCGGGCCGCGCCGCCGCGCGGCTCGCCGAGGGCGACACGGACGAAGCCATCGCCGACTTCACGAAGGCCGTCGACCTCGACGCCGCGCAGCCTGCCTACTGGATGAACCGCGCCGAGGCGCGCAAGCGAAAGGGCGACCTCCGGGGCGCCGAGGACGACGCGACCAGGGCGCTCGAGCTCGACCCGGAGCTCGCGGACGCCTGGCTCTCGCGGGGAGACACGCGCAGCCGGCGGGGCGATCGTGCGGGCGCGATCAAGGATCTGGAGAAGTTCCTCGGGCTCGCGCCGGACTCGCCGTCAGCCGTGGACGTGCGGAAGCTCCTCGAGCACTACGGGCGTCGCTGACGGTCTCCGAGATCGTAGCGGTCGGCGAGGAAGCTCCAGAGCCGCGATCCCCCGTCCTCTTTGCGCGGTGACCGCTCGCCCTTCGGGCGCTTCGGGCGCGTGGGACCTGGGGTACGCCGCTGCCGGACCCGCTCGACGGGCATCGCCTTCGCGGCGGCGATCTGGAGCGCGAGCTCGTCCACCATGTCGGAGGGCGTCGCCTCGGCGACGAGCTCGGGCACGAGGTTGCCTCGCTCGTACCGGCCCCAGATGTCGGCGCCCTGGCCGCGGAGAGGAGCAAGGCCCGGATCGAATCCGGCGAGGAACTCGGTCACGTTCCGCACGTCCCGCTCCAGGAGAGCGCGGGCCTGGCCGTTGTGGGCCGCCGAGACCGCCTGCGGGAAGTCGATGATCACGGGACCGCTCGCCGCGATGAGGATGTTGTAGGCCGAGAGGTCGCCGTGCACCCAGCCGACGAGGAGCATCTTGACGATCTCGCGGACGAGGACCGCGTGCCAGGCCCGGGCCTCCTCGCGCGTGGGTCGCACATCGATCAACCGGGGAGCCCGCTCGCCGCGAGCGTCCGTGACCAGCTCCATGAGGAGGACGCCGTCGTGGAAGGCGATCGGCCGGGGCACGCGCACGCCGGCCGCGTGGAGCGCGGAGAGGGTCTCCGACTCCGCCGCCCTCCAGGAGGACTCCTGGGTCACCTTCCCGTGGCGCGACCCGCGCGCGACGGCGCGCTCGTCGCGAGAGTTGCGGACCTTGCGGCCCTCTCGATAGACGGCGTTGTTCTTGAACGTCCGGCGGTCGCGCTCCTTGTAGATCTTGGCGGCCGCGACCTCGGTCCCGCGGCGCACCGCGTACAGCGACGCTTCCTTGCCGCTCTGGAGGTTGCCGAGCACCTCGTCGATCGCGCCCTCTTCCAGGAGGGACGCGAGCTTGTCTTCGTCGGTCATGAAGGACGAAAGGATACCTGACGCCGCACCTGATCCCACAGGAAGATCGGTCCGGTCAAACGAGCCGCCCGAGCCCCTTCAGCCGCGCCAGCCCCGACTGCGTCTCCTTCCAGATCCTCGTGAGCCACCTCCAGAACTCCGCGTAACGCACGTTGTCCGACCCACCGCATAGAGCACAGACCCGAGTGTTCATGGCTCACCCCCGGCTCGATACGGTCTAGCACTTCGGGGCGGGTCTCGCTCCCTGCGGCGGTTCCGGCGTCAGTTCTGAACGACCTCGACCGAGAGCCAGGCTCGAGCCTCGCCCGAGATGGAGCCGGAGTCGAAGATGCGCCCGAGCTGGATCCGTTGCGCCGCCGGGTGGAGAGCGCGGGCCGGCGTGGTGGGCTTGTTGTCGCTCGCCCGGAACCAGACCTCGGTCTTCCGCGTGTCCGGGGGGAGCTTGGGCGCGTCGGCGAGGCTCGAGAGCAACTTGTCGTTCACGCGGTAACCGGCGAGGCCGCGTCGATAGGAGAGCGTGATCTCGAAGCGCTCCCAGGCGAGCCCGTCGTGCCCCGGGACGTCGAGCCAGATCGACGAGATCGTCTCGCGGCGAAGGTGCTGGACGAGGTCCTTCCGGAAGGACTCGAGCGTCGCCCGGAGAGGCTCCACGTCGAGGGCGCGAACCTTCGCGTACTGGATCATGCAGCCGAGGACCTTGTCGGCGGCCGAGGTCGCGTCGAGGAGGTCGTCCGACGGTCGAAGCGGGTCGGGCCCCTCCGGCGAGGCCGCCATGAGCTTCGCCCGGGACGCCTCGGGCGGCGGCGCCGTCTCGGGAACGCTCGCGCATCCGGCGGCGAGGAGCGGAAGAAGCAGGGTCACGACGCGGCGAAACGACATGGGCGACTCCCTCCGTGCCGACGAGACAGCACGCGCCCTGCCTCACGTGCCGTTCCGGCGGGGACGAGGGAAGGGCCGTCCATGAGGTCGTTCCATCGAACCGATCCCGCTCGCTCGGGAAACTTTCGTTCGAGTCTTCGATCGGGATCGAGCCCGAGCTCAGCTGGAAGGGGACTGGCTCACCCTCCGCCCGATCCGTGGACCGAACCTGCCCAGGAGCGCCTGACGCATGGCCTCGATCGCCCTGGGGTCACGCAGCTGCGCCAGGCGCTCGGCAAAGAAGGGAAGCTTCGTCCAGCAATCCACGCCCGTCAGATGCTCGGCGTCGTAGTGGAGCCCCCGCCACATGATCCAGAAGTGGCCTTCGCCGTTGAACCGACGGCCTCGACGACCGACGCGAAGACCGACGTCACCGGGAAACGCGCCCGCGACGATGGCGCCATCGAGACTGCAACACGCCGTCGCGGCGACCGGTATGCAACGCCCCTCGTTGATCTCGAAGGGAGTCCAGCCGCGCTCGGCGTGGAGCTGGTTCGTGATGAAGCCCAGGACGTGGGCGGGATCTTCCGACCTCGGGACCTGGATCGCGTACCGGTTGACTCGAGACCATTGAATGGATTCTTCGCAATCCATGGGTCCACGGTAGCAGCTTTGCGCCCGGGGCGAAGCGGGACAGGGACTGGCCGGTTCTCCACTCAATCGCCGGCGTCTTCGCGGAACAACTCTCCGAAGATTCCTGGACGCGCCTGTCGGGGCGCGAGTTGCGTCGAAACGGGACGGGCGTGCCCCTCCGTTTTTTCGGAGTGGCACTTTCCGGAAGCGCGGATGCGGGGTGGTCCGGGCCCTCTCCAACGCGATGATTCCGTTACGAGCCCCGTTCATCTGCTCCACGAACGGGGTCCTCCGGTCACGAGACCCGTTCATCTCGGCGAGGAGCGCGCTTCTTCAGGAGACGAGGACGTTCCTTTCGTCCGCGGTCGCGACGGCCGGATACATGAGGCCGTTCATCTCTGTCGCGGCCCGGTCGGCCGAGCACACGGCCGGGATCATCCGGGGAGCAAGGGTGATGCTTCACGAAAGGGCCCTGTTCATCTCGGTCGCGGGCACGGTCAGGGGGTCCAGAGGGCTGGTGCTCTCGTGCAGGAGAAGGCTCATCCCCTTCATGGAGGGGCTCCAGTGGTCACCGCGGAGGCTCATCTGGGCTGCGAACAGGACGCTGGGAGCCATGGGTCCCCTGCTCCGTGCCGTGGAGGGGTCATTTGGCTCTCGGGCACGCTCATCTCATGAGCCGGCCCGGCGGGCCGCTCGACGAGGGGACCCTTCTGGCCCAGGAGCGCCGTCCTTCGGGAAGCGGCCCGGGCCCACGAGGTCGTGCCCGCGACGCTCGGGGTCACGGAGGGAGTCATCTCTCCTCGTGTTCCCTTGGCTCAGGAGACCGAGGTTGCCATCTCCTCCGCGGGCCTGGTGCTGGGCCTCATGACTCGGCCGCCTCGGGAGATGGAGGAGTCGATCTCATCCGCGGCTCCCTCGATCTACCCCGGCGATCTGTTCCGCCCATTACGAAGCCGGGTTCTGAGCTGCATCATCGGGTGTGCAAAGGCGTGAGTCACGCGTGCAGGCCGGACGGCGTCACGCGTCCCGCCATGCAAGGGGGTCGTGACGAGGGTGGGGTGAGCCGGAAGCCCGCTCACTTCGTTGCCAGGCGACTGAGTCTCGAGGGCTTACGAGAAAACTGAAAGTCGTTGTCCCCTCCGACCCCTCTTGAGCGAGTAACGGGGCATGAGAAGCCCCCGAAGTTGGGGCGTGGACGAAGAGACCAACAAGACGTGCGAAGAGCTCATGCTCGCTCTCGCTCAGAGGAACCAGAGCGTCTTCATGGAGATGTTCGACACACCACTCGAGACGGCTCCAGGGTACGCCAGCTACGTCGTGTGGACGTGAGACGAGCGCCGTCTGCACGACGTCGTCCAGGAAGCCTGGATCGGGATCATGCGAACGGCCCGCAACCACTCGAAGGACCGAGGAGCCCGGTTCGAGGCCTGGTTCCGGACGGTCGTGATCCGGAAGGCCCTGACCATGAGGCGTCAGGAGGCGCGGCGCAACGTTCGCCGGCTGGCCGCCGGCGACGACCCCGCGGCTCGTGAGTCCGTGGACGTGTTCATGATGCGCGAAGAGGCGGAGAGAGCCCTCGAGGCCGTGAAGGACGAGGACGATCGGCTGGCCTACACTCTGAAGAGGCGGGACGGGTTCAGCTACGAGGAGATCGCCAAGGCCATGGGCCAAGGCGACGTGAACGCGGCCGCCTGGAAGACCCGGGTCCTCCGGGCCGGCCAGGACGTCGATCGAGCGATCGAAGCGAGGACGCGGCGATGAAGACCATGAGCTGTGACGAGTTCTTCGAGGCGCTCATGGACGGCGACCGCCTCGCGGAGCGCGAGGAGCAGATGAAGACGTGCCCCTCCTGTCGCGCCAGGGCCGGACGGATCGAGGGGGTCGATGCGGCGCTCAAGAATCCGGAGAAGGTCAAGGTCGACGTGACCGGGCTCCGGGAGCGGGTTCTGGCCGCCGTCAGGGAGACAGGCGAACAGGAACCGGCGGCTCCCGGGGGCGAGGTCGTGAAGTTCCGTGGGGCGGCTCCCCGGGCGCCGTGAAAGACGTTCCTCATGGCGGCTTCGATCGTGTTCGTCATGTTCGCCGTCGGGGGATTCACGGCGCCGAGCGCGGGCGGGAGCTCCCGCGGCGGCCTCGAGGGGCTCCGGCACGCGGAGATCACCCTCACTTCCTCCCGTCATTTCTTGTCGCCGGTGCTTCCCGGGGTGAGCACGTGCGCGCCCCCGAGACCGGCGGCCATCTCCTCGGGTGAGATTCGACCGTCGCCGTTCGCGTCGAGCGCCGCAAAGACCGCCGCGCTGCCGCTCCACTCTTCGCGCGTGATGAAGCCATCGCCGTCGAGGTCGTAGACGCGGAAGAAGTCGTTCGCAGCCTGGCCGAGTCGCGCCTTTCCGTGGAGCGCCTTGAGCCGCTCGGCGAGCAGCTTCTCGAGGACGACGATCGCCTTGGAGAAGCCCTGGATCCCTTCGTCGAGCTTCTCCGTCGCCATGCGGTCCTTCGCGTGGAGAGCTCGGAACGTGGCTTCGTCCATCTTCATGCGATCGGCGCCGAAGGTCTTGGCCTTCTCGGGATCGAGCTTGCGTGTGAGCACGCCCTGTGTCGCCTGCAGCTCGGCGAGGTAGTTGGGCGCGATCGTGAGGAGATCGCAGCCGGCGAGCTCGAGGATCTCGCCGACGTTCCGGAAGCTCGCGCCCATGATCTCGGTCTTGTGGCCGTGCCGCTTGAAGTAGTTGTAGATCTTGGAGACCGACAGGACGCCCGGGTCCTCGGCGGGCGGGTAGCTCTCCTTGCCCTGCTCCTTCTTCCACCAATCCAGGATCCGGCCGACGAAGGGAGAGATGAGCGTCACGCCCGCATCGGCGCACGCGACGGCCTGATGCATGCCGAAGAGGAGCGTGAGATTGCAGTGGATCCCCTCCTTCTCGAGAAGAGCCGCGGCCTTGATCCCCTCCCACGTCGAGGCGATCTTGATGAGGACGCGGTCTCTCTTGATCCCCGCTTGCTCGTAGAGGCCGATGAGGTAGCGCCCCTTGGCGACGCTCGCGTTCGTGTCGTAGGAGAGGCGCGCGTCGACCTCCGTCGAGACGCGACCGGGGACGATCTGCAAGATCCGGAGACCGAACTCGACCGAGAGCCGATCGAGGGCGAGCTTCACGATCGCGTCGCCTGCCGCCGAGGCGCCGGCCTGCTTCTCCGCCCAGCGAAGCGCCTCGTCGACCACGTCGTGGTACTCGGGCATCTGCGCGGCTGCCGTTATGAGCGACGGATTCGTCGTCGCGTCTCGCGGTCTGAACTTCTTGATCGAGTTGATGTCGCCGGTATCGGCGACGGTCACGGTCATCTTGTCGAGCTGCTCGAGAAGCGTCGCCATGGTTACCTGCCTCGGGGGAGAGCATATCAACCTCGACCCGCAACCACGTGCCCGCGTCTCTGCCGTGATGCTTGGGCGGCTCGCGGAGGGGGTTAGACTCCTCCCCATGAGCACGCCTGGCCGACACCCGCACTTCGACGACCGCGGCGCCGTCTCCTGGTTCACGACTCTCGCCGACGCCCTCGTCGCCGCGAAGGCTGCGAACAAGAAGGTCTTCATCGAGTACGGGCGCGAAGCCTGAGGCGGATGCCGCTCCCTCGTCGAGGGAGTCATCCCGCAGGAATCGGTCAAGCGAGCCCTCTCGGAGTCGTTCGTCGCCGTCGCGATCGACTGCGACCGGCCGGACCCAGCGGTTCGAGCCCTCGGCGCGGCGAACATGGCGGGGGCGCGCATGTTGCCGTTCGTCATCTTCACCGACGCGGAGGGGAGGTTCCTCCACGGTTCTTCGGGAGGCTACTCCGCGTCGGGGTTCCTGGCGGACCTGGAGAAGGTCCGGAAGCTCTGAACAAGGGCTCGTCCCGCCTCGTGCGGTCATCAGGAAATCCCACCCTGGGCGATGTATCCGGCAACTCCGGGAGCGAGACTTCGTCGTTCCGGGAGGGAACGAGTCGTGAGTTCGCCGGCGCGGCTCGCCTTGCTCCGGGCCGTGGTCGAAGACCTCCGGGAGCATGGACGAGCGGGCGGCCGCGACCCCGATGCCTTCCTCGTGAGGCTCGTCCTCCGTTCGGGTCTGACGCGGGAGGACATTCAACGCGCCGCTACGGAACTGCTCCCGCTCGTCCGCGAGCTCGCTCTGGTCGCTCCTGCGTTTGACGACGCACCCGGAGGGTCGTCACATTCACACGTCGTCGTCGAGGCCCCGGCGAAGGGCGCCGCCTCGGACCCTTCTCGCGCGTGAGTTTGCCCCCGTACCTCGATCCCCCTCTCCTGCGCGAGCTTCTTGAATGCCAGGGCGAAGGGCGGAACGTCCCTGTTGACGCCGCAGGATGAGCCCCCTGTCCGAGAGGGTGGCTAGAAAGGGGGCTCCCCCGCTAAGCTTGGCTCGTGAACCCGAGCTTCCTCGTCCTTCCGTTCGACCGCGACGACGGCGACGTGCTGGACTCCTGCCTCGGGGCGTCGCTCGCGAGGTCGCTCGAGAGGAAGCTCGCGGCCGCCGGGAAGCGCGTGGTGCCATCGCGCGCGGGGACGCGGGCCTGCGAGGCTCTCGGACTCGACGTGCCGCTCGATGAGGACGAGGCACGCTCGGTCGCGCGGCACGCCGGATCGACACACGTGATCCAGGGCGGGTTCGAACGGGACTCGGGCAAGCTCGTCCTCATGCTCCAGCTCTGCTCGATGGGGCAGGGCGAGACGGCACCTCTCCCGGAGAGCATCGTCGCCTCCGGTGAGGCGACGTCGTTCCAGCGCGTCCTCGAACAGGCAGCCACCTCGATCCTCGAGAAGGCGGGCGTCCCGGGCCCCGTGCCCACGACGGCGCGGGAGACGGAGAGCTTCGAGGCCTTCTTGACACTCGCGCGGGCACAGGCGGCTCACCTCCAGGGGGACGTGTCCCTCGCCGAGGAGGAGATCGAGAAGGCCCTCCGCCTCGACCCACGCTACGTCGAGCCCTACAACGTGATCGCACAGGCCGCCCAGGAGATGGGCGACCGCGAACGCGCCGTCGAGGCCCTCCGTTCCGCCGCCAAGCTCCACAGGGACGCCGGCCGGACCGCGGACGAGGCGAACGCGCTCGTCTCGCTCGGACACGGGCTCGTCGACGCAGGACTCTGGAGCGAGGGGACACGCGCCTACGAGGACGCGGCCGCCCTGTGGGAGAAGTCGAACGACGTGCGCGGCGTCGTCCAGGCCCGCTCGAACGTCGCGAACGTCCACTTCCGCCGCGGCGACTACAAGAAGGCCGTCCTGGAATACGAACGCGGCCTCGAACGACTCCTCGCCGAGAACGTGGCGGGCGAGGACGCCGCCAAGCTCGCCTTCAACCTCGGGACGGCACACAAGGCCGCGGGCGACCTCGCCGCCGCGACGCGCCGCTTCGAGGAAGCACGCCGCCTCGGCATGGACGCCCACGACGACGAGCTGATCGCGAACGCCTACAACGCCCTCGGCACCGTCTGGGACGAACAGGGCGACCTCGACAAGGCACTGCACGCCTACCGGCAGGCCGAAGAACACCTCGAGGCGCGCGCCGACCCCGTCCTCCTCGCGGGCGTGAAGGACAACATCGGCATCGTTCTGAAGAAGAAGGCCGACCTGGAAGGGGCGCTGGCGTACTCGGCGCAGGCTTGCGCCCTGTTCGAGACGCACGGAGATCCGCACCGGCTCGCGATCGCCTACACGAACCGAGCGGGGCTTCTCCTCGACCTCGACCGCGGCGACGAGGCTCTCCCCTTCGCCCTCTCCGCCCACCGGATCTTCATCCAGCTCGGGAGCCCGCAAGCGAAGACGACCGGGGCGCTCCTCGAGGACCTGGGCGTGGACCCGGGCGAGGCCCACGCCCTCGACCTCGAGGACAGCTCGGGACGATCGGCGGACGATCAGTAAGTCGGCGAGGCAGCCCCCCACCCCGACCCTCCCCCCGCTTCGCGGGGGGAGGGAGTCGCGTCGTCAATACCGGATCGAGATCCCCACGAAGGTGTTCACGTCGGGGCTGTTCCGCGTGAGCCCGGTGCAGACGGCGCCGTCGATCTGGATGTCGTTGTTGATCTTGTAGGAGACGCCGCAGTCGAAGGTCATGACGTTGGGCGAGCTCTTCGCCGTGTCGCAGCTCGACCAGAGCTCGATGAAGACGCGGAGCCGGTCGTAGATCTCCTTCCCGAGACAGACCGAGTCCACGAAGGTCATGAACCACCGCTCCGTGGGGTCGTCCTGCTGGGCGAAGAAGTTCACGTTGAAGCCGAGGTCGAAGCCGTAGGGAAGCTCGAAGGCCATGGGGAACTCGCAGCCGGCGACCACGGTCCCGGCTCCGAGCTGACGCACCGTCGTCGGGAGCTCGATCACGGGCATGAGAGCGAAGGCGAAGCCCGTCTCGCTGTCGTTCCCGTAGAAGTTGCACTTGAAGCGGAGGGTCACGTCGCCCATGCCGTCGAGGTGGCGCTGCCGCGTGGTCGTCCAGTCGTGGATCGACTGGTGGACGTAGAGCGGACAGATCACCTCCATGTCGATCGTGTTCGTGAGGCCCACCTTGATATTCGCGTTGTTCGCGACGACGAAGGTCTCGAGACGGATCCGCTCGCCCCCCGGAGCGTGGATCCGGTCGTAGGTCCAGTTCACGAAGTCGAGCTCGACCTGGACGTGCCCCGCGTCGAGCGTGATCGGCGTGTCCGTCCGTTCGGGACGATCGGTCCTCAGGAGGTCGCGCTTCAGGTTGTCGGGAGTCCGGTGGAAGAGGTCGTAACGACTCTTGTCCGGCTTCTCCTTCTCCTCGGAGGCGGGCTTCTCCTCGCCTTCCTTGGGCTTCTCGCCCTCCTTGGGTTTCTCACCCTCCCTGGGCTTCTCCTCGGCCGCCTGGGGCTTCTCCTCGCCCTTGGGAGCTTCATCGCCCTTCGCCTTCTCGGGCGGCTTCTCCTCTTGAGCGTGGACGACGGCTGGACACACGATCGCCATGCCGAGCATGGCGACCCAGGCTCTACAGTCGCGCAAGCGTTCCCCCTCGTGGGAGGGGAAAGCTACACGGACGCGCGGGGGGCGAGCAACTCCTTACGCAGCCTGCCTCCGCGGCGGCGGGGGAGCCTTGAGCGCCTCGAGCCGCTCGACGAGGAAGGAGCGGTGGTCGAACCGCTCGAGGTCGAGCTGGGCGTGCTCGGCGAGCTCCTCTATGTCCTCGTCGAGCCGGTAGCCCTTGGCGGGCTCGTCATCGTCGCCCTCGGGCGGGCTCACGGGAGAGCCCTCGACCTCGACGTGCGCCTCGCCGCCGCGCCAGACTCCCTCGGGGATCGCGTCGGCGGGGAGCGTCTCCTCCCAGATCCGGCCGCGGACGAGCTCGTTCTCGGCGATCTCGCGCTCGAGCGGGCCACAGGCGTAGAAGGGTATGCCGGCCTCGTCGAGCTCCGAGGCGATCGCGTCGGCGGCGAGCTCACCCTCGTCTCCGGCCGCGAGCGCGGCGCGCTCCACGTCAAGGAGGACACGGGCGAGCCAGCTCGTGGGACCCTCGACCCGGGCGCGGTCGCGCAGCCAGTCGAGGAGGTCCTTCGCGCGGTCGGCTATGACGACGGCGATCCCCGTCGCGGGACCGACCGTGCCCCAGAAAAGGATCGCCCGGGGGCGGAGCCGATCCTCGTCGTAGTCCTGCTCCTCGAACACGGTGAACCTCCGAGCGCAACCCCTCGCACCGCCCGTACCGGGGCCGTGCCCGGAGAGTAGAATCCCCGCCATGACCGACCTGAGCTACGGCGCCTCCGGCGTCGACGTCGTGCGCGAGGAGAAGGCGCTCGCGGGGCTCGTGGGGTGGGCGCGGAAGACGTTCGCGCTGCGGAGGAACGGGGAGCCCGGCTCCTCGGTCCTCGACATCGGCTACTTCGCGAACGTCGTCGAGATCGCTCCGAACCTCGGGCTCGCCGTGTCCGCGGACGGAGTCGGGACGAAGCTCCTCGTCGCCCAGCTCGCCGACCGCTACGACACGGTCGGGATCGACCTCGTCGCGATGAACGTGAACGACCTCATCTGTCTCGGAGCCGAGCCCGTCTCGCTCCTCGACTACCTCGCCGTCGAGGACCCGGACCCGCGCCTCCTCGACGAGATCGGGAAGGGCCTCTACGCGGGCTGCGAGCAGGCGCGGATCACGCTCCCCGGGGGAGAGCTCGCCCAGATCGGCTCCATGCTCAAGGGCGCGGTTCCGGGACGCGCGTTCGACGTGGCGGGGTTCGTCGTCGGGCTCGTCGCGCTCGACCGGATCAACACCGGGAAGGACGTGCGGCCGGGAGACGTGGTCGTGGGCTTCCACTCGACCGGGCTCCACTCGAACGGCTACTCGCTCGCGCGGAAGGCGCTCCTCGACAAGGGCGGCATGAAGGTCGGCGACCGCCCGCCCGAGCTCGGCGGGAAGACGCTCGGCGACGCCCTCCTCGAGCCGACGCGGATCTACGTCCGACCGGTCCTCGAGCTCCTCAAGACGAAGGGCCTGAGGATCGGAGCCCTCGCGCACATAACGGGCGACGGCTTCCTCAACATGGCGCGCATCGAGGCGCCCATGGGCTTCGTCCTCGACAAGCTCCCCGAGCCGCCCGCGATCTTCGAGCTCGTGAGGAAGAAGGGGAACGTCCCGATCGAGGAGCTCTACCTCGCCTTCAACATGGGGATCGGCTTCACGGTCACCGTGGGACCGGGCGACGAGAAGACCGTCCTCGACGTCGCCAGGAAGCACGGCTACGCCGCCCAGAAGATCGGGCACGTCGTCGCGGACGAGAAGCGCCGGATCCGGCTGCCCCGGGTCGGGCTCGTGGGCGACGCCGACGCGCGCCAGTTCTCGAAGGAGTGACCCCATGAAAGAGATCGGACCGAAGGACGCGCACGATGCTCTCGGGAAGGACCCGGCGATCGTCCTCGTCGACGTGCGCTCGGTGCCCGAGTTCCAGGGCGGCCACCCCAAGGGCGCCCTCAACATCCCGATCATGAGCAAGGGCCCGGGCGGCGGCGCCATGATGCCGAACCAGGACTTCATGGCCGTCTTCACGGCGGCGGTCCCGAAGGACAAGAAGGTCCTCGTCTCCTGCATGTCGGGGAACCGCTCGGCGCGGGCGGTCATGCTCCTCGAGCAGGGCGGCTGGAAGGACGTGACGAACGTCCGCTGCGGCTTCGGCGGAGCGCGCGACATGATGGGCAACCTGACCGAGCCCGGCTGGGCGGCGCTCGGCTTGCCCACCGAGCAAGGCGACCCCGCCGGCCGCGCCTACGCCGACCTCAAGAAGAAGGCGTGAGACGCCGCCTCCTCCTCGCTTCCGTCTTCTTCGTCACGTTCGCGATCGTCCTCGCCGGCGCCGTGCTCGTCCGCAGCCCCGACCTGCGGCGTCGGATCGGGGAGCACTGGACCTACGGCACCGAGTCCGAGGGCGGGCTCCTCCTCACGCTCGAGGTGGCTCCGACCGGGTCGCTCTCGCTCAGCTACACGAACGTGTCGTCGGAGCCCCGCGCGCTGTTCATGCCCATGGACTCGCGAACGGGCCCCGAGATCGAGGTCCACGCCACCGACGAGAAGGGCGTCGCTCTCGAGCCGTTCGGTCCGGTCGAGAGCGGACCGGCGGCGAGCGTCGAGATCCCCCCGGGCGGCCGGTTCACGCAGAGCTTCCCGATCGCCGACTACGTGACGCTCG
>Ga0070738_10004253_pt1 | contig 17445 bp, 15 predicted proteins | sample Coa_R2_2_FD_66446 | JGI IMG/M metagenome (GOLD analysis project Ga0070738, IMG submission 66446) | Surface soil microbial communities from Centralia Pennsylvania, which are recovering from an underground coalmine fire - Coalmine... | ecosystem: Environmental > Terrestrial > Soil > Unclassified ...
CTGCGCCACCGCTTGATCCTGCGCCCCGAAGCGCAACTGGACGGGCTTCAGGTCGATGCGGTGATTAAATCACTCCTCAATCAGGTTCCTGTGCCGCGCTAATCAAGATTAGTCGGAGCTAGAGACGAGGGCCGCACCGGATTGGTAGGAGATGCCTGCTTGTTTGAAGCGGCGAAGGGCTTCACCCAGGCGATCGCAGTCGGCAATCAGGCTCACGCGCACGTAGCCTTCCCCACCAATGCCAAAGGCATTACCAGGTGTCACGACTACGCCCGTTTGCTGCAGCACAGATAGCGCAAAATCAGTGGAACCGACACCCGGCGGACAGGGTACCCACAGATACATCGTGGCGCTTGGTTTGGGCACCGTCCAGCCCAGTTCTGCCAGCCCCTGAATGAGAAAATCGCGGCGGGTGCGGTAGCGTGCCTGCACTTCATGCAGATATACATCGGGAAGCTGGAGCGCCGTTTCTGCCGCCGTTTGTAGGGCCGCAAAAATGCCGTAATCCAGGTTGGTCTTCAGGGTGCGTAACCCCTGGACGATGTGGCGATTACCCACCACAAAGCCAACGCGCCAGCCCGCCATGTTATAGGTCTTGGACAGCGTGTGAAACTCCACGCCGATCTCCTTTGCACCCGGAATTTCGAGCAGGCTGGTAGGCTGATAGCCATCGAAGGCCAGTTCGGCGTAGCACAGGTCATGGACTAGCAGAATTTCGTAGTGACGGGCAAAGGCCACAATTTCCTCAAAAAACTCACGGGGAGCCGTTGCCGCGGTTGGGTTGCTGGGGTAGTTAAAGTAGAGAATTTTGGCCTGCTTGGCGATCGCGTCGGGAATCGCCGCCACATCGATCAGCCAGTTATTTTCTGGCTTCAGCACCAGGCTGTGGATCTGACCACCCGCAATCAGTGGCCCCCGAAAGTGTGCCGGATAGGCTGGGCTGGGCACCAACACGAGGTCACCAGGATTGACGTAGGCCAGCGCTAAATGGGTCAGCCCTTCTTTCGACCCCAGCAGGGGCAGTGCCTCTCCTTCCGGGTCAAGCTTCACGTTGTACCGACGATAATACCAGTCGGTAATGGTACGGCGGAAGCTGGCGGTGCCTTCAAACGGTGGATATCCGTGGTTAGCAGGGTTTTGCAGGGCCGCGATCGCGGCGTCAACAACCGGTTGCGGCGTGGGGCCATCCGGGTTACCCATGCCCAGGTCAATCAAGTCCAGCCCCTGCTCGCGGGCCCGGAGCTTCAGTTCATCCAGCCGAGCGAACACATAGGGGGGTAACGAGCCGAGGCGATCGGCCGGGTTGAGCCAGTCTAGTTTCATACCGTGACCTCATCAGAAGCGTGAGGAGTGAGGAGTGAGTCGTAAGGGGTTGGTTGTTCTTTCCTCTCCCTCTCCTCTCCCCTGACTGCCATAGCTGTGGTTGACACCATCGCTGCCATCAGTTGCGACGGCTCCACCACGAAGGGTAAACGGTGAATGTCGGAATTGTCCGCGCAGGCGATCGTGGCCGCTTGCTGTAATTCGGTGAGCGAGACAGCCGCTAGCCCTAGATCGTAAAGGCTTTGGGGCAGACCAATCTCGCGATAAAACTTCAAAAGCTGCTGACGCGCCGTTGCCGCCAGCTGGTTGCCCTGGACAATTTCTTCCAGCCGGAGCTGCACCAGAATGCCGTAAGCGACTTTCTCCCCATGCAACGTGCCGTGACTGGCCAGCAGGTGAGTCAAGCCGTTGTGGACTGCATGAGCCGCGACCGTGCGACACTGCGCCCCGCCCAGCCCACCAATGACGCCGGCCAGGAGAACAGTCGCGTCTACGACTTCCTGCCAGACTTGTCCCCCCGGTTCCTGCAGCGCGATCGCGGCTTTTTGGAACAAAATGTCACGCAGCACCCGTGCTTGCTGCACCGCGGCAATGATCAGTGTGTGTTGCGAATGTCCACTACTTACTGAGGCTTCGTACCACTTGGCGATCGCGTCTCCGATTCCAGCCACCAGTGTTCGTTGAGGGGCTGTTTGCACGAGGTCATAGTCCAGCACCAGCAAGTCGGGACAGCGTGCCAGCGCAACGTCATACTGAAACGCACCCTGGTCAGAATAGACGTTAGAAAGCGCTGTCCAGGCCGCGCAGGTGGCGGCTGATGTGGGAATGGTCACGATCGGCAAATGCTGTTGATGGGCGACCAGTTTGGCAGTATCCAGCGCCTTGCCACCGCCCACGCCCACAATCACATCGGCCTGATGGTTTGCGACTGCCTGCTGCAGGACTGCCAGCGTCGACTCGCTGCAGTCAGGACTGTAAGAAACCCGATCAGACAAAAGGGCTTCGTGCTCTAAGACAGGTTGCAGCCAGGGGGTAGCGGTGGACAGCGTTTGGTTCCCGCTAATGATGAGGGGACGGCGACCCAATCGCGCGATCGCGCCACCCGCCTGACTGAGTACCCCGTTACCGCGCAACACTTGCGCTGGTGCGATCGTGAGCAAAGGCTGAGAGACAATCGTTGTAGACATGACGGCAGAACTGAGTTGAGACACAGAACAACAGACACCAAATTCAGACGTATGGGCGGATTCTTGGGGGGCTTTACCAGTCTAATTCAAACATCCGGCGTCTGTCGTCAAGCGCTCGTTGGGTCAGGCAGATGGCTTGGGGAGCCGTGCTAACGTATCGCGATCGATCTCCACCGTTACCTGATCGCCTTTGGACGATGCCAGCGATGGCTTGGCCTGCCCCAAATACACCGGCTGCGATACACCAGGCTCCGGATGCAGCACGGCACGAGCCCGAATGATCATCGTGGGCGCACCCTGGCTCAATCGACCTGACGAATAGATGTCCACTGCGGCCTGCCGCAGCGTTGCGTCCAGGGCTGCCTCCGTGATTGTGGGCGGCACCACAATGACGACCTGAGATGACCCGGAATCGTAAACCCGCGTGAACTTCGTGGAGCCGGGAATGTGGGGGCGATCGTGCAGTCCCAACCCCAGTGCAAACAGGCCACCCGTCAACACGCCCATAAATCCCGTGACGCCAACGAGCCGAAACCGGACTCCCCACTTAAGGATCCAGCTCAGAATGGTCAAGGCGGCACAGAAAAGGGTGAAGTAACCAAACCAGACGGCGATCGTGATCGATGAAATACCAAACAGCATGCGATTCAGTGCAATGGGGCAGCAGATTAAGATTCAAACAACCAGGCTTTCACACGCTCCAGGCTCGGCCAATCAGGCTTGCGGGTAAAGCCATCCTCAATGTTTTGTGCGACTTCATCCCGCAGTTCGGGGACGGCCATCACCAGCTGCTGCGCAATCTCAACATGCTGCCGCACGCCTTTTTTAGCGGTTTCGAGCATGGCAAGCACCAAGTTCACCCGCGCCTGCGGGTCTTGAGGGTTCAACTTAACGGCTTTTTGGGCGGCTTCATAGGCCTGGTTGGGCTTCTCAACGAGCAGATATAGCCACGCCAGACATGTCCAGGCAGAGCTGCTCTTGCGGGAGCGATCGCACACTTCCTTGAAGATCGGAATCAGTGTTTCTGGCGCTTCACCCGCCTTGTAACGCTCGATGCCTTCATCGAAAAGAGTTTCAACAGTTTGAGTCATAGGTTAAGCAGAGGAATTCGCTTTTAGTTGTTAGCTGTTAGCCCGTCTAAGCACTAACAACTAACGACCAAAAGCTGATGATCTAGGCTGAGAAGGACTTGCCGCAGCCGCAGGTTTGCTCGGCATTGGGGTTGGTGAACTGAAAACCACCGCCAATTAACGCATCGCTGTAGTCCAAAACCAACCCATAGAGGTAAAGCAGGCTCTTCGGGTCACAGATCACTTTAAAGCCTTCGTAATCGTACACCTCATCGGTGGGCTGCATATTGCTGATGTCCTCGAAGTCCATGGTGTAGGACATGCCAGAGCATCCTCCGCCCCTAACGCCTACACGCAGGCAGAGATCTTTTCCTTGCTTTTCTCGGAGTAACAGGACGTGCTTCAGAGCGGCATCCGTCATTTGAATGCCCCGCTGCTGCGATTGTGCTGTTGGTGTCGCTGTTTCTGTCATGGCTTAAACGCTCCTTACCTTTCCGAATATTCCGAATATTTAGTTGTAAACGTCTGTGCCTGTTCATCCATACTATCAGGGATAAATCCACCTGAGTAATGCCGATAGCATTGCGAGTCGCTGGATGGAAAACTTAATGTCTCTTAAACTGAGAGGCTGGGATGCATCGCAATACTCAGAACTGTTGGACTTAACGCAGTAGAAACAGAATTAGTGTTTAAGATAAATATCTATCCCTGATGAGTCTCATTAGCATCTACTGCTAAGTCTGTGTTTAACTGGCTTTTTACTGGCTCTCGAATTTGTTATGACTGCGCTCAACCGTTCAACCCGTCGTCGCCTGCTGCAACTACCGCAGATCGCTAGTGTTTGGGAGGGCGATCGTCGTCCGCTGGTGTCTGGCGTTGCTTCTACTAATGACTGGACTGATGCTGGCACTGATCCAGAGCCTAACGGCGAATGCATTCTTTGGGTCGATGGGTCACAGGGAATGGTGCGGGCGATGGATGTGGTCACACCAGAAACGGGGCCAGAGGCTGTTGTCCGCACGTTGCTCCGGGCGATGGAGTATCCCCATAATCCAAACAGTCCGGCTCGCCCCCAGAAGATCGTGGTCAGCGATCGTGAGCTGCTCTTTTATCTGCGCGGGGTGCTTCAGGATCTCGACATCGTGCTGGACTATGTACCGGCACTGCCGCTGATTGATGAAATTTTTCGGGGTTTTCAGGATGCTGTCAGCAGCCGTCCCCCCCAGTTGCCGCCGCAGCATGCCGCCGTTCTGACTCAAAAAGCGCTCGCGATCTGGCAGGATGCACCCTGGAGGGTGCTGGCAGACCACCAGATTCTCGCAGTCGAGGTCAATCGGTGGGATATAAGCACGCTGTATGTCTCTGTGATGGGAATGCTGGGCATGGAATACGGCCTGCTACTTTATCGATCGCTCGATTCGCTCAAGCGCTTTCGGCAGCGGGTGCAGGTAAACGATTCGCTCGAAGACATGGAAGAAGCGTTCCTGGGGCAGGACTGTCTTTTTGCCACGTTTGAACACGAACACGATTACCCCGATGGCGAGATGGTTGACTTGTCAACGGTGTCGATCGCGGAAATTGAGCCAGTATTTGGCAATCTGCACCCCTTAGAAGGACTGCGTTCCTTTTTGTACGACGAGGAGGCCGCCACGCTGGTGGTTGTGCTGGAGGCCATTCATCGCTTTCTCCGGCAGCACCGTCAAAAGTTTGAGCACGGTGCTTTTCCTGAGGTTAGCAGTCGCTACCGCATTCCAACCCCCGTCGATGACGCTGCGGATGACGCAGCCAAATCCACCTCAATCGCGATTAAGGTCGCCACTCTGCCCGACCTGGCAGCCGAACTGTTTGACAGCACCGACTTTGACGCCGCTGCTGGGCCAGACTTGCCGATGGTGCGGGATGATCTCGTCCCCGCAAACTCATTTCTCAGTCTGGGCGTGGTGCCGTGGGAAATGCTAGAGATCTTGCGATCGGGGGCCGAGTATTACCAGCCACAGTCTGTAACAGCAGCGGGTGACGGGTTACCTGTAATTATGATCCAGACCTCCCGCCCAAAGGCAAAAACGCTGATTGAAGAGATCAAATCAGCCGGTGGGCTGCAGGCTATTTGCTTTAATCCCGGTGAAGACCCCTTTGGCAGCGAGCAGTACGATCTGGGGCTGTTTCAGACGGGCAATGGCGATTTACATCTATTTGGTGAATTCGGGGAGGACGACCCGACCCATGTTGCCGCTCGCAAAAAGTGGGATCAGCGCTGCAAGAAAACAAAGGGGTATTGTGGCCTCATTATTGCGCGCGGGCTGACGGGTGCCAGCCGTGGCAAGCCCCAATTTAAAGACATGGTGGGCTTATTTGAAGCGCGATCGCTAACCGCGAAGGATCTGGGCCTGGGTACCCTTCAACTCCGACTGGCGGCTGACTGGTTGTGAGACGCCTGTGTATTGAGCTGAGACATCAAGAGTAAGGCGTCAAGCGGACTGGACGCTGGGGTATTGCCCTACCTGCCCCGACGACAGCTTCTCCTATGGCCCGACATTCCCTAACCGTTTCTGGGCACGATCGCGTTCCCGCGTGATTTGTTTGATCAAACCGGGGGGCAGTTGTTTCTGCTTGTCCAGCGCTTTCGTGAATAAGTCAATGCCGCCTTTGGTATCGCCCTGCAGGACGAGAATCTGCGCCTTCAAATACAGCAGATCAGGATTGTTCGCGGTCTTATCGTTGGTTTGCAGCGCGCTGTTAATGGCGGCCAGCGCCTTTGCCGGTTGCTTCAGGTCTCGATAACCCAGCGCCACTCCGCGATCGGCCACATAACGAGGATACGCGTACTTTTGCAGGCGGCTGATCGCATCATTTGGACTGGAAAAGGGAAGGTTCAACGATACGAACAAGTCGATGTATCCCCGCAACAAATTTAGCTCTGGATCGCTGGGGTCAATCTTTTCGGCGGCATCGAGATACTTAAAGGCTTGCTGAACTTCGCCCAGCGCCTGGGGCGTTCCTTTGACAGTGCCATCCCGGCTGAGGTCATACGCACCTTCCAAAAAGTGCCCCACGGCCTGGTAAAGATTACCCCGCAACGGATCCTTGCTCACCAGCGTGGCCGCTGTTGTGCGCGTTGCCGTGGCATACGCTCTAAACTGTTCTAGCTGTGCGGATTTTTGGGCCGCATCTTTCTCCCCATCCCACTTGATATAGGCCAGTGACGCTCGGAGGGCTTGCGTCAGCGGATCACTGGCATCGGCCTGCTGCGCGTTGGCATCAGCGGCTACATAGTCTCCCTGCTCGAACAGCTTTTTGAACGCGGTTTCGGTGCGATCGCTGATCGGTCTGGGGTTGGTCGTCCGAAACGGATCCTTCGCAAGAGATGGACTGGCCCACAGACCAAGTGATACGAACGCCGCACCAGCCACTTGCAGCATGGTCTGGCGCGAAAGGATGAAGCGGTTGTAAGTGGAAGCAGTAAACTTATCAGCCATAATTGTGCGGTTGATCGAGTTCAAGAAAACAATAGTAACTTGTAATCAAGTTCGTTAGAGTGGTGATGCCTACCCCCCTAGCCTGAAGACGTTACTGATCGGTGAACTGGTTTTCAGGCAGAGGATATCGGAGAAGTCGCAAAATGTCATGCTGTCGCTGGCTGGTCGACGGCTGTTCAGCGTGAGTGCCAGGAAGTTTCTTGATCAGGCGCTGAAACGCTAGATTAGTCGTGACGCGTTGCTCCACGCAGAATGACAAAACCACTTTATAAGACATCCTCTCGGCTCTGATCGGAATTTCAGGGTGTGTTAACCCATATGGTGACGCAGTTGTTTGTGGCATGTTCCGGCGACTACGCCCCCCGATAGACCCACTCAAAAGACCCACTCAAATATTGCTCCGTTTTCCAACCTGACCCAGAATGCTCACGCTCAAACACCTGTCTTATCATCCACCGGCAAGCCAAACGGCAATTCTCCAGTCCATTAATTTGCAGGTCGCACCCCAGCAGCTTGGACTCATCATTGGCCCCAGTGGGTCAGGCAAAAGTACACTGCTGGAAATCTTGGCTGGCCTTGTAGAACGCACGAGCGGTGGCGTTTTTTGGCGCGATCAGGAGCTAATCCCACTACAGCTACAGCAGTTAAGTGGGCTGGTCTTTCAGTTTCCAGAACGCCATTTCTGTGGCAGCAGTATTTTGGAAGAACTGCGTTTGGGGCATCCTGAGTTGACCGCCGATCGCATAGAACAAGCCCTTTCGGAAGTGGGATTGACGCACCTCTCGCTGCATACCTCACCAAACTCTCTCAGTGGCGGACAGCAACGACGGTTAGCCTTCGCGGTGCAGCTGATTCGCCAACCCCACCTGCTGCTGCTCGATGAACCAACTGCGGGGCTGGATTGGTCAATGCGGCAGCAGCTTGTCAGCTTGCTGGCAAAGCTGAAGACCCACTGGAGTTTGCTCGTCGTCTCGCACGATGCTGGCGAACTGGTAGACATTGCCGACCAGTGCTGGACATTGCAACAGGGTGAATTGGCGGCTGTCAGTCCCGAGACGCTAAAAGCGCAGACGGAACGATCGCCATTGGTGACGGGATGAGGGATGAGGGATGAGGGATGAGGGATGAGGGATGAGGGATGAAAAGGGTGTAAAGCAAGGGCGTGCGAGCGACCAGGCGATCGACGTTGAGACTACCGCGATGAATGTTCGCACTCAGGCGCAATCGATTCCACTGCCGCTCCTGGATGACGTCTGGCAGCAGACGTTGGGTTGGCAGCCAACCGCACTGCAACAAAAGCAATTTCAGCAGCTCTACGACCTGATCCTGGCAGGCAATCGCCAACTTAACCTCACGCGCATTACCGAGGCCACGGAGTTTTGGGAGAAGCATTTGTGGGATTCGCTGCGAGGCGTGAAGCCGTTTTTGTCGGCGGCGCAGGTGGCAATGGGGAGCGAAGGACAGGGGACGGTAACTGCATGGCAACCGGGTGCGGAGACTTTAAACTCAGTCCCCGTTGGCCATGATGTAACGCCTTGGAAGGTCATTGATATTGGGACTGGCGCTGGGTTTCCCGGGGTTCCTGCCGCGATCGCGCAATCAATGTGGACAGTCACCTTACTTGATGCCACCCGTAAAAAAATCCACTTTCTCGATCAGCTGCTTGCAGACTTACAGATGCCCAACGCAATTCCGATCGTCGGACGGGTAGAGGCGATTGGCAGGCAGCAGGGCCATCGCCAGACGTATGATTTAGCGTTGATTCGAGCGGTCGCACCGGCAGCCGTTTGTGCGGAGTACGCCCTACCACTGCTGAAAATTGGCGGTAATGCCGTGCTTTATCGAGGGCAGTGGACTGACACCGAAACCGCATCCTTGACAGCAGCCGTTGCCACCCTGGGCGGCAAGATCGATGCCATCGACGCCTTCAAAACGCCGCTCACCGACAGCGATCGCCACTGCGTTTACATCCAAAAGGTGGCTTCTACGCCCGACGAATTTCCGCGCGCGATCGGCATTCCAACACAAAAACCGCTGTGAACGCGTCAGGCACCAGGAATCGTCAGCATCGAGAACCGTCAGCATCAGGAACCACGACGCAGGCAGACAAGCAACATTTCTGATCTTCTATCGGCATCCCTGGATGTTCCCCTGATCGAGCCGCAGCCATCTGCTGTGAGGCCGCGACGAGCCAGAACGACGAGCCAGCCAGCCCATTGCAGGCGCTTGCGTTGTCCTTAGCATGCTAACCAAAGCGATAAATACTGACTTTGTGTGAGGATCATTCGGCGGCCAGTTGATTTGATCGATCTAGACCTGATTCTGGCACTCCTCTATGCATGCATGGCAGCCCTCCTGGGGCTGCTTTTTGTTCGATACAGTAATAAGAAGTTAAGGAATGACACAGCATAGACTATGGGTAGAAAAATTGGCTTTTGGCTGTTGTGGGTTGGGTTTGTGAGCTATGCCTTTTTTCTCGCACCCCCTGACCAGCCCAATACCTTAGACCTGATCAAAAATTTATCCACTGCGCAGGTCGCGGGGATTAATCCGCTGATCGTGGCTCTGTTCAACATCATGGGCGTGTTGCCCATTGCGTATAGCTGTTTTCTATTCATTGATGGCAATGGCCAAAAAATCCCGGCATGGCTGTTCGCAACGGCCTCATTTGGCGTAGGCGCATTTGCGATCGTGCCCTATCTGGCGTTGAGATCACAAAACCGCTCTTTTGTGGGGCCGAAAACGTGGCTGCTGAAGCTGCTCGATTCTCGCTGGGTTGGGCTTGCACTCACGATCGCGGCGCTGGGTTTAATCGTTTACGGCTTTCGTCAGGGCGACTGGGCTGACTTTGTGCAGCAGTGGCAGACCAGCCGTTTTATCCACGTCATGAGCCTGGATTTTTGCCTGTTGTCGCTGCTGTTTCCAGCGCTCCTGCGTGATGACATGGCGCAACGTGGCCTCAAGGACGATCGTCTGTTTTGGGCGATCGCGCTCCTGCCGCTGCTGGGGACGTTGGCATATCTGACGTTGCGTCCACCGCTCCTGGAACAATCGGACATTGCGACCGTGCCGCTGCCCCAGCAATCGTCTTCCTAGCGTGCGGTTCTGGTCACAGCCGGTGCCTTTAATACCCGCTGAATCGGCCTTGATTGCCACAAAACTATATTTTTTCTTTACGTTCCTGGGAGCTACTGTACTGACAATTCATCGTGCCTTTACAAAGTCTGGACTAGAGTAGGGACAGAATTTTAGTGTCAACATCACAAAAGGGGAGCGAGCGTGTCACAGAGTCAACCAACTATCCTTGTGACTGGCGGTGCGGGCTACATCGGCTCCCATGCAGTCCTGGCACTGCAGCAGTCGGGCTACAACGTCATCGTCCTGGACAACCTGGTGTATGGACATCGCGATCTTGTCGAAGCGGTGCTCAAAGTTGAGCTGGTTGAAGGTGATACCAACGATCGCGCGTTGTTAGATCAGCTCTTCGCTACGCGCCAGATCAGCGCTGTCATGCACTTTGCGGCCTATGCCTATGTGGGCGAATCGGTCACTGACCCAGCCAAGTATTACCACAACAACTTTGTTGGGACACTGACGCTGCTGGAAGCGATGCTGGCAGCCTCTATAAAACGCTTTGTCTTCTCGTCCACCTGTGCGACCTACGGTGTTCCCAACACCATTCCCATTCCCGAAGATCACCCGCAAAATCCGATCAATCCCTATGGGGCAACCAAGCTCATGATTGAGCGGGTGCTGTCTGACTTTGATAAAGCGTACGATTTCAAGTCGGTCTGCTTTCGCTATTTCAATGCGGCTGGAGCTGACCCCGATGGGCGACTGGGTGAAGACCACTCCCCCGAAACGCACCTGATTCCGCTGGTGTTGCAGACGGCTCTGGGCGTACGCGACTCGATCGCCATCTTTGGCACCGACTACCCTACTCCCGATGGCACGTGCATCCGTGACTATATTCACGTAACTGACCTGGCACAGGCGCACGTCTTGGGGCTGTCGTACCTGTTGAACGATGGCAATTCCACGATCTTTAATCTGGGGAATGGCAATGGGTTCTCGGTGCGGGAGGTGATTGAGACGGCGCGGCAGGTGACTGGTCGGGAAATTACCGTGGTGGAACACGATCGCCGCCCGGGTGATCCGCCGGCTTTGGTGGGGAGTGGCGATCGTGCCCGTGACGTTCTGGGCTGGAATCCCCAGTATGCTGACCTCCACGCCATTATTTCGCATGCCTGGAGCTGGCACCAGAAGCGTCATGCCACTTAAAGTTGGTAAAAGACGACCGGTTGGAGCACACGATTAGTGGTTGACCGTCAACGTTCCTCTGGGTGCTGGTTGTCAACCGCTTTTGTCGGGCGTCGGAGGCTTTATGTTCTTCAGATCGGCTGAGTTGTGTGGCACGACACCGCAATGGCTGTAACGGACATTCTGCGGCGCGTTCTGCCGTTGCTGTCTCATACTGCATTGCGACGGCGATTACGACCGTTCAAACCACTACTGACTGATCTCTTCATTACCAATGAGCCAGATAGGTTGGATACTGTGAATAAAGGTCATCAGTGTCAAGGGTTGCATAGCAGTTATGAATGGACAAGCTGTAACGAGTGGCTCGATCGAGCGGCAGCCTAATGACCTCTTCATTTCTTACTCCCGTAAGGACAAGGAGTTTGTCCAATACCTGGACAAGCTACTCCGAGGGCTGGGCTACGATCCCTGGGTCGATTGGGAAGACATTCAGCCAACCGAGGACTGGTGGGCGGCGATTCAGTCAGGGATAGAAGCGGCCAGCAATTTTGTGTTTATCATCAGTCCCGACTCAGTTGCCTCTAAAGTGTGTGGGCAAGAGCTTGATCATGCGATCGCCAACCACAAGCGATTAGTGCCAATTGTGCGTCGTGAAGGGTTTGACATTTCGGCAATTCATGCTGAACTATCCACGCACAATTGGCTCTTCTTTCGCGAAACTGATGACGTTGAGAAAGCCCTGCAAATTTTGCAGAAGGCGCTGGATACCGATTTTGAGCATGTGTACGCCCATACTCGGTTACAAACACGGGCGATCGAGTGGGACAAAAAACATCGAGATGAGAGTTTTCTCCTCCGGGGCAGTGAACTGGAAGATGCCGAACTCTGGCTGACGCAGGCAGCCAATAAGAAGCCTCAACCCACCGAACTGCAAGGCGGATTTATCAACACGAGCCGCAAAGCTGAAACGAGGCGACAGCGTGCTGAAGTGCGCCGTCAACAGTTCTTGTCGGGGGTTGTGAGCGCTTTTTCCATCATTGCACTGGGTGCTGCAACGGTGGCATTCAGACAAAAAATTCAGGCTGAGATGACGGCTCAAAGCTCCGGAGCCGAAAACTTGCTAACGTCGGGGTTAGAACTCGAAGGTCTGGTGAAGGGACTGAAGACAGGGCTACAGCTCAAGCATATTGGCTGGTTTTTGCCTTCCGACACACAAATCCGCACGATCGCCTCCTTGCGCCGGTTGGTGTACGCGGTAGACACACAAAACACGCTGCAAGGACATGCCGGGTACGTGATGAGCGTTGCGTTTAGCCCTGATGGCAAAACCCTTGCCTCTGCCAGTGCAGACAAAACGATTAAACTCTGGAGCCGCGATGGACGGGTGCTCAAAACGTTAGTCGGACACCGCGACCACGTCAACAAAGTTGGCTTTAGCCCGGATGGCAATCTGCTGGTTTCTGCCGGTGATGATCAGACGGTGCGGTTGTGGAGCCGTGATGGCAAGGCTCTGCGAACACTGCACGGTCACACGGCCAAAGTCATGAGTGTCAGCTTTAGTCACGATGGGAAGCTCATTGTCTCATCGGATGAAGATGGTACCGTCATCCTGTGGCACGCTGATGGCACGCTGGTCCGCACGTTTAAAGCTGCTGATGCGTTCGCTGTTTCTGACGTTCAGTTCAGTCCCGATGGCCGGACGATCGCCACGGCCAATGGTGATGCAACGATTCAGTTATGGACGCTGGATGGGCAATTGCTTAAGACGTTAGAGGGCCACCAAGAGCCTGTAATCAGCGTTTGCTTTAGTCCCGATGGCAAAACGCTCGCGTCTGCCAGCGAAGACCAGACAATTAAACTGTGGTCAGTCGATCCGGCTGCACCGCAACGGTTTGGACAAGAACTGAAAACGCTGACCGGGCACACCGACGCGGTGAAAAGTTTGAGCTTTAGCCCGGATGGCCAACTGCTTGCCTCTGCCAGTACCGATAACACGGTCAAGCTCTGGAATCGGAATGGTGAATTGATGAAAACCTTTAGTGGCCACAGCAACTGGGTCAATAGCGTCAGTTTTAGTCCTGATGGCAAGACCATCGCGTCTGCGAGTGGCGATCGCACTATCAAGCTGTGGGCAATCAACTTGGTACCCCTCGCGCTGCTCAAGGGGCATCAGGCTATGGTCAACAGCGTGCGGTTCAGTCCGGATGGTCGAATGCTGGCGACGGGTAGCAGTGACAATACCGTCAAGCTATGGGATCGCACAGGCCACGTACTCGCAACGCTGTCCGGTCATCAAAAGCGAATCTTGAGCGTTGCATTTAGCGCGGATGGCCAGACGATCGCCTCTGGCAGCGAAGATGGTACGGTCAGACTCTGGAACACGGCGGGACAAGCGCTGAAAACGCTCAGAGGGCATCAAGGTACCGTGTGGAGCGTCGCGTTCAGCGTAGATGGCAAGACAATTGCCTCTGCCAGTGAGGATGGCACCATCAAACTCTGGAATCTGGACGGGCAAATCCTGAAGACTCTACGGGGGCACACCAGCGGTGTTCTGAGCGTTGTCTTTAGCCCTGACGGCAGATTTCTGCTCTCTGGCAGTGAAGACGCGACGGCAAAACTCTGGAACCTAGACGGTACTGTAATTCGGACGCTAGAGGGGCAGGGAGGGCCGATCGGCGCAGTCAATTTCAGCCCTGATAGTCAAATGCTCGCTACAGGCAGTGATGACGGCACCGTTAAACTCTGGACAAGAGGCGGCGAAAAGCTGTTTACCCTTAAAGGCCACGGTGGGTTTGTGATGGGCGTGACGTTTAGCCCGGATGGTTCGACGATCGCGACCGCCAGCGCCGACAAAACCGTTCGGCTGTGGAGTATCGATGGGCAGCAGCTTGATGTCCTCAAAGATCACACCAGTTGGGTCAGAAGTGTCAGCTTTAGCCCCGATGGTAAGACGCTTGCCTCTGCCAGTGAGGATGGAACTGCCATTCTGTGGAACCTGAACCTGGACGACCTCCTATCCCGTGGCTGCCGCTGGTTGCACAGCTACCTCGCAACCAACCCAAGCGTGAGTGAGCGCGATCGCACGCTTTGTCAATAACCGCTCTGTCAATAACCGCGTGAACGATGCCATAACCGGGTTTCTTTGGGCCTTGAATGTGGGCGCTTTGTGGTAGCCACCCGCCGTCTTCCCGCTATGGTCTTTCGAGCTATAGTCTGTCAACCGCGATCGTCTACCCATCAAAACTCCCTGAGACTGAATCAGTCTCAGGGAGGCAATCATCGTTTAAGGCTATGGTCGTCTTAGTCGGCAGCGCCTTCACCAGTCCGGGTGGTACCCTCTTGGTCACCCTCAGCCTCATCCCGACCACCGCCATCAGTACGTCTTCTGCCAAAGCGACCTGTGTTGGTTTTCTTACGAAACTTCCGGGCATACGCCTGATTGCGGAGCGCTTTTTCTTTCTTTTGGTTGCGGCGTTTAGCCATGTGTACCCCTTATAGAACAACCGGTGAGTGATTAGCGAAACCTTAGCGCCGAAAAACCCAGCCTGGATCGCAAGCTGGTCGAGCAGTGCTTAGCCACATCACTATCACTTTAAAGTGAGAAGATCACTTTAACATAATCTATCCGGTTCGCTCGATACCAAAGTGGGTGAAATTCTACTGACCGGGAAAGATTTTGCGTGATCAGGTTTAAGAAGCGCGAGTCAGCAATTAAAGGCACTTTAAAGCATGCTCTGGCTTTACCTGTGAACACGAATAGCGGCTGACACGTCCGCCTCAATGCTCAAATTGCCTGGTCAGTTCTGCCGCCAATTGCAGAGCCTCGGCGGGAGTTGTAATGGTTGCTTCAGCCTTGGCTAGCTGAATGGCGGCCAGCAGTTGTCCAATGCGTGGCCCCGCAGGTAGATTGAGCGCTGTCATCAAATCCTGGCCTGTGAGCAGCGGGGTGGGATGGGCGACGGGATCATCTGGAGTAAGAAATCGATCCATGAGCGGTGCGATCGCGTCTGGGGGGGTTCCCAAGGCGATCGTCAGCACAGCCACGGCTGGAAAGGTTGCTCCCGCCGCCTGAAAAAATTCGTACTGCGATCGCAGCGACAAATCAAGCTGAGCGAAGGGCTGTAGGTTCCAGTGAGTCACAGTGTCCACATCCTTGGCGGCGCATAGCTGCGGCAAGCATCTCAGAATGGTGCTAACGATCTGAATTTCGGTACGGCTATATTTCAGCCGTCGCAGTTGGCTCTCTGCTTCCGTCGTTTCCAGCGGCAGCAGACTCGTCAGCTTTGCCATGGTCAACCACGATCGGACAGAGCCGGACACCGATAGTTCGGGTGGTTTGGCCAGCCGCGGTGTATCGGCATCCGAGCGACTGCCAGATTTAACGTGATGGTTTTTGGGGACATGCCGGATGCGGCTCAGTAGCTCCCAGGCAAAGGCTGGCATGATGTCTTGTAGCATCATTGCCGCCTGGTCAATCGCTGCTACCAGCGCCAAACTTGGAGCTGTTGCGGCGGGAAACCAGTCATGCAGCAGCCCATCCTGCCACGCCATCGTGAGCCAGGTCGTGCCCCGTGTTGAGCTGAGCAGGTAATTTAGCTCTGACTGTACGCGCTCAGCCGCGATACGCTGCAGCAGTGTTGCCAGTTCACGGATCACCGATCGCGTTTGCGCTTCAACCGTAAAGCCGAGCTGCGCGGCTTGCCGATAGGCCCGGAGCAGACGCAAGGGATCTTCGCGCAAGTTTTCGGGCGAGACCATACGGAGCTGATGTTTTTGCAAATCAGCATAGCCCTGGAGTGGGTCAAGCAACTGATCGGTGTGGGGATTGTAGGCGATCGCATTGACTGTAAAATCGCGCCGTTCCAGATCCGCTACCAGTGTTGCACCAACTTGTTGTGCAAAGTCAGCCGTCCCTTGTTCAAAGACCACACGAGCAATCTGCCGTTCGGCGTCCAGCAGCACAAACCCGGCTTTGTAATAGCGAGCAATGGCCTGCGCGGTTTCCACGGCACCCGCAGGCAGCACAAAATCGAGGTCTAAATACTCGCTTTCTCGCTTCAGCAACGCATCCCGCACGGTACCGCCCACCAGGCAGGCCGAGTGGGGTAACCACTCCAGGCTAAAGGGCCACGTTTTGGGAGAGAGCGCAGAAGACACTGCTGGAACACTCAGTTGATACTCTAAATCGAAACGCTGATTCAATCTTGTCTAACCCAATCGATCGCTGACATGACTACGCGGGCGTCAAATGGACTGAACGCCCTGACTCACTGACAACAGCCTAACGCTGCCAGCGATCCCCTGCATATGGCAATGAAAATCAACCTGACAACCGCTGAATTATTTGTGCGCCTGAGCTAGAGTAACAGAAAAGCATTTGACATTTTGTGTGTTTATGCTTCGATGCGAGAGAGTTAAGTCATGTGTATTTGTGTTAACTGCCATTACGTCGATCGCTGCACCACCTACAACGCCGTTGAGCACCAGCACCAGCAGCCTCATTTAACCGAAACGCCAGACTTTGAGGCGACGGAGCCGACGATCAACGTCAACATTCGTCATCAAGGCGACATCATTGAAATGGAATGGGATGTCGTTGGTTGTTTGAGCTTTGTGGAGTCGAAAGGTAAGTGGGCAAAGCTGCGTCCGGGTGAGCTGATACCAACATAAGCGCCTGATCCAGTGGGGTAAATGGATTGCTCGGGCCTCTGAATGGTGGCGGCCACTTTACGTGTGACCAGGGTGTTCAGCGAGCAGAAATGCGAGCGGGTCGCTCATATTAGCCGCAAAGCCTAAAATGCCGCGATCGCGATGTTCATAGAGTAACGTTCCGTCGCGATCGAATAAAAAGGTTCCCCCACGCTGGGTCAAGTATCTCGCGTTAGGCACGTAGGTTTTCCAGTGGCCCAGCGCCTCTGACATATTTCGCAGTCGCAGGGTGGCCAACTCAAACGGACGTTGGAACCCTTTCCCCCCTGCGCGGCTGAATGCTGATCCCTTGAGCGGCGGCAGCGGTGCCGCTTGAATGACCTCATCATCGCCAATCAGTTGGGGAGCGTTGCGATCGCCCCGATACCCGCGCAAAACTTCACTCAGTGTGCCGGGACTCCCGATGCCTGCACACATTAG
>Ga0070738_10004257_pt1 | contig 17432 bp, 12 predicted proteins | sample Coa_R2_2_FD_66446 | JGI IMG/M metagenome (GOLD analysis project Ga0070738, IMG submission 66446) | Surface soil microbial communities from Centralia Pennsylvania, which are recovering from an underground coalmine fire - Coalmine... | ecosystem: Environmental > Terrestrial > Soil > Unclassified ...
GGGACCGCCGGCATCCCTGCCGGCAGACGCGGGCCGGCAGGGATGCCGGCGGCGTCGGCCCGCAGGTCGCCGCCAGGACGCACGCCCCGCTTCAAACTATGCCCTCTGAAATAGCACTAGATCGGACCGCGGCGCGGCTCCTGCACGACGATCTGGCGCGTGAGCAGCAGCACCCGCGTGCGCCAGTTCAGGACCCCGCTGGCCAGGACGTGCGCGCCCGTGCGCACGCCCCCCAGCGCCAGGCGCCCCTGTGCGATCACCTCCGTCCGCGGCGATAGCAGCACCGTGACGTAGTCCGCGTCGCGGCGCGCGAGCGTGTGCGCGGGCTGCGTGGTGCGCACAGAGAGGGTCAGGACGCCACGGCGGGGGTCTGTCGCCACCACGCGCCCCTCCACATCTACAACCGCGGCCGACTCGTCCTGCACGGTCTGCCCCTCGTGGAGCAGGATGTCGCCCCGTTGCAGCGCGGCCGGCGGCAGCGGGCGCCCATCCTGGCCGAATACGCGCATGCCCGGCGTGATGACCAGGGGGATTCGCGTACGCGAGCGCACCTGGAGCCAGACAACCTGCCTGTGACCGGCCTGGCTGATGGCGGCAATGCGCGGCGCTCCCCGCAGCGTCACCACGTTTTGGCTGCGGCTGCCACTCTCGTTGCCGTTGATGTCGACGCCGGGGATGATGGGGCAGGAGCGCGGCCGTAAGAGCAGGGGCCGGCTCGGCCGGGCGGTGAAATCGAAGCTCCCACTCAGCGGGTCCGCGGACGCGTCGCGCCTGGTCAGCGGACGCAAGCCGAAGCGCAGCTCGACGAAGTGCAGCAATGAGGCGAAGTCATAGACGCTGTGGTCCACATAACCCGACCGGGCATACGGCGAGATCACGATGGCGGGCACGCGCGGGCCGAGGCCCCACGGGTTCTCCTGCGGCGGCGGCACGTGGTCGTAGAAGCCGCCAAAATCGTCCCACGTCACGACGATCGCGGTGCTCTGCCAGAACGGGCTGCGCATGATAGCGTTGACCTCGGAGACGGTGGTGTTCTCGCCGAGGCAGGTGCTGGCCGGGGGGTGCTCGCTCTCGGCCGTGTCCGTGACCAGCCAGGTGACGGCGGCCAGGTGCCCGTGCGCCACGTCGTCCTGGAAGCGCGTCCAGGGCAGCACGTTGGTGTCCCACTGGTGGCTATAGCGCACGTGGCGGATGGCATCCAGCGTCGACCAGATGTAGCCGGGTTGCCCCTGCCGCGGCGCGTAGTAGCGCCAATTGATATGGCGTGCGTTGAGCCGGTCCACCAGCGTGGGGACGTCGAAGCAGGGGGCGGTGCCCCCGATCTGGCCGCGGGCCGAGCGCGTGGTGACGAAGGTGCCGATCGGCGCGTCGCAGCCCCAACGGTTGTGGGAGTTCTGCGGATTCGATGTCACCCCGATGTTCTGAGCGGCGATGGTGACGAGGTGGTTGGGGAAGGTCGGCCCCATGATGGACGAGAAGAAGTGGTCGTCCAGAGTGAAGCGGCGCGCATAGGCCCAGTAGTTGGGGATGTCGCCGGGGCGCATCTGCGTATAGGCATGGTCGACGCCCAGGGTGACGGCGCCGGGGATGCGATCGAAATAGTCCATCCGGCCTCCATCATAGGCCAGATAGGCGGCATCGGCGGAGTGGGCGGGGTCTGGCTGCACCATGTCGGGCGCCTCGGCCAGGGGGACGATATCTCCGGTGGAAGTCTTGCCGCTGGTGGCGCCGTCCGCGCCGGGGAAACGGCCGAAGTACTGGTCGAACGATCGATTCTCTTTGATGATGAAGACGATATGGTCGATCTTGTCCAGGCCGGACACCGGGGATGGCGCGCCGGGCCGCCCGCGCGACGACCCTTCGGTGTGTACAAGCGGTGAGAAGACCCCGTGCAGGGCCATGATAAGGCCACAGACGCCGAGGCAAGCGGCGAGTGTGGAGCGTCCGTGGTGTAGCAGCCGGCCTGGTTGCATCAGCGTTATGCCTTCTTGTCCATAGTAGGGTTACACGAGCATCACTTCCAGTATTACGTGCGGAGGATGAAGCCAAGATGAAGCGCGATGGCAATGTGGGGGCTGGCTCAGGCCCGATCTCCATTACACTCCCCAATGGGGCGGACAAGGTCATCGTTCGTATGGCCGTCCCGTGTCGCCAAGAGAAAGCAGGTGAAGGGTGTTGGAACGGATTGTCGCGCGTACGCTGTGGGCGATGCGCTACGTGGTCATCGTGCCGGTCATCGCCAGCGTCGTCATGGCCGTCGAGGCCTTCTACCTCGGCACGGTCGATGTCATCTCTTTACTGGGACGTCTGGCTTCCTATGCCAACCTCGCTACCGCGCCGGGCGCCCAGTCCAACGCCCGGGCCAGCCTGATCGGGACCATCGTCAGAGCGGTCGACATCTACCTCGTCGCGGCAGTCCTGCTCATCTTCTCGCTGGGGCTCTACGAGTTATTCATCGGCCGCATCGAGGTGGCCGAGCGCGACGAGGTCGCGCCACGCCTGCTGCTCATCCGCAACATCGATGACCTCAAAGACCGCCTGGCCAAGGTCGTGCTGCTGATCCTCATCGTCGAGTTTCTGCAATTTGCGCTCGGTCTGCACCCCAACAGTATGCTTGACCTGCTCTACCTGGCGATCGGGATCGCCCTCATCGGTGTGGCCCTGTACCTGACGAGTCGCCACTGAGACCAGGGGAGGGTGGGCGGGCATTGTCGGGCTAACCGAAAGTGGACCCGGTCCGTGTCAGATGTGAAACGGGCACATGACGGCTACATCACGGCTTGGCGAGCCTGCCGCCGGCACGGAGGCCTGAACCAAAGCCAGGGTGAGACCCGCAAGGCCGGTCGCGTCGCAGCTTTGGTTTAGCGGCGCGCCGGTTTGGCCGGCGCTTGCAGCGCGGCGGCCGGTTCGCCGGCCGTCGCCAGGCCGCCGAGCAATTGGTACGGTGGCGCCGTGAACGCGGCCAAGGTGCGGCCCGTGGCCAGATCCACGCGGTACACGTGCCCCGTCTCTAGCGTCGCCGTCCAGAAGGAGCGCCCGTCAGGGTCCAGGCTGAGCGCCACCAGGGCGCTCTTCCACAGGTCGCATGGAGTGCGCGACGTGGGCGCGCAGGGATGCCGTTCTCCCATATGGGCGGCCGTGTAGGCGGCGATGGTGTGTCCGGCCGCGTTGAGGCGATACACCGCCGTCAGGCAGGCCACTAGCAGGCCCCCGCGCGGCAACAGGCGCAGCCCATAGCACTGGGCACTCACGTTGCGCGCGAAGTCCGCGAGTTGCCGCCGCGTGCAGACATTGTAGCGCTTGATGTGGCTGCCCTGCGAGGTGTAGTAGAGCGTACACTGGTCGGCGGCGAGATCGATCCAGTCGACGCCCGCGTTCTCCCGGGCGAGCCGGAACGTCGCCAGGAGGTGCCCCGCCGCATCGAACTTGAGGAGGCGGCCGCTCTTGTCCGCCGTGCCGACATAGATATGGCCGGCCCGGTCGGCCACGCAGCTTGAGGGCGTGGGCGGGACGTGGGCGCCCCACGAGGTGGCGAGCAGCCGGCCAAATGCGTCGAATCTGCTCAGCGAGCCAGCGTCAAAGTTGGTGACATAGAGGTGCCCGGCCGGATCGAAGCACAGGCCGCGTTCCTGGCTGCTGCGGCTGCCGGTGCGCAGTATCGCGCGCAGGCGGCCACGTGCATCATAGAGCTTGACCAGGCCGCCGCCGACACTGGCCAGGACATCGCCGCGCGCGAAGGGCCGTGGAGTGGGCGTCCGCGGCGCTGGGCGGGACGTGGCGGTCGGCCGAGGCGTGGGGGGTGCGGCTGACCCCGCCCGCGGCGGCGGGGTAGGGGTAGATGTGGCCGTCGCGGTGGGAACGCCGGTGGGGAAGGGCACGGGCGGGGTATGTTGAGTGCTCGTCGGAGACGGCGAGGAGGTCGGCGATGGCGAGGGGGACGGCGTGTTCGTGCTCGTGGGCCTAGAGGTTGGTTGGACCGGGGCAGTTGGTGTCTCCGTCGCCCTACTTGTGGGCGTGGAGGAGGGCCGGACCGAGGCAGTTGGTGTCTCCGTCGCCGTACTCGCCGGCGTGCCGGTGGGCGCCACCAGGATGACTGCCGCGGAGGGGGCCGGCGCGCCGGCCCCTCCAACGTCGGCGATCTGAATGCGGAGTGCGAACAGGCCCGCAGCGGTATAGGTATGCGCGCCCACGACGTCGAAACCGCCCTGAGCGTTCGCCTGGATCGTCCCGCTACCGGTGGATCCATCACCCCAGTCGATGGTAGCGCTGAACTCGCTCGCCGTGGCCGCGGGGTTGGCATCGCTGAACGAGGCAACGGGGCCGCTCAGCGGTGTCCCTTCAAGGCCGCTCACGACGTCGCCCACGGCCTGGAGCGGCGCATCGTTGACGGTCGCCGGTATCGTGCTGACATATGTTGACAGGGTAACGGTGTCGGTAATCGTGACGTTGACCGTAGCCGTGCCTTCGTCGGCGTAGGTATGTGTGCCCACGACGGCGAGATGGCCGTCTCCGCCATCCTGTATCATGCCGGGGCTCGTCGCCCCGTCGCCCCAGTCGATGGAGGCCACGTACGTGTCGGTGACCGGCAGAGTGGAGTCGACAGGGCTGAACGAAGCGACCTGGCCGGAGAACGGCACGCCTTCTGTCGCGGTGACCGATGGGCCGGACGTGGGCCCGGCCGCGCGTGCCCCGCTGCCGCCCGCGGTGCCGATCAGGAGACCGATCGCGAGGCCCGCCAGGGCCAGGCGCGCCACCATGTCCGTCGGGCGCACTGCCAGAGGGCGGCCCGCTCGGCCGGGCCTGGATGACGCCGGGATGATGGATGACCGATCGGACGGCGAGTCCAGGGATGTCACGTCGCCAGTTCTAGTTTCAAGGCGCGTCGCCGTGGAAGCGTGTCCACGGTGCGGCGGTCACATGCGCTCTTCTCCCAACAGAAGCATGCGTTGAGGATTATATCACCCGACCTGTTAACAATCTGTTAACGCACGTGGAGTTGCCGCGCCGTCGTGGACCCAGAAGCGCCGGCGGAACTGTCGGCGGGTGAGCCTCTGAGAGTGGCCCGGACGGCTGTAATAGAAGGGGAAGAAGATACGCCGCCCGGGCCACCATGGGTTGGGACTACCACATGTTTAACGGCCCTGTGGCCCGTTTCATTACATCCATGCGCTGCGCTGTCGCGCCGCCGGCCGAGCACAGCGGCGCAATTGGATGAGAGTGGCCCGGCTGGCAGCAAGGGAGAGTGAGTAGGGGTAGACCGGCCGGGCCATGGGATGCACCCCTGATCTGTCTAACGCCCGCACGGCGCGCGACATTCCATCCGCTTACCGCGCTGTCACGCCGGTGGCCGGCCCGCCGCTAAGCGGGGTAAGGTGCAATCACGGTGGCTCGGGGCCCTGCCCCTCGTGACATGGAGGTGCCGTTTTAGCCGGCTACACACGAAAAAGCCGGCCCGATCGGGCCGGCCTGCACGCCTGGGAAGGGGTGGAGCTGAGGGGAGTCGAACCCCTGACCTCATGAGTGCGATTCATGCGCTCTCCCAACTGAGCTACAGCCCCCTGATGCGCGGACGGCAGCGTACTGGTGTACACCATCCCCCATCGCGGTGGTACGCTGCTATTGTGCACCATCGCGCGACAATTGGCAAGCCCGACCGGGCCATGGACCGGCCAGGCGGTGTACAATCAGCTTGACCATGAGCGTCGCGCCGTGATAAACTAGTAGTACTGATGTTCTAAAATATTCTAAGGAGATTGTTGCGTGACAACCGCCGCTATGACGGACGATAAGAAGCGCGCCCTCGACGCCGTGACGGCGCAGATCGAGCGCCAGTTTGGCAAAGGTGCCATCATGCGCTATGGCGACGGCACCCACCCCATGAACATCGAGGTGATACCGACGGGCGCCATCGCGCTCGATCTGGCGCTGGGCCTCGGCGGCGTGCCGCGTGGCCGCATCATCGAGATCTTCGGCCCCGAGTCGTCCGGTAAGACGACGCTGGCGCAGCATATCATCGCCGAGGCGCAACGCATGGGCGGCATCGCCGCCTACGTCGACGCCGAGCATGCGCTCGATACGACCTACGCCGCGGCCTGCGGCGTCGACGTCGAGAACCTGCTGATCTCGCAGCCCGATACGGGCGAGCAGGCGCTGGAGATCGTCGACATGCTGGTGCGCAGCGGCGCCATCGATGTGATCGTGGTCGACTCCGTGGCCGCCCTGGTGCCGCGGGCGGAGATCGAGGGCGAGATGGGCGATAGCCACGTCGGCCTGCAGGCCCGCCTGATGTCCCAGGCGCTGCGCAAGCTCACCGCCGCCATCAGCCGCTCCAACACCGTCGTCATCTTCATCAACCAGTTGCGCGAGAAGATCGGCGTGATGTTCGGCAACCCCGAGACCACGCCCGGCGGCCGCGCCCTCAAGTTCTATGCCAGCGTGCGCCTGGACATCCGGCGCATGGACCAGATCAAGCAGGGCTCCGAGGTGGTGGGCGGGCGCCACAAGGTCAAGGTGGTCAAGAACAAGGTCGCCCCGCCCTTCCGGGTGGCCGAGTTCGACTTGATGTACGCCGAGGGCATCAGCAAAGAGGGCGGCATCCTGGACATGGGCATCGAGATGGGGCTGGTCAAGAAGAGCGGCGCCTTCTTCTCCTATGGCGACACGCGCCTGGGCCAGGGCCGCGAGAATGCCAAGGAGTTCCTGCGCCAGCACCCCGAGATCCGCGACGAGATCGAGGGCAAGATTCGCAGCGAGGTGAGCGAGTTCAAGTCCATGCCCGAGCTCGAAGGTATCGAGATCTAGGGACGAGCGCCGCACCTGTCCTAAGTACCGTAGCCGCGTATCAAAGGCTATGGTACCATGGCGCTGATGGCTGAACAGCTTCTGAGCGGGCGTTATCGTCTGCTGCGTCTTTTGGGAACCGGCGGCATGGCCAGCGTGTACCTGGCCGAGGATCTTCGGCTGGGCCGGCGCGTTGCCGTCAAGATTTTGCATCCCCAGTTCTCCGCCGATCCCAGCTTCGTGGCGCGCTTCGAGCAGGAGGCGCGCATCGCCGCCGGCCTGTCTCACCCCAACCTGGTCCAGGTCTACGATGTCGGCCATGATGACGACCGCCACTACATTGTCATGGAGTACATCGAGGGCGAGACGCTCAAGGAGCTCATCAATCGCCAGGGCGCTCTCCCGATCTCGCGCGCCCTGAACATCGCGCGCGGCGTGCTGTCCGCACTCGCCGTCGCCCACGCCCATCACCTCATCCATCGCGACATCAAATCGCAGAACATCCTACTCACGGAGAGCGGCGATGTGAAGGTGACCGACTTCGGCATCGCGCGCGAGATGGGTCAGACCACGGCCGCCACGCTGACGGCCACGGGCATGATCATCGGCACGGTCCAGTACTTCTCTCCGGAGCAGGCCCAGGGCCGCCCGGCCACGTTGAAATCGGATATCTATGCCGTGGGCATCGTGCTCTATGAGATGCTGACCGGCAAGCTGCCTTTCGAGGCCGATAACCCGCTGGCCGTGGCCATGCAACAGATCAACCAGGCGCCGCAGCAACCGGCCCGCCTCAACCCGGCCATCCCATCTTCGGTTCAGGCCATCGTGCTCAAGGCGCTGTCCAAGAATCCAGACAACCGCTATAGCACGGCAGGCGAGATGCTCGCGGCTATCGACGCGGCACGCGGGGCCGCCAGCCAACCCACCCATGGCGTCCCACGCCACGCTCCCGCGGCGCTCGGTGCGTCACGCACGTCCACGCGACCACTGCCGCGAACGAGCGTGCAGCAGGCGCCGCGCAGGAGATCGCGCCGTGGCTGGCTGTGGGTCGGAGCCCTGGCGATCGTCGCCGTCTGCGCAGGGCTGCTGGGCGTCATGGGCTTCTCGGGCTTCGAGTCCATTCTCGGCCAGCCCGCGACACCCACCTCGACCCCGACCAATACGCCGATGGCGACCGACACCCCCGCGCCCATACCGACGCATCGGGAGGTCGTCGCCCCGCCGACTCATACGCCTACTCCGACCAGAACACCGCGCCGGGACACGGCCACGCCAACAGAGACGCCGGTGCGCGACACAGCCACGCCGACGCATACACGCGTACCGGACACCGCGACGCCCACGCCGACCGACACGCGGGTTCCTGACACGGCCACGCCGACCCAGACACCGACGCCGACGGCCACGGATACACCTCTCCCGAAGGAGACATCGCAATCCGCGACAGATACGCCGGTGCCAACGAACACTCCGGTGCCGTCCGATACACCGACGCCAACTCAGACACCGACTGCGACCCCGACATCGCTGCCGAGCGACACGCCGACACCCACCGAGACGGTGGTTCCCGATACGGCCACGCCGACCGAGACGCCCACGCCCGCCGCGGCAGGCAACGCCATCATCCAGCTCACGCCGGCTAGCGTGACCGCGGGCAGAATTGTCACCATAACCGGAAGCGGCTGGCCCCAGGATGCCTGGGTGACGATCACCGTCGACATGGGCGGTGGCACGCAGAAGTTGGGCTCCCTGAGGGCCGAGGGCGGTAGCTTCCTGACCACCTTCGTGGTGGCGGGCGATGCCTCGCCCGGCACCTATACCATCTTCGCGCGTGACGACGCGGGCGACAGCGCGACCCAGACGCTGACCGTCACGCTGTAGCCCCGTGGAGTGGTCGGGGCCGGCGACTGAAGTCGCCTGGCAGGGATACGCCGACTAAAGTCGGATACGCTGCAGGGCAAGACACTTCAGTGTCAGGCATCTCTCAACCTAGCGCATACCCATGGGAAAGTCGTGCTCGCCGTCGTGGACGCAACGGCCATGGTGCTGCAGGCAATAGTACTCGCGCCCGTACTGGTCGGTCATGGCCACGAAGACCTCCGGGTCGCCCCGCGGGTCCTGCAGGCCGACGAACGAGCGCTCGTAGGCGCGCCGCGGGATCTCCGCCTTGCGGCAGGCCCGTAGGTCCATCCAGCAGTTGACCGGGCTGCTGTCCGGGCGCGCACAGATCTCTTCGCCTTTCGCCGGGATGCCGCGCGGCGTGGTGATGTTGTACTTGACGCACTGCGCCAGGGCGTAGAACGGCGTGCTGCCGGGCGCCATCTGGGCGCGCGGCAGCAGCCGGGGGCAGCCGCCGGCACGCCGTACCTGTTCCGCCATCAGCGCTCCTCCACCGGGTACAGGTACGGCAGGGTCAGGCTCTCGCCCGGCCGCGGTATGGTGTGGCCGCACTCGCGGTTGATGCAATGGTAGTACTCCTGCGTGATCTCAACCCCGATGCGCGGGCGAATCACGCGGGAGTCCAGGATCATCGGGCTGCCGCAAGCCGGGCAGACCGAGCCATCGGCCGGCCGCTTGGGCCGGTTAAATAGACGATTCAGCAGACTCATACATCCTCCACCTCCCAGTGTATCCGCTCAGAAGCCCACCACGTATTGCCGTACCCTGCTAACGCCTAGCGCCCATCCCCTAACGCCTCCGGCGTATGCGCTCAGAGGCCTACGACGTATTGCATACCGCCAACCTGGCGCACCAATCCCTTCAGCTCCATGATCGCCAGCGTGCTGCTGACATCCGAGGCCGGCAGCGTGCTGAGGCGGGTCAGCTCGTCGATGTGCACCGGCTCATGCGACAGCAGGGCGATCAGACGGCTCTCCGTCTCGTTCTCGGGCAGCAGGCGGCGCATCTCCAGTTGTTGCGGCACCAACTGCAGGCGCAATTCCTCCAGCACATCGTCGGCCGAGAGGACCAGCTTGGCCGCGCTGTCGCGGATCAGGCGGTTGGCGCCCACGGAGCGGGGAGACAAGATACTGCCGGGGACGGCGAAGACCTCGCGGTTTTGCTCCAGGGCGCGTTGCGCCGTGATCAGCGCGCCGCTCTTCTCGCCGGCCTCGACCACGATGGTCCCCAGAGAGAGGCCCGCGATGATGCGGTTGCGGGCCGGGAAGTTGCCGGCCTCGGGCTGCGAGCCGACCGGATACTCGGAGATGAGCGCGCCGCTCTGCGCGATCTCCTCGGCCAGGCGGCGATGCTCGGGCGGGTAGACGATGTCCACGCCGGAGGCGAAGACGGCCAGCGTCCTCCCACCCGCCTCCAGCGCGGAACGGTGCGCCAGGCCGTCGACGCCGCGCGCCAGGCCGCTGACGATGGTCACGTTATGGCGCACCAGGTCGGTCACCAGCCGGTGCGTCACCTCACGCCCGTACGCGGTGACGTTGCGCGTGCCGACCACCGCCACCGCCCACTCGTCCTCGGGCGCGAAGGCCCCGCGCGTGTAGAGCACGGGCGGCGCGTCGTGCACCTCGGCCAGGCGCGCCGGATACGAGGGGTCGGCCAGGGTATGGACCTGCGCACCCGCCCGCTCGATGCGCCGCATGGTGGCGGCCAGATCGAGCGAGGGGCGTGCGGCCAGGGCGCCGCGCACCACGGCCGGTTCGAGCCCCGCCCGGATCAGCGCCTCCGGCGCGGCATGCCAGGCGCGTTCCAGATCGTTCTCAAAGGCGTCGGCGATTCGGCGCAGGCGCTGCGGGCCGATGCCCGGCAGCAGGCTGAGGCCAATCCAGTACGCGACGTCCGCCCTCACGCGCCATCACCCGCGGCTAGGCCTTCGAGCGCCGCCGTCAGGTCCGGCATGGCGGAAAGGATTGCCTCCAGCGCCTCGGCCTGGCTTTCAATGGCACCGACCAGCTCTCCCCGCCGGTCGGCCGGGAGCATCGCCGTCGGGACGGCCTGGATCCTGGCCGGCGCCTGGCGCATGAAGCCGACCAGGGCATCGAGGCCGCCGCGCTCGGCCTCGACCTGCTCGTGCACCCGCGTCAGGGTCGCGCGATCCGCCTCGCCGACCCGGCCGGCGGAGCGGGCGCGCTCCACCACGGCCTGGACCTCGTGCATGGCTGCCGAGAGCCGCTCGACCGTCTTGGCCCATTCCGGCAAGTCCCGCCCGGTCTTCTTGATCTCCGACGACACGAATCCGCGCACCAGGAACGGCATCTTGGCGATCTCAGCCTGCACATCGGCCAGCGCGGCGCCGAGGCGAGACAGGTTTTCAAGGATCAGGCCACTGGATCGTTCGGCCCGATCGCAAAGTATTGACATGTTACTGGTCATCAGTCATATTCCACCGTTACAATGAGTGCAGGGGCCATCGCAGGCACAACCGGACGCAACCGCTGCCCTTACATGGTACACTGCGTGATTAAAGCGGTATAGTTTCTGGACAGCAAACGCTCGCCTCAGGCGAGCATTTTGGTGGTACGGCAAGTATAGTGAGGATGGCCGGGGCAGATGACTCCCGCCGGGAAAGAAGGGGCAATCTGATGCACGGCAAGACAGCACGTCTATGAGCTGGCCGGGGCAGATGGCTCCCCCCAGGGAAGATGGGGCAATCTGATGCACGGCAAGACAGCACGTCTATGAGCTGGCCGGGGCAGATGGCTCCCCGGTGCCGGGCAATCTGATACCAGTAGAGATAGAGGTAAACCGTGGTCGCACAGGGAACCAAGGCGCGCTGGTTGATGCCCGCTGCCATGCCGGGAGGCTATGCCGAGTCGTACAAGCACCTCTCGCCGATCGTCGCCCAGATCCTCTATAACAGGGGCGTCGACGACGAGGAGGTGCCGTCGTTTCTGCACCCCACCGTCTCGTCCATGCACGCGCCGCGCTTGATGCGGGGCATGGATGCCGCCCTGGCGCGCATCGCCGGCGCCATCGACCGGGATGAGCGCATTGCCGTGTACGGCGACTTCGACGTCGACGGCGTCACCGGCACCGTGCTCCTGTATCAGATCCTGCGGGCCCTGGGCGCCAATGTCACCTATTACGTCCCCCACCGCGCCACCGAGGGCTACGGCCTCAACAACAAGGCGCTCGACTTTCTCGGGGCGGACGGCGTCAGGCTGGTCATCACGGTCGACTGCGGCATCAGTTGCGTCGACGAGGTGGCCTATGCCCGCGACCGCGGCATCGAGGTCATCGTGACCGACCATCACCTGCCGCCGGCGCACATGCCCGAGGCCTGCGCCATCCTCAACCCGCGGCAGCCCGGCTGCAACTATCCGTTCAAAGACCTGAGCGGGGTCGGGGTTGCCTTCAAACTGGCCAGCGCCCTGCTCGACGGACACCCCGAGGCGCCGCGCCTGCGCTACGAGGTGCTCGACCTTGTGGTCATCGGCACGGTGGCGGATATGGTGCCGCTGCGCGGCGAGAACCGCATCCTGGTGCGCCATGGCCTGAAGGCGCTCTCGCAGACCTCGCGGGTCGGGCTGCGGGCTATGCTGCGGCAGACGGGGCTGGACAACAGCGGCGTCAGCGCCGCCGATATCAGCTTCCGGCTGGGACCGCGGCTGAACGCCGCCGGGCGCCTCGACCATGCCGCCGTGGGCTGCGAGCTGTTACTGACCACGGATCAGGCGCGCGCGGATGAGCTGGTGGCGGCCCTGGAGAGGACCAACGACGAGCGCCAGCGCCTGACTACCGCGATCATCGACGAGGTGCGCCTGCGCCTCGGCCAGCGCCCCCCGGAGCGCATCCTGATCGTCGATGACGCGACCTGGCCGGCCGGCATCATCGGCTTGGTGGCCGGCCGGCTGACGGAAGAGTATTGCCGGCCGGTGCTGGTGGTGGAGCGTGGGGAGGTGGAGAGCCGCGGGTCCGCGCGCTCCATCCCGGGGTTCAACGTCATCGAGGCGCTCACCCGCTGTGCCGACCTATTGCATAAGTTCGGCGGCCATGCCCAGGCCGCGGGCTTTAGCCTGCGGACGGCCCTGTTGCCGGCGCTGCACGAGCGCCTGGCCGCACTCGCCGCGGCCGAACTCGACGACGACAACCTGGTGCCCTCGATTCGCGTCGACGCGGAGATCACGCGCCATCTCCCGGCGAACGGGCTGACCGCGCTGCACGAGCAACTCTGCGACCTTGAGCCGTTCGGGGTGGGCAACCCGACGCCGGTCCTGCTGTGGCGCAACCTGCGCGTCGCCGATTGCCGGGTAGTCGGGAGCAAGCACCTGCGCTTCAGCCTGGCCACGCCGCGGGGGATCGTCGGTGCCATCGCCTTCGGGCGCGCCGGTGACATCGGCGTGCTGCCGCGCGGCCACTTTATCGACGTCGTCTTCAACCTGCAGTATAATGATTGGCACGGGTACCCTAACGTGGAGCTGCGCGTCAAGGACGTGGCGCTCAAGGGCGATGTGGCCCGGGCTCCCGAGCGCGGCACCCCGCAAGTGTCGGTGGTCTGAGACCGGCCCAGATGCAGGGCGACATGGGGATGGACCCCGACCCGACGGCCGGGCCAGGCGATGAGGCGATACACCACTCAATGAAGAGTCCCAAAACAGACGTGCACGATACCCCCATACCCGAAGAACCGCTGGCGCCTCCGCTGCCCACGCTGGAGACGCTGCGGTCCGCCGCGTGCTCCTACATCGCGGAGGATGCCTGCGCCACCATCGTCGACGCCTACAACTTCGCCGCCGCCGCCCACGAGGGGATGCGCCGCAAATCGGGCGAGCCCTACGTCGTCCATCCGCTGACCACGGCCATCATCCTGGCGCAAATGCGCATGGACCCCACCACCATCGTGGCCGGCCTGCTGCACGACGTGGTCGAGGACACCGATACGCCGCTGAGCGAGGTGGAGGCGCGCTTCGGGACGACCGTGGCGCACCTGGTCGACGGCGTCACCAAGATCGGCAACTTCAGCCGCCAGCAGATCGACCTGGTCGAGCAACGGCAGAATGAGGGCGACGGCAAGCGCAAGGGCGACGGGCAACAGCGTCGCCAGGCCGAGAACATCAAGAAGATGTTCATGGCCATGGCCGAGGACCCCCGTGTCATCGTGGTCAAGCTGGCCGACCGCCTGCACAATATGCGCACCCTCGACGCGCTGGAACCGCACAAACAGCAGCGTAAGGCGCTGGAGACGCGCGAGATCTATGCGCCCCTGGCCGGGCGCCTCGGCATGGCCCAGGTCAAGTGGGAGCTGGAGGATCAGGCCTTCAAGTACCTGGAGAGCGAGGCCTACTGGTGGCTGGTGGGCCAGATCGCCGAGCAGCGCCCGCGGCGCGAGCAATATGTGAAGAAGGCCGGGGAGATCCTGCTCGCCGAGCTGCAAGCCCAGGGCATGGCCGCCGACGTGACCGGCCGGGCCAAGCACCTCTACAGCATCTACCGCAAGCTGCTCCGCCCCGAGATCAATATGGACTTGCAGCGCGTCTACGACCTGTACGCGCTGCGCGTGCTGGTGGGCACGGTGCCCGAATGCTACCAGGCCCTGGGTTACGCGCATGCCGTCTGGACGCCCCTGCCCGGCCGCTTCAAGGACTATATCGCCGCGCCCAAGCCCAACGGCTACCAGTCGCTGCACACCACCGTGCTCGGTCCGGACGGTCGCCAGCTCGAGGTGCAGATCCGCACGCACGAGATGCACCGCCTGGCCGAGTACGGCGTCGCCGCGCACCTGTTCTACAAGGAAGAGGGCTCGACCAAGCCGGCCCCCGCCTCCCTGACCAACTGGATCCAGACGCTGATGAGCTGGCAGGAAGAGACGCAGACCGATAGCGCGGACTTCATCGACACGCTCAAGATCGACGTCTTCCAGGATCAGGTATTCGTCTTCAGCCCCAAAGGCGACGTCATCGACCTGCCGGCCCGCTCCACGCCGATCGACTTTGCCTACCGCATCCACACCGACATCGGCAACCGCTGCATCGGCGCCAAGGTCAACGGCATGATGGTACAGCTCGATCACCAGCTCCACACCGGCGACAGGGTGGAGATCCTCACCACCAAGACGGCGCACGGCCCCAGTCGCGACTGGCTGAACTTCGTGGCCTCGGCCGGCGCGCGCGCCAAGATACGCTCCTGGTTCAAGCACCAGAACCGCGACGAGAACATCGCCCGCGGCCGCGCCATGCTCGAGCACGAGCTGCAGCGTCTGGAGCAGCGCACGCTCAGCAGCCTGACGCAGGAACAGTTGAGCGCGGTCGCCACCTCGCTGCAGTTCAGCACGCCCGACGATCTGTACGCGGCAATCGGCTACGGCGCCATCGGGCCGCAGCAGGTCGTGGGCCGCCTGAAGCTGCGCGACGAAGCGCCGCCCGAGCTAGAACTGCCGGTCGAGCTGCGCCCCCCGGACACCATCAGCACCGGGCAGGTGCGGGTGATGGGCGTGGGCGACCTGCTGACGCGCCTGGCCGCCTGCTGCCATCCGGCGCCCGGCGACGAGATCGTCGGCTATATCACGCGCAACCGCGGCGTCACCGTACACCGGGCGAGTTGCCCGCGGGTGCTGACCGAACAGGAGAAGGAGCGCCTGGTGCAGGTCGACTGGGGCCCGGCGGTGCAACAGTCGTCGTACCCCGTGGCCATCGTGATCCACGCCTGGGACCGCGAGGGCCTGCTGCGCGACGTCAGCGCCGCTATCAGCGAGGAGCGGCTCAACATCACGGCCTCCTCCACCATCACCGTCGACCACAACGCCACCATCCGCATCACCCTGCACGTCTCCAGCGTCGAGCAACTCTCCCGTCTCTTCTCGCGCATCGAGCGCGTGCGCGGCGTGATCGACGTGTCCCGCGACGGCTCAGCGCGCAAGGTTCATACCGCGTAGACCTGGCAGTAACAGCTACCCAAGCCGGCGTACGGTTACGAGGCAGGATATCTGCTACCTGCGGCTTGCCCTACTCGGTCCCACAGCGTTGAGCACGGTCACGCTGCCGGTATTGGGCGGCAGGGCAGGCCGGTGCCACGGAAGCCACTGGGCTAGCCACGGCGGCACCCAGTTCCACGAGTCGGGAGCCGCCTTTATGGGACTCTCCCCCTTCATGTTGGCCACAAAGAGGTGCCCAGTCTCCCTATCGAACGCCAGCGTGATGGGTGACAGCCCGACGGGCAGACGCCCGACCTCGTGGCCGCTGTGAAGGTCAAGAATGCTAACGCTACCACGAATGAGCTGCCCCGCGCGGTCCATGGCGCTCCCGTTTAGTACGAAGGCCCTGCCCCGCTGCTCATCGACCACCACATCGGTTGGAGTCACGCCATCGTGCTGAAAGGCCGGGCGCGTCGCGCCGACCCGGACACGCCGCACTTCGGCCCCGCTGCGCGCATCGAGCACGCTCACCGTGGCGTTGCCACGGTTGACGACGTAGACGCGCGCGCCGATCGGGTCAACCGCCAGGGTCCGCGGGTTGGCGCCCACCGGCACAGTGCGCAGCACGGCCCCGCTGCGCGTATCGAGCATGCTTACCGTGAAGTCCGCGCCATTGACCACAAAAGCATGGCCGTTGCGCCCATCGACCGCTACGCTCACCGGATCAGCCATCGGCCCCGAGCCCACGGGAATCGTCCGCAACAACCGACCGCTGGCCGCGTCGAGCATGCTCACCGCTCCGCCAATACGGTTGGTGATGAACACGTGGTGTGTTCGGGCGTCCACCGCCACGCTGGTCGGCAAGGTGCCCAGAGGCGCATTGTGCAGGATCGTTCCCGTGCGCGCATCGAGCATATAGGCGCGCCCAGGTGCACTACCGGTTGAGATCCCCGTCACCACAAAGACGTGGCCCAAAGTCTCGTCGACGGCCACATCTTGCACGCCGGCCTGGAGATGTACCGTGCGTAGGACGCTCACCCCGATCGTGTCCAGGACGCTCACGGTGTCGTCGCCGTAGTTGAGCACGAACGCGCGATTAGTTCGCAGATCGACCGCTGCGAAGCTGGGGTTGTGGCCGACGGCCACCGTGCTCAGCAGGCGCCCACTCGCAGTATTGAGCAGACTCACACTGTCCGAGCCGGCGTTGAGGACCACGGCTCGGCGGGCCCGGACGTCCACGGCAATCGCGTAGGGGTTTGTGCCTACCAAAGTAAAGGGCACGACCGTGCCGGGCGCATCACGAGGCCGGACGGCCAGCGCCCAGAATAGGCCCAGCCCGGTGCCTACCAGTAGGGGTCCGAGCCAGCGTGCCCGGCGCACCAAATGCCTCCATGACGATGTACCCGGTGGATCTGCCGCGTGCCAGTCCGAATCCCGCCGGAACCGCCATGTCCAGTATATACCCGCTGTCAAGGCCGAACGCAACGTGCTTCTCGCACATATCCGCCGGCACAGTAGGCACTTGCCGGCGCGCAGGCTCCATCACGCGCCGCGTTCGCGACGACGGTCGGCGCATAGGGCAGCCAAGGGCATATCGTAACCCGGTTCAGACGCGCCCTAATAGTTTGTGAGCGTGAAGGTCCCCTGAGCCAACAAGCTCCCGCTCCGGCTCAGGCTGACCTGGTCGCCCTCCATATCGTTGAAGATCTGGACGTTCGACTGGGCGGCAAGGGCATCATCGCGATAATAGCGCATCACACACCAGCCGGCCCCGACCACGCCATCCTGCGCCCAATCGGCGACCGTGCGGCTGCCCAGGCCATTGACCACGTTGCTGTCGCTGTACTGG
>Ga0070738_10004259_pt1 | contig 17427 bp, 21 predicted proteins | sample Coa_R2_2_FD_66446 | JGI IMG/M metagenome (GOLD analysis project Ga0070738, IMG submission 66446) | Surface soil microbial communities from Centralia Pennsylvania, which are recovering from an underground coalmine fire - Coalmine... | ecosystem: Environmental > Terrestrial > Soil > Unclassified ...
GGGGACAAGGAGGACAAGGGGGACAAGGGGGACAAGGGGGATAAGGAGGACAAGGAGGGAGAGGGGAATACTCCATACTATGCCCTAATGCCCTGCTCTCTTCCATTCTTAACTCCTAACTCTCAAATCCCCATCACCCTTTCCCGCCTGTAAAGGTAACGCCTTGGATAAAATACCTATTGAAAAAAATGTAAATAGCCAAAACTGGCAGGGTGAAAACCATTGAGGCTGCCATGATGTAGTTCCAATAGCTAATGTATTGACCTTTAAAGGTATTCAGTCCTAGTGGCAAGGTAAACATTTCTGGGTCAAACAGAATCACTAAAGGTAGCAAGAAATTATTCCAACTCCCCATAAATACAAAAATTGCTTGTGCAGCTAAGGCAGGTTTTGCGAGAGGGAGGACAATATGCCGGAAAATCCCAAAAGTAGTTAGTCCATCTAATTGAGCCGCTTCCTCAAGTTCCCTAGGAAAATTGATGAAAAATTGCCGCATCATGAAGATAAAGGTAGCATTAACCATACTAGGGACAATCATCCCTTGATAGGAATTCAGCCAACCGAAGATTTTTAGAATTAAAAATGTGGGAATCAGTGTTATCTGTGCTGGGACTGCCAGAACTGCCAAAATTAAGAAGAACCAAAAGCGTTTACCACTAAAGCTGAGCCTTGCTAAGGCATAACCTGCCATGGAGTTAAACAGCAAGTTTAAAATAGTGACGCTGATAGCAATAAACACACTATTGAACAGCCAGCGGAAAAATAAAGGTTGTTGTATGAAGATTTGTTTAAAGTTATTAAGAGTAAAGCTTTTGGGTAAAAAATTGGGTTCACTGCTGACTATCTCAGAAAGAGGTTTAAATGATGCTGAAAGTGCCCACAAGAAGGGGATAAGGGTAATGACTGCATAGAGTGCTAGTACAACATACAGCAGCACCTTCCAATTTAAAGATAGCCGTTTCATTACAAAGTTACCTATACGAAAATAGAGGTTAAATTCTGTCACTTTTAAAAAAGCTTCGCTGAATTAAGGTACAAGCAATGATAACGGCTGCCAATAAAAAGGCGATCGCAGCTCCATAACCCAACTGCAAGTCACGAAATACAGCTTGATATATTAGCAAAACTATAGTGAGAGTGGCGTTATTGGGTCCACCAGTACCGTTAGAAAAGATATAAGACTGGTCAAACAACTGAAAAGTCCCAATCACACCTATTGTGAGTACAAAGAAAGTAACAGGTTTTAGGAGGGGAATAGTAATGTAGATAAATTTCTGCCAATCATTAGCTCCATCTATCGCTGCAGCCTCATAAAGCGTTTGAGGGATATCTTGCAATGCTGCTAAGTAAATTACCATGTAAAACGGCGCAGTTGACCAAATGTTCATTAACATAATGCCTTTGAGTGCAACGGCTGGATCTCCCAACCAGTTGTAAGTAGGCAATCTCACAAAAGCCAGAAAATCATTAAGTAGTCCATTGGTGTTGTAAATCCACATAAAAATCAGCGTTAAAACGGCTGAAGATGTGACTGTTGGTAAAAAATAGAGGATGCGCCACCAATTTTGACCACGAATACCAGAATTTAAAGTGACAGCCAAAGCTAACGCCAGAATAGTCTGGATTGGCACTACAATTGCCACATATTCTGCTGTATTCGAAAGAGCAATCCAAACCCGCTCATCTTCAAGCAGTCGCACAAAGTTACGAAACCCAACAAACCTGTATTCAATACCACCTAAAAGCTGTACTTTCTGTAGAGATAGAAAAATAGCCCAAACAATAGGTTGCACCACGAAAGTTCCTATCACCAAGATAGTCGGTGCCATGAAGAGGTACCCAGCTAGGTCTTCCGCTTTATTCCATCTAGCTTTTTTATGACGCTTTTTAACTTCAAACACAAATTGCACCTCTGTCTAATTACGCTCCTACCCAGCCATAAAGATAGATAGGACATAATTCTTGATCCTACTAGGAATTAACTCTTCTCAAGAGAATAAAAGCGGTTGAAGTGATTTAGTATAATATGTTTGTAATATGATGTGTTTAGTGTGATTTTTCTAATCAAAGGGAATCAATTCTCAATTCGAGAATCATTATTTGAACCAACAATTCCCAATTCCTTGGTACTGCGCTTCAATTGTTTCCAAAGTACCTTAGTCTGTTGATAAGCTTCTTCAGGAGAGAGTTTTCCAGATGTTTCTAATGCGGAAATGTAACCAACTTTTTGTGCAAATTCTTGGAGATTCGCGTTAAATACCAGGTTCTCGGGTTTGACATGACCATAGTAGCGGCTGCGAGGGTAGAGAAATCTCTCTTTGTCTCCTTGAGCGGGTTGTTCCATCATTTGATCTCCTAAAGAATCTTCATTTAATTTTTATATCCCTAAATTAGGTGTTCTTGTTTTAGACATATGCACTTTCTCTGTGGCTATCTTACATGAGGCTTACCTTATAAACTCCTCTTGCTGGAATATTCTCAAGGAAAAGAAAGCGTTGTTAAATTACCCTGACTGCCACGAGTGGTTATGGGATATAGATTTCAAAACGGACAACAGTAATATCTCTTAGTTGCCAGTATCGCTATTTGTACGCTCAGCTCATACCTGCTCGAACTGGCCAAATGTCTTTTTAACTCAATCTTAACCTTCTACTCAAGTATTCTAACAGAGATTAGTATTTACCTAAGCTTATACAAAGCTTAACTTTCTGTTGGCTAACGACGCCTTGTTTTTTGAGATGATTCTAACACCACTGTGATAAACTACAAAAAGTTCATCGGATTATAGATGTATGCATAGCTATTCATAGCGTATGACAGCTAGATTCAAAACTCTCGAAATATATTACGGCTATCATACTGGCAACTATCCATCCGTGTGTAGTTTTCTTGCTTAACTTAAGGGGTTAATAATGCTCGAGGCGATCGCTATTGCTTGGTTTCTACTGTTTTTTGGCGATTTTCTGTCTACTTTTTGTTACCACATACCTGAGCATGTTTTTGGTAGCCTACACTTACGAACGCATCACTCTTGGAAGAAAGATTTTCGTCACTACGCCATTCTGACATTTAATCTCCAAGTTCTTTTAGACGGTATTCTAGGTGCTTTGCCATATCTATTAGTAGCAGTATTTTTGTGGCCGTTCTCTCACGTTGGCGTCATTTGTGGACTATTTTTGGGTCAATTTCACGTTTGGTGGAGACACGTGCTTGTTTTGGACTGGCGAACACCAAAGTTAGTATCTTTTTTGTGCCAGATTCTATTCATTACAACTCCTGAGAGACACTGGCTACATCATCAAAAAACTAATCTAGCCTATGGTGATATTTTCACGTTCTTTGAGCAGCCGGCTAAAACTTGGTTACGCTGGCTACGTCTACTCAGATTGTATCTGAGACACTCAGTGTCAGGTGTTCAAGCTGATTAATGTCCTTGGCAGACAATTTAGACAGTATAAGTGCTTGCTGTCTTAGATGCCTTGTCCTAGTATAGCGAAGCGAAACTAGGGGCAGTTCACTTTTACATCCAGCGTACGTAACTGGAAAAGTTGGTGAGATCTGCAGTCGAGAAATGACTCTCAAGCGGATACCTCAGCGGACGCTGGCTCCTCAAAATAACTTCGGAAAATATTGTAGTATTTCTGTATCCAAGCGAGTTTCAATAACTCAGCCTGGACAACAAGTGACTCTAGGTTGTAGCTGGTGGTTCGCTACCCATGCTGAGTTCTTTTTTGATTCTTTTGATTGGTAGAAGTTTGTGGCTCAGCGAATCTAGATAAATCAAAAACAAACTTACTAACACTAGCTGCATAATACCTAAAACTATTCCATATGCCTTCGCGGTCCACCATAAACGATTTAGAACTGTAACAGAGACTTGTCGAGGTCTTCTCCACAAGCTAATGACATTTTCCTGGTGAGAAAGACGGGTGAGTGAGGAGGGCTTTCCTACCTTCAGTTGCACGGTTGCCATTCTGACGACTCCTAGTAACAGTAAACAACGGTAAATCTATCAGATTACCGATATTTAAGAAGTATGACATAGTCTATTCACAGAGGCAATTTCCCAGTGCAATAGGCAAAAAATTTTTCGCCTATTGCTTTTTTAGACAATCTGTGAGATGTTCATATTACAGTATACACCGTTAAGTTGGTCGAATTACAGTACTTTAATGTGTTGATTGGATATTCACCACTTCAGCCTTTGGAGTCTGAGTAACATCTGAAAACGTTTTATATAGATGCCTAACAAAGTCTTGTAAAAGCAAGCGGATACATCTAAATGAATGATGCGATAAAAGATACAATCACTGTGTACATTTGGCTTCCGAAAAAGTTCTTAGGGCATGTTTCAATGCAGGTCGGGTTGGATACTTATATAAGCTTTTGGCCGCATGAATCTATTATCCGTCCCTCTCATGAAACTCGTGAAAATAAAAATAGCCGAATGAGTAAGAATGTCAAAAAATTGTTGACTCGGCATTTTATTTACACCACGTGTAATACGTACGAAGAAGATTGTTTTGATTTAGGTGAGTCTGGGTTTAAAAGAGAAGCAGACAATAAGGTTGAGTTATTAAACCTTCCCAAAGAACCTATCCAGAAATTTTGGAGAGAATTCCAAACTTATCAGCCTTCTTATAATCTTCTTAAAAGAAATTGTGCTTCAGTTGTTGCAGAGGCTATTAATGAAGGTTGGAGAGGTTATATCTCTACTAAAAAAATAGCTAATAATGTGCGGGAAATTTTTGAAACTGCTACAGAATATCGAGACAATTATCTTGAAGCTTTAAGCTTTACGAATGCTGCATTGAATTTGGGCAGATTGCTTTTTTGGTCTCCTACACAAGTTTGGTTTTATGCAAAAATGGTAAAAAGGCTAACAGAGCTAAATTCATAAAATTAATGAACTTTAAATTTAAATGGCTTCAGGCAATACTGATGAGCCTGATATGTTTGCTACTGATTCTTGGCTGTAATAATGAGCATAAGAGTGTTCACTCGACCTCAAATTTAGGCAGTCAATTTCTCACAGTAGCAACAGACCCTACTTTTATCCCCTTTGAAATCCAAGCATATAAAGGTAACTTAGAAGGCTTTGATATTGACTTGATGAATGCGATCACTTCTGCTATTGGCTTTAAAGTTCAGTTTGAAAGCCTTCCCTTCGATGGCATGATTGCTAGTTTACAGGCGAAGAAAGTTGATGCTGCTATTAGTGGGATCACAATTACTCCTGAACGTCTTAAAACGATTTCTTTTTCACGCCCTTACCTAAAAGCTGGATTAGCAATCACTGTTAGAGAAGAGACTCAAGACATTAAAGATATCAAAAGTCTCAAAGGTAAAAAAATTGCTGTTCAAATTGGTACAACTGGGGCAGACTTTGCAAAAACCATTCCAAACGCCAAAATTAGCACATTCAATTCTGGGCCAGAGTTTTTTCAAGACCTACTCAATGGCAATGTTGATGCTGTCATTAGTGATGCTTTTGCAACTTTGTATGCAATAAAAATTGGCACCCTGAAAGGACTAAAAGTAGTTGGTAATCTACTGACAGAAGAATATTATGGAATCGCAGTACCCAAAGACTCCCCTCAATTAAGTGCTATTAATAAGGGTATAGCTGACCTATTAAGTAGTGGCATTTATCAAAAAATCTACAAAAAATGGTTTGGCAGCACGCCTCCTCAATTACCAGAAAGTCTGTAAAAATAACCCGGTTAGTTTTTAGAAGTGACTCACTTGTACATTAAATTTTCCAATAGTTTCAGAATCTAGAGGGGGGGTCTTGGAACTTTCCAGAGGATCAATTTTTTGGGGTGTCTCATCCTGATTTTCCTGAAAAAATTGCTTAAGGCTTGCAGAAGGATCTTTGAAAAAATCTATCGGATTAATAGATTTAGATGATTCACTATGTACTGGTTGAATTGAATTAGTAATTTGTTTTAGTCTATCGTTTTGTTCAATGGTATTTCCTACTTCGCTATGAATTGTGACTGGTTGAGTCATTAGTGCAGCAGCTTGGTTAGAAGTAACTTTATTATGAGAAACATCGATTATCTGGGCATGTGCAGCAGGTGTCACTGCGATCGCGCTTAAGGCAATAATAAACAATCGATTTAAGTATTTCATAGATAAAATTTTTCTAGAAATATTGTTTTGTAATAACTTGATTTTATTTTAGTGATTCACCTACATAATTTTAATCTTTTCCTACAACTTATGACATCACTCTTTAGGCAAGTCAAAGCAGTTTGAAAAATGATTGCTAAAAACATAGGTTGGGGAAGGATAGTCCTGTAACTCCCCAGCCTACGCAACAAAGTAGCACTAAAGGTGTTCATTGTGTTTGCTCCACAATTGTTTTACACTAGTGCGTCTCTACAGATGTGTCAAAGACTTAGCATTTAAGCCTGAATTCCTGCTAGAGAAGAAGTGGGAAGAAATGTTGCCAAATACTTTTCAACTCCTTTGGGGTCTTGTAACAGTTGTGCAGATACTTCAGTGGCTTGCTGACCTGGATAAACATCTTCAACTTCATCAATAACAGCTTGCAATGCTACTTGAGCAACGACACTAGGAGCAACCTTTGGATCAGGCCAATCTTTTGCCAAATCTGTGTCAACGGTTCCTGGCATAACTGCAACAACCAGGGTTTTCTGAGATGCAAGTTCAGCGCGGACACCATGAGTCATTGATAAAGCCGCGGCTTTAGAAACACTGTAGGAACCGCTGAACGGTAAATGAACTCGTGCTAGAAGAGATAGCACGTTGACAATTGTTCCACCTCCATTTTTCTTAAGCACTGGTGCAAAAGCACGACACATAGATAACATGCCAAAATAATTCACCTCGAGTTCCGCCCTAGCACTGTCGAGATTGGGAGCGGAAATCACGCCCTGGTTAAGTGATATCCCTGCATTATTAATTAATAATGTGACATCTTGGCAATGAGCTGCAGCATCATTAACAGATTTTGTATCTGTTACATCAAGCTGGATAGGTACGATTCGATTCTGATCAAGAGCAACAAGATTAGCAACCTTTTCAGGGGTACGAGCACAGACATAAATCCGGGCAGCTCCTAAATTTCTCAACTCCTCAACAAATTGTTTGCCAATGCCTCCGTTTGCACCTGTCACTAGTGCCACTGAATCTTTGACTTGCATTCTTCTTACTCCTTTTTCACACAACAATCAGCATTTTTATGCTTCTTTTAGGATCTTAGGTGAGGGTTCCAAATTAGCCAACCTAGAAATTTGACTAGGGAAATGGCACAAAAGAAAAGCCCCAAGTATCTCTCATAAGACTTTACAAAACTTAAAATACTTGTTACATTGCTTTATATATAAATCTTGTCCAAAGCAATCGCTATGAAAGCACGAAGATGATATGAATGCTGACACACTTCTTTCGCGTTATGCTGCTGGAGAAAGGAATTTTTATGGAGTCAACCTTCAGGGAGCGAACCTGAGTGAGGCTGACTTACGTGAGGCTATCTTCCTGAAAGCCGACCTGAGTGGAGCTAACTTAACTAGGGCCAACCTGCGAGGAGCAAAGCTGAGTGAAGCAAATCTCACGGGTGCAACTCTTTGGAGAGCCGATCTTGCCCAAGCTTGCCTACATAAAGCAATTCTAGATAGAGCAATTTTAATCAGAGCTAACCTGAGTGCAGCCAACCTCAGCGCAACACGTTTAGTAAGAGCAGATTTGAGGTTAGCTAACCTGCTTGGGGCAAAACTGGCTGAGGCTGACCTGACTGCAACAGATCTACGTTACGCAGATATAGAATCAGCCGATTTGACTGGGGTAGATTTAAGTCAAACTTGCCTGATTGGGTCTGCTCACTTTGAAGACCACATGGTCAGTTAGTTACGCCCATTGATGACCACTGCAGAACCAACTAGACTCCATTACCGTAGTACTGCTGTTGTCAATGGTGTTACAGGTTCTATAGCAGGTGTACGGTTCTGTAAAACTGACAATTTCATTGTGGGTAAATGAGGCAGAACATGCCTGCCAAACTGTTCACACTCTTCAATGAGAGGATAACCCGACAAGATAAATGCCCGAATGCCCATATCCATATAACGATTCATCTTTACAAGAATTTGCTCTGGTGTACCGACTAATGCAGCCCCACAGCCTGATCTAGCACGACCAATACCACCCCACAAAAACAGCTCTAGGTAATCATCAGTCGATTTGGCACGGAACTCATCCTGTCGCAAGACACCCAGCGATTTGTGATCTTGTGTGCGATCTTTTAAATTAAAACGTTCTGGATCAAATTTTGACATAATTGTTTTTGCATAGGCGCGAGCCTCCTCCTCGGTTGAGCGCACAATCACATGAATACGTAAGCCAAAGTCAATAAGGCGACCATACTTGGCTGCCCGAGAGCTCATGTCCTGCATGGTTGAGTAAATGCTTTCTTCCGGTTCAGGCCACATCAAGAACACATCACAATATTTGGCGCACACTTCTTTAGAACCCTCTGAAATGCCGCCAAAATACAGCAACGGTCCACCATTCTGTTGATAAGGCTTCACGGGATCAGTGGTGTTCAGTTTTACCTGATAGATTTCACCCTCAAAATCAATACTTTCTTCTGTCCAGGCTTGTTTGAGAATCTCAATTGTTTCGGCGCATCGTTTGTAACGCATCTCGGAACTTTCTTTCAAACCTGGTAGATCAGAATTAATGATGTTAATAGTCAGTCTGCCTTTGAGAATATGGTCGAGTGTAGTGATATGACGCGCCAACATTGTCGGGAAGATTTCGCCTGTACGTATAGCTGTCAGCATATTGATGGTTGAGGTTTGTGGTCCCATAACTCCAGCAAATGGAATCACTTCCTGTCCAACAAGGTATGAGGTTGGTAGTAGTATATTGCCAAAACCCATTTGCTCAGCAGTCAGCATGATGTTGCGGCAGTGATTGTAGTTACTGCGACGTTCATTGTCCAATACACCTAGGTACTGTGTATCGCCTCCACAAAGGTCGTTAAACCAGGCAACTTCAGCTAAGCGTTTTTGTGTTCGTATGGCAACAGGTTTTATTGGTTCGGTAAGCATTACTTAGTGATTGTGACAAGCTTAATTGATCTATTTTTTGGTCGGACTTGGTATAAGTTGATGGTAGGCTATTTGAGTTTGTTTGCTTTTGATTCTTAATAGTAAACCGTTGACATCTCCCCCGGCTAAAGCACGAGGGATTCTAAATCGTTGTTCGCACGAGGCAAAAAGCCACACTGCGCAACGCTGATTTACGATATGATTTGCTTAATCGCGTTAAATCGTATCGTTGTGGGAGTGTCAAGCTCCCGCTACCCACCTTGGCTAGGTTTAACCCTAACTGTGTGGCTACTTTAGCGAGTATATTCGCCGCGCCATTGCAATCGGCATTAATCAAAAACCCTTTGGCACTCTTGTACAATCCCCGCATCACTCGTTGACCTGACGCTTTCCACCCTACGGGTTTCTCACCGTGTTGAGGCAAACTATCGCCGTCTAAAAATGATGCCTTGGAAGTATATGCTTCCTCTGTGATTGTCAAAACTATCCCGTATTCTGGACACAATTGCTTTAATCGTTCAATTAACCGTCCTGTAGGGATTGGCATGAAGTTTTGATTATTGCGCTTGCTCATTTGGGAGCCGTTCTTTTGCCCCTCGTTCCACCCTATGATCAAATTACCAACACGGTCGGCAAGACAACGATTGATAATGAATCGCGCTGCTTTATTGATGGCATCCCGCATTTGTTTCCTCTATTAACTATCACTTTGTTTTTGTTCCTAAACGCAGAAAACCTGTATTGCTCAATGGAGTAGCCAAGCGTCTACAAGAAATTATATTTGAACTAGCGCAAGAGCATAATTGGCGATTAATTGCGCTAGAAATTCAACCAGATCATGTACACTTATTTATCAATACTCCCACCACTGAATCTCCCTCACAAATCGCTATGTGGATAAAAGGGAGAGCATCTCATCACTTGAGAAAAGAGTTTCCCGAGTTAACTAAACTTCCTGCACTCTGGACTCCTACCTACTTTGTCGCTTCTACTGGTCAAGTTAGCACTGAATTTGTTAAAAAGTACATCGAGAATCAACGCGGAAAGTAGGACACAACAAGCTAAAACTTGTTGTGTCGGGTTTCATCCCCTTGCTAAAGCGCAGGGGTTCTCACCCTCCCATATTGTTTTGATAGCTACAAGATGAAAGAGATAACGCGTCGTAATTTTATCGCAACTGCTGCCCTGACAACGGGTTTTGCGATCGCTGTACAACCCATTGCTGCTAGTGTGCTCACCACTGATGCTAAAGGGTTAGTCGCTGGTGCGGTGAAAATTCCCGTCAAAGATGGTGAAATTCCTGCTTACAGAGCAATGCCTGCAACAGAGGGAACATTTCCCCTCGTCCTTGTCATTCATGAAATTTTCGGTGTCCATGAACATATTCAAGATATTTGTCGTCGCTTTGCCAAGTTGGGCTATGTGGCGATCGCACCCGACTTGTTCGTGCGTCAAGGCAATGTCTCGAAATTAAGCAGTATTGCAGAAATTCGTCCAGTAGTAGACAAAGTTCCAGATGCTCAAGTCATATCAGATCTGGACGCGACACTAGACTGGGCTATCAAGTCAGCTAAAGCTAATACCAATCAATTGGGGGTGACGGGTTTCTGCTGGGGCGGTCGCATGACTTGGGTATATGCAGCACACAATCCCCGTCTCAAGGCTGGTGTGGCATGGTATGGACCACTAGCAGGCAATACTACCGAACTGAAGCCCACATATCCCATAGATATTGCCTCTACGCTGAAAGTCCCTATTCTTGGGCTTTATGGTGGTAAAGATACGGGCATTACCCTCGATACAGTTCAACAGATGCGCGATCGCCTTAAGTCAAGCAGCAGCCAATCCCAAATCATTGTCTACCCCAATGCACCCCACGCCTTTTTCGCTGATTATCGTCCCTCTTACCGTGAGACAGAAGCAAAAGATGGCTGGAAACGTCTCCAAACATGGTTTAAACAGCATGGGGTTTGACAGTCAACACTTATCAGTAAACAGTTATCAGTTAGATAATGGTAACTGATAACTGTTCACTGATTTAAGAAATGACCGACTACTTCCGCCCTAATATCGAGTTAATGGCTGGCTATGTCCCTGGTGAGCAGCCTAAACGCGATATGCCCATCATTAAACTCAACAGCAACGAAAATCCATATCCTCCCTCTCCTACAGTGATGGAAGTGTTACGGAATTTTGATAGGGAGTGGTTGCGACGTTATCCTAATCCCTATGCAGAGGAGTTTCGCCAAGCAATCAGTCATGTTTTGGGAGTTTCCAGTGATTGGGTTATTGTAGGGAATGGTAGTGATGAAATATTGAACATAGTCCTTCGCGCCTCTGTAGAACCTGGGAGGAGAGTTGTCTATCCTGTACCAACCTATGTGCTCTATCGTACCTTAACACAGATACAATCTGCGGAGATTCTTGAGACTCCCTACACTGAGGATTACAAATTACCATTGGAGGAGCTAATTGCTGCTCAGGGATGTGTGACATTCATTGCATCACCTAATAGCCCATCAGGACACGTAGTTTCAGCAGATGAATTACGGGAATTAGCAACTAAGTTATCTGGAATTTTAGTGATTGACGAAGCATATGTGGATTTTGCTGAAGAAAATGCATTGACACTAGTTTCAGATTTTGAAAATGTGATCGTCATTCGGACACTTTCTAAGGGATATTCCTTAGCAGGAGTGCGCCTGGGATTTGGAGTCGCAAATCCCAGGCTACTCAGTGGACTTTACAAGGTCAAAGATAGCTATAACATTGATGCGATCGCCTGTGCAGTTGGAACAGCTGCCATGAATGACCAGGATTATAAAAACACATGTGTGGCGAAGGTAAAAGCATCGCGAACAAAGCTAGCAAAAGACCTGAAACAATTAGGCTTCAAGGTTTGGGATTCTCAAACTAACTTCTTGCTGACAAAACCACCCAAAGCAAATGCAGAATATCTTTATCAAAAGCTAAAGGAACAAGGAATTCTTGTGCGCTACTTCAAACAACCAGAATTAGATGATAAATTACGCATCACTGTAGGTACTGATGAACAAAATCAAGTCCTAGTGAATGCTCTCGGTCAAGTCTTAAATTGCTCATCCACGGGAACCTGATAACCATTAGCAAGACGATTGGTCATATTCGCAGTTGCAGCGATCGCCATCATTTCACCGAACATAGCATCACTCATCCCCTTGGCACGTGCAGCTGCCGTATGTGAGGCGATACAGTATTGGCAGCCATTTGTCACACTTACGGCAATATAAATTAATTCGCGCATGAGTGGGTCAATCTCACCAGGACTGATCATCACTTCTTTAACTGCTTGCCATGTTTGCTGCAGAGTAGGAGGATGGTTGGCTATAGCTTTCCAAAAGTTGTTGATATAGTCAGTTTTGCGCGTGGCACGGATGTCGTCATAGACTGCACGAACTTCGTCACTCGCTTCTTCATATTCGATTAACTTAGTCATTTTTTCTGTGTAGTAAAGACACACGCCATTATAAAGATAGTAAATCCCAAATAGGCTATGACAGTTAGCCATTCTTGCCAATTGCTCGTAAACATAAAACCTGACATAAACATTTGAACAGTAGTAGATAAGACAGAATCCCCACCTAGGGCTGTTAGACAGGGTGGGGGTGACAATCATGTATCCTACAAGAAGGTTAAGATTTATGCCAGATTTACAGTGATGAAAGTCTGGTTCCTAAGCAGCAACAGGCTCTTCGTAGGGAACAAACAATTTCTTCGCAGCCCCACAAATAGGACAATGCCAATCGTCAGGAATCTCCTCAAATGGTGTTCCGGGAGCAATTCCTGAATCGGGGTCGCCTTCTACTGGGTCATAAATCATTGAGCACTGGCGGCAAATCCATTTCTGGGTTGTGGATTTGGGTGTGGGAGTACCTCCTTCAAGGACCTCGAGTGCTTCAGTATATCGAAGGGCATGATAATTTTCGATATGAGTCAATAATCCGAAGTTGTGGGCTGCTTTACGGAAAATATTGGCGTGTTCGCGAGATTCTGCTTGTTGTGCTTCAAACTCAACTACAGCCTTGTTGTCTTGATCTGTACGTGCAGCATCTGCAAACTCCGGATACATGGTTGTGTATTCATAAGTCTCTCCTTCAATTGCTAGCTGTAGACATGTTGCAGCGATCGCTTTCTTTTGCTCTTCTGTCAACGAAGTTGCATCATCAAATACCAACTCTGGATGCATCAATCGGAAGTGGGCAAAAGCGTGCTCTGTTTCCTGATTTGCCGTTTCGTGAAACAGCTTGGACAACTCTTTCATCCCTAACTTACGAGTCACTTCTGCAAAAAACAGATACTTACGATTCGCCATTGATTCTCCGGCAAAAGCTTCCGCTAAATTCTTTGCAGTATTCGAATTTGACAAATCCATTGCTTTTCCTCTCCATACATTTACGAACAGGCTATCGCTAATCTGATGCGCGTTTCAGTTGACTATTAACAGTCTGGTTGAAAAACGTGCAATTTTTTAGTGACGACATCAGAACGATATCAATATTAAAGCGTACTCATAATGAGTACGCTTTAATTATAAGCATAACGAGTATGAGTTAGCAAATATTTCCCATATTTTTCTTAACCCTGTTCTTCTAGCAGTCATTCACTGCTAACTGTTAACTGTTAACTGAAGAGACAATGCCTGACCATTGGACTTTTTTCTGTTTTTCCCGACGGTAAGAGAAGAAATGCTCTGTTGTTTGGTAAGTGCAATAAGGGGCGATCGCAATCTGTTCCGAACTAATACCTAACATCTCGAGTTGTAGGGCGTTAACACGTCGTACATCTAACCTTACTCGTCCGGGATGAGGATCTGTGAGTAAGGGGGAGTTTGGTAAATCATGTAATGCATTGACAATGGCTTTTTCATCATTATGTGCTAGGATGCTAGCCCCAACCTCTGCTGCTACCTGCTCTGAAACTTGGTAGACCTCACCTGTGATTGCTGGTCCCATAGCAATTCGTAAGTTTTCGAGTTTACTACCTTGTGCCTGCATTTTAGCGATCGCTTGCGGCACAATTTTCCTTGCAGTTCCGCGCCAACCAGCATGTACTGCTGCCACATGTCGAGTTTGCTCATCTGCTATAAGCACAGGAGTACAATCAGCTGCAGCAACCCAAACAGCTTGTAGAGGCTGCTCACTCACCAATCCATCACCTTCTGTAAGTTCCTCACCTTCAGGCAACAGATTGGCAATTTCTTTAGGGGTGAGAACAGTGTTGCCATGTACCTGTTTTAGGCGGTAAACTGAAGCTTCTGGATGCAATACCTTTGTGAGTTCCAATGGCGTTCGAGGCCAAAACTGCTGGGTAAAAAAGCCATGAGTCCAAGGTTCCAGTAGGCTACAAGTAAGGTAAGGCAGTCCTTTCCAAGTGCGCCAGTGCCAAGTGTGCATCGTCAACCAAACCACGAAACAACATAGAGAAGAGTCAATTCATCCTAACTTTAACAAGCTTTTTTCGGGTTAACTACTGTGGGATTGAATCGGCAACAAATAGAAGCAGCACTTCAAGCAGAACGAGAGTTTCCTTATTTACCATTTTCTCTCCATCTTTTTGAGACTGTATCTTCAACTAATCAAGTTCTTTGGGACTTACTAAGCGTCAAATTTGAGCAGGGATGTGTAGTCATTGCCACTCAACAGACATCTGGGAGAGGTCAATGGGGTCGCCAATGGATTTCAAACCAAGGAGGGCTATATCTTTCTGTGGCAATAAAGCCTCAGATGGAAATAGCTAACAGTTACCAGCTGACTTTAGCTACTGCTTGGGGAATTGCGAAACAATTGGGTAGCCATGGTATCCCTGTAGGGATTAAATGGCCTAACGATTTAGTTTTAATCCCAACTTCCATTTCAAACGTAAATAAGATATCCCATCTTGTACCTAATGGAGTTTTTCATGCGAATGACACTAGGCATAACTATAAAAAGCTGGGGGGTATTTTGACTGAAACTAAAGTAAACAAAGGAGAAATTACTCAAGCAGTGATTGGAGTTGGCATAAATTGGGCCAACCCAGTACCAGACACTGGAATCAACTTAGAAACATGGCAAGCAGATCAGCATTCAAGACCAATCTCAAGTCTGGAAATGCTAACCTCGACAGTTTTATTAGGAATAGATTCCGCTATGATATGCCTATTCCAGGAAGAAGCAGATACCTTGTTATCTCGATATTTAGAGTTGTTTATCAACATCGGCGATCAGGTATGCGTAAATAACTTGACAGGAACTGTAATTGGTGTAAATCATACCGGAGAGCTTTGTGTTCGCATGAAAACAGATGAACATAAATCAGTCATAACACCAGAAATTTATCTCCAGCCCGGTACAATCAATTTGGGCTACTGTAAACCCTCTAATTAACCAAGACAGTCTGTTTAGGCTAATTACATACAACACCACCAGAACCAATGACGCAGCGCAATAACTCTGCCCATCCTCATTTGCACGACCACCAGTCGCTACAAGTATGGCATCGCTCGCTACCAGCACAGAGTCTCTGTTGGCTTAGCAGTTTCAGCCTGTTAAGCGGCGGGTTGGTGTTTGCCCAAGAATCACCATCACCGATAGATAACATTGTTCCCACTGTTGAAAAATCCAGCACAGTAGGATCTGTAAACAAAGTTAAATTTGAGCAAAATCATAACACCTCTCTACCAGAAGCGGAGCAATCACAGCCTGAATATTCTCAGCGTCGCTCCAAACTCAGACAGAGACTAAATAAGGGAGCAATTTCTCAATCAGCAGAATCGGTGAGAAACTCACAAATTAAACAAGAGGGTTCACAACAGCACTCGCAGCCATCAGGAGAATCCACTCCTGCGGCAAATGTAAGCAGAGTAAGGGTTAATATAGAAACCTCGCAGCATGTGCCTGTCATTCGTAAAGAAGAAAAACAGCAAGCACAACTAACAGGACCAACGAATCAAAGCTCACCTTCTGCAAAAGTTCCCCAAGCAACAAACCCATTAGATAGTTCTCATAGCACTAACAGCGTTGCCTCAGGGAAACCCAAGGATTATAACAACACCTTGATTGATCCCAATAATTACAGTAGTACTAGTGGTACTCACAAATATGAAGCACCTAGCTCTGTGGTAATTACAGATCGCTCCAGTGGTTGTCGAACCATATTAGGGCAAGGACAAGGTGTTTCCAATAGTCCTTGTGTCCAATCTTCTCATCAGTCTTTAGCCGACTCCACCACTCAGCTACAAAAGCGTGAACCTAGTTGGATCAGAAGAAGCCAAATTGCTCATTCAGTCAACGTTACCTCAGACCAGCGTGTTGCCACTAGTGCTACCAACATCACTCGTCCCACTCGCATTGCTTCTGGTGGTGTGACTAAGAGTGACTACCGACCCAATCGGTTTATCCCCAACAATTTCACCACCCCCACAACAACAGTGAGTTCTACTCCTGTTGCACCTGTGGGTGGTGCTTTACCTCCGCCAGTAACTGCTGATAACGTCGCTCCCCGTCCAAGCACCGTAGCATATAACATCCCACTAGCATCAACATTGCCACAAATTGCCTACAGTGGAATTGTTGGTAGACTCGCTGATGGTATTGCAGGATTGATGTTTCCCCTTTCTGTCCCAGCTCCAATCACTTCTTTATTTGGTTGGCGAACTCATCCCATCACTGGCGATCGCCGTTTCCACGCTGGTACAGACTTGGGTGCGGCAATGGGAACCCCAATTTTAGCAGCCTACCCTGGGAAAGTAGAGGCGGCTGATTGGGTAAGTGGCTACGGCTTAACCGTGATTCTTAACCACAACAACGCGCAACAAACACTCTACGGTCACATGTCACAAATTCTTGTTCAACCTGGTCAGTGGGTAGAACAGGGAACCGTAATTGGGCTAGTTGGTAGTACTGGTAATTCTACAGGTCCGCATCTCCACTTTGAGGTGCGTCAACTGACAGCAGACGGTTGGGTTGCAACTGATCCAGGTGCTCAATTAGAGTACGCGCTTAGTCAGTTGGTTCAAAACTTACAAACAGCTCAAGCATCTCAGTCTACTACTAAGCGATTAAACTGAGAATTCTGCCAATTTGGCAACATGTCATGTTTAAGTGAAACTATTCTGTCAATCAATGGGTCTTACCTAACAAGACGCATAGCAAAAAAGCAGAAACTTCCTCTTCCGGTTGGCTACCGGAAGATGTTTTAAATACATTCAAAACACCGTCCCCAGATTCACGACCTGGGGATTTGTCTATTTGTTCTTTGGCAGAAGGGAGACCAGAGGACAGGGAGGATAGGGAGAATAGGGAGGACAAGGAGGACAAGGGGGACAAGG
>Ga0070738_10004260_pt1 | contig 17423 bp, 11 predicted proteins | sample Coa_R2_2_FD_66446 | JGI IMG/M metagenome (GOLD analysis project Ga0070738, IMG submission 66446) | Surface soil microbial communities from Centralia Pennsylvania, which are recovering from an underground coalmine fire - Coalmine... | ecosystem: Environmental > Terrestrial > Soil > Unclassified ...
CGCTATGTCTCCGGACGGAACGATCTTGGCCGCGGGAGAAACGCCCGAGAAGGGTTCCCGGTCATTAATCAGCTCGATTCACTTATGGGATGTGGGTACCGGCAAGGAAGTACGGCGCTTTCCCGGGCAATTGTATACGGTGTCCTCCCTGGTTTTTTCCGCTGATGGCAAGCGGCTAATCTCGGGGAGCAGCAGCGCCGTCGCGCGTATCTGGGATGTCGAGACGGGAAAGCTATTGTTGCCCTTCGCGGAACACGAGAGCTTCGTCAAGTCCGTGGCATTTTCTCCGGATGGCCGCTCCTTGGCAACCGGCAGCCTGGATGGGACGATTCGGCTCTGGGAACCGCTGTCCGGCAAGCAGCTCCGTGTTTTCGAGAGTGAAGTGCTGCCGGGAGTCGTTCACGTCGCCTTCTCTCCCGATGGCCGGTCCCTGGTTTCGAATCGCTTTGATGGTTCGCTCCGTATCTGGGACGTGGCGGCAGGCCGGCAAACACGGCGTATCCCGGTGGGGAAAGAGAATTATTGCTATCCGTTCGCTTACTCACCGGACGGCCGAACCTTGGCGGTCTGGCGCGAGGATGGCAGCGTCCGCCTGTTGGGTGCGGACACCGGCAAGGAACAGCGGCGACTGGCGGGTGCGGCGAGCGATGAAGCTTATCTTGATTTCTCCCCGGATAGTACAAAGTTGGCTTGCCTGAGCCATTCTCATCGTTCCAGGGGCGGCGTTTTGCAGCTGTGGGAGGTTGCCACGGGAGCCGAGATTCACCGATGGAAAATCGCGGAGCCTGGACCTGTGGTCTTCTCGCCGGATGGACGGTTACTGATCGGCGGCGCCGGGAAGTATTCTCTGCCCGCGGGAACGAAAGAGCGGACCTTCCATAGCTGGGATGTAGCCATGGGCGAAGACCATCCCTTTAAGGCCGCCCAACACGCGTGGGTGAACTGCCTCGCCGTCTCTCCCGATGGGCGAATGCTGGCCTGGGGCGATGAAGCGGGAACGATTACGCTCTGGGAGCTTAGCGCCTGCCAACCCCGTCGTCTCTTGAAAGGGCATCTCTCTCACGTCGAATCCTTGGCATTCTCTCCCGATGGAATGACACTTGCTTCTGGGAACGCCGATACGACGGCCCTGTTATGGGACGTTTCCGGTCATCCTCCCGACAGGCAGGCCGGTGCTCTCTCCGCCGACGGGTTGGCAAATCTGTGGGACGACCTTGCGAGCAAGGACGCCGGCAAAGCCTTCGACGCGATCGGTCTGCTAACCGCATCTCCGGGGCAAACCATCCCGCTGCTGAAAAGCAAGCTGCGACCCGCGCCCATACCCGCCGAACGCGGGCACGTCGCTCGCTTGATCGCCGATCTCGATAGTTCGGAGTTTGCCATCCGCGAGAAAGCGAGGGAGCAACTGCGTCAACTCGGCGAACGCGCCGAGCCGGGATTACGCGAAGCGCTCCAGCAGAAACCTGCGCTAGAGGCCCGCAAGCGCATCGAGGAACTGCTGGAGGGAGTGCGCATGGCAGCTGCATCTCCCGAGAGTCTGCGCAGCCTTCGTGCAGTGGAAGCGCTGGAACATATCGGCACATCCGAAGCTCGCGAGGTGCTGAAAACGCTGGCGAACGGTCCAGCCGCGGCCCGGCTGACACGCGAAGCGAGGGCATCGCTCGAACGACTCTCCCGACGGACTCCAGCGAAGCCGTGATCAGAGCCGCGGGAAAAATTGTCGATTGGCGAGACGACAAAAAGTACCATGAGGGATACAGGCATCGCTCCTCGTTGGTGCAAGGATTGTCGTCATGGTTATGTCGATCCAGTTCCAGCGTGTGACCTCGCTAGGGTTGATGGTTGCCTTCTCGGCCTGTGGTTTCGCCGCGCTGGCTGGGGAAGCCGACCCGCCAATGCCGGCGAGGGTCAAGCCGCGAATACGTACGGATCAATACGGCGACCCACTTCCGCCGGGCGCGCTGGCCCGCCTCGGTACGGTACGACTCCGGCCGGGAAACTCGGTACGTTTTCTCGCGTGCTTACCGGATCGAAAAAACTTCCTCTCGGTAGCTGAAGAGGAAGAGACCATGCTCGTCAGCGTCTGGCGGCTGACGACGGGTGAATTACTTCGCCGCTTTACAGCCCCGATGCGCATCTTGCAAGCCGTGGATCTCGCAAGCGATGGCAAAACGTTGGTAACGTCCGGCTATGACAGGGTGGATGGGGCGTATCACGTCCTGTTCTGGAGCATTGTTTCCGGTAGGAGAACGGCCGAGTTGAAGGAGACCAACGGACGTGTGCTTGCATTGGCTTTCACCCCGGACGGTAAGGCTCTGGCCACTGCCGGCGAAGATCAGATCGTGCGACTCTGGGACGCGGCCACGCAAACCGAGTTGCGGCGCTTGGAAGACGTCAAAGACAAATGGTGGCGACTGGTCTTCTCCTCCGACGGAAAATCACTCGCTGCCATCGGACAACGACATACAGTACAGGTGTGGAACGTGGCCACCGGCAAGCTGCGAAATTCGGTCGACCTCGGACCCGGTGCCGAACGCGATGTCGCCTTTTCCTCGGAACTCAAGACGCTCGTTACTAGCGGTAATGATGGCAAGAAACTCCAAGTATGGGATCTGGCCCACGGCAAGAAACTGCGAGAGATCGCTGCCAGCGCCGGGGCGACTGCGATTGCTCTAGCTCCCGACGGCAAAAGCCTCGCGTGGGGCGAAGCTCGACAGGAAAGCAAGCTTTTGACGCCGCGAGCGATCCACCTTTGCGACTTAGCCACGGGCAGCGAAAGGCATCGTCTGCGCGGCCATCTCTTCGGCGTGGACAAGCTCGCCTTTTCCGCCGATTGCAAACGATTGATCTCCGCCGGCGGCGGCAGCGCAATGGACATTTGGGATGTCGCCACAGGCGGCGAAGTTGCACCGTTTCAAGAACACGAAAGCTATGTCAGAGCGGTTGGCTTCTCCCCGGACGGACGGTCACTCATCACAGGGGGGTTGGATGGCGCGATCCGCCTTTGGGAACCGGGTTCCGGTAAGCCAGCTCGTCTATTCGAGGAAGGCCATCGGCAAAGGGTCTGGAACGTCGCCTTCGGGATGAATGCCCAACAAATCATTTCCTACGGCCACGATGGTTTTGTCCGCTATTGGGATGCGACAACCGGCCGCCAGACGCGGCAACTCGATGTTTCCGGCGATCGCAACAGTATCCCGTTCCATTCGTCTCCGGATGGCCGAACTATCGCCCTCTGGCCGAAGAATGCTCCCATTCGGCTGATTGATGCGGCCACAGGCGCCGAGCTTCGACGCCTGAGGAGCACCGCAGAAACGGGAATCATTCGTTTTTCACCCGACGGCAAGAAGCTAGCTTCTATCAGCATCTCTTCCACGGACCACAGCGGGGTAGTGCAAGTATGGGAGACGGAGACGGGAAAAGAACTTCGCATGTGGCGTGTCTCCCAGGCCGGGCAGATTGCTTTTTCTCCCGATGGCCAAGCCTTGTTTAGCGTCTCGAGCGAATTCTTGGCTCCCGGGATGAATCAGCGCATTGTTCACGAGTGGGACACGCTTACGGGCGAGTCCCGAATCTTCCCGATTGTCCAAAAGTCGCGCCTTTTCTCGTTAGCGGTGTCTCCCGATGGCCGCATGCTCGCCTGGGGCGATGCCGTAGGGACCATCACGCTTTGGGAGGTGGCTGCGCGGCAGGTGCGTCGCGGATTGAAGGGGCATCATTCTTACGTCGAATCCCTGGCGTTTTCACCGGATGGCAAGACCCTGGCCTCCGGCAGTGCTGACACGACCGCGATGCTCTGGGATGTCACTGGCATGCCGTTCGACCCTCCCTCCTTCCCCCTTGGCAATGAAAGACTGCGATCGCTGTGGGACGACTTGGCGAACAAGGATGCCGGCAAAGCGTTCGATGCTATCGGCCTGCTGAGCGCATCTGCCGAGCAAGCAGTGCCGCTACTGAAGAGCAAGCTGCGGGCTGCACCCAAACCCGCCGACCGCGAACATGTCATCCGCCTCATTACCGAACTCGACAGCGACGATTTTGCTATCCGCGAGAAAGCGATGGAGCAACTGCGCCAACTCGGCGAACGCGCACAGCCGGGGTTACGCGAAGCGCTCAAGGACAAACTACCACTGGAAGCGCGCAAACGGATCGAGGAACTGCTGGAGGCGGTGCGCATGGCAGCGATATCTCCTGAGTATCTACGCAACCTCCGCGCAATCGAAGTGCTGGAACATATCGGCACATCCGAAGCTCGCGGGGTGCTGAAAACACTGGCGGACGGTCCACTCACGGCCCGGCTGACGCGAGAAGCGAAGGTGTCGCTGGAACGATTGGCGCGACGGCGAAGTCTCAAGCCGTGAACTCTATCGCCAGAAAGACCCCCTGATCGAGGAGATAGCGTATTGATCACGTTCTCGATCAGGAGCTATCCTCCACTCCTCGCGGGTCGGCTCGCTTCGGATGTCATAACGGATTGTTGCTTTAGCTTCGCCATCTTTTGCTTAATCTGCTCCATCTTTAACTGCTCGATCGCTCGATACCAGTATTCCCTATCGCGCCCGTGGGGACATCCTTTTTGTTCCCAGAGCAAGTATGCTGCGCGAGCGATTTCTTCGTCCGGAGGAGCCGGCTCTCTTCGGCCTTGTCTCGTAAGGAGATCGTCGATCCAGCGGCGGTCATCGTCGCCAAGCGGGACGGACGGTTCGCGCCCGTAGTCGATTTTGCCCGCGAAACCGCCTTGGTCGTAGCAGCGCGTGAAGGCGGTGTGCAGATCGAGGACGGTATCGCGGTCGTCGGAAGCCAGCGGCAGGCGGAAACGCGGTAGCTTTTTCTGTAGGGTCGCGGTGTAGATCTCGTAGCGTTCCGGTTGCGTCGAGCGCGTCACGGTGACGGCGTAATCCCAATCGGGCAGCCCATCGCGCGAATACTCCAACGTCGGCTGACCTTGCAGCACAAGGTCCACTTCCACGAGATTGGCGTGAGCGCTTTTGCACTCACAACGCTTGGCAAGATAAGCGGCCCGACCGGCCGCTGTCAACTTGTTGGCCGGGCTGACCACATCGAGCAGCGTGATGAGCCTGCCGTCGGAACGTTGGTGTATCTCAATGTAATTTTCTGAATGCTCTTTGCCCACCACCGAGGCCGATGGAGCCTCTTCGCCAACATAATGCCGTTGCTTGATGTGCGCCAGGTAACGATAGGTCAAGCTAGGCTGAAGAATCTGATGCAACGTCTGCACGAACTGGCGATGGAATCCGGGCCACAGCGCACCGTCTTCGAGATAAGGGTCCATACCGGGAAAGGGACTGGGCATGATTCGACACTCCTGAGAGCTCTGAGCGCGGGAGTTCCGCGCTGCTCGGCTCTGCTATTCTATCAGCATCCGATTGCAGTGCCGTGATGGAATTACGAGGAGCCGAATGACATCAACTGGAAATGATGCGTGGTTGTCACTGTCGCGGTTTCGAGCCGTTGCTGCTCGCTACGTGCTGGATACTGCCGATAATGCAGTCCTCGTTCAGGCGGCTGATGCTCTGCTCGACGCGGGGATCTATACCTGGTCGGTCGGAGAACTAGCGACGACCCCCGTGCCTTCCTTGCGCGATGTCGATCGCTGGTTCGAGTTATCCCTGAAAGAACTCGGCATGCCTTTGCCTTCGCCGGAGGAAGCCGCGAGGACGCTGGCGCGCTGGCATCTCTACGGAGTGATTGAAGGGCGAGAATCTCCCTTCCGTGCGATGGAGAGCCTGCGAGACGAATTGTCCTATCCGCTGCGATTTGATCGTCGCCTCAGCGACATCGAACCTCAGTTACGTTTCATCAGTTTTTGGACTGATTACGATGATCTGTTCGGGTTGGAGGAAACAGGATACCTAAGCCGCGAACAGGCCGAACTTGCTGCGACAGAGTTGGATACTCAGGTTCTGGAACACGCACTGCCCTGGATGCGTGAAGCGGGCCGGAGACTCGTGGACAGCCGTTGGTTATCTTGGAGCGGCGGCATTGTTCGCAAGCTGGCTCAAACGATCGCGGACGAGCGAGCCTGGGATCGCTTGCCCATTTTGGCCGATGCTTTGGAAGAAGCAGGCTGTCGAAACTCCGAACTCATCGAACACTGCCGGGCCGGGGAGCCACATGGGGATTGCTGTTGGATCATCGACATCCTGCTCTCATTCGTCACCGAGCCTGAAGCGTCAGCGAAGACAGATCTTCGCTAACGCTTCAGACTCGTAATCGAAGAGATCCGCAAAAAATCTGTACGAATCGCCGCCGCTATCGGAACAGAATAAAGAGAGGCCATTGCCGCCGCGGAGTTCGTACTATGCCTTCCAGTCCACTTAGCAAGGTGCTACTGCATCTGCGGGACATTGCCTGCGCCGACAAGGAGCAGCTTTCCGATGCGCAACTGCTAAACCGTTTCCTCACCGCGCGTGATGAGGCTGCCTTCGAGACTCTGGTGCGGCGACATGGGCCGATGATGCGAGAGGTCTGCCGTCGCGTTCTGAAGAATGCTCACGATGCCGAAGATGCCTTTCAGGCGACGTTTCTCGTGCTCGTGCGCAAGGCAGCGAGCATCCGTAAGCGCGAGACCGTCGGCGGTTTCCTGCAAGGCGTGGCTTGCAAGACGGCGCTCAAGGCGCGGGAGGTAATTGAGCAACGAAGGGCAAGAGAAAGGCAGGCGGGAGAAATGCCACGACGATCGCTTGATGACGATAATGGCCGGGAGATTCACGCACTGCTCGATCAAGAGCTGAGCAGTCTGCCGGCATGTGCCGGAAAACATCTCTCCTCTTCTTTCTTGTACACACTCGGCTCCGGCTATATCACATTAGGGGACCCTATGTCCTCATCGCCCTCTTGCATCCCCGGAGATCTACGATGCGCTCGCTCGTTGCCTTGTTGATAGTCGCACTGTTCGCCGCGGTCGTCGATGCTGATGAGAAATCGCCGCGATCGCAACGGACGAAGGCGGATTCGGATTGGCCGCAGTTCCGTGGGCCGAACTGTTCCGGCCGCGCCGCACCTGGGGATCGTCTGCCGGAAAAAATCGGGCCTGAGACCAACGTGCTCTGGAAGATCGCCCTGCCACCGGGGCACTCCTCACCCGTCGTGGCGGGCGAGCGGATCTACGTGACTGCCGAGCGCGACAAACGGTTGTGGACTCTCGCGCTCGATCGCAGCGATGGCCGATTGCTGTGGGAGCGCGAGGCGCAGGCCCGCGCCCTGGAGACGATCCACGCCATCGGCAGCCATGCCCAGTCCACACCCGCCGCCGATGAAGAGCGCGTTATCAGCTTTTTTGGCTCCTGCGGCTTGTTCTGTTACGACCGCAACGGCAAGCTGCTCTGGCACCGGGCGATGGGGCCGTTCAAAAACGAATTCGGTGCCGGCAGCTCCCCGGTGCTGTCCGGTGATCGTGTCTTGCTCTGCCAGGACCACGATCAGGATTCCTTCCTCATGGCCTTCGATAAGCACAGCGGCGAAACGCTGTGGAAGACAGATCGCTCGGAGTTTTTACGCGGTTACTGCACGCCGGTTGTCTGGGACATTGGCGGACGCAAGCAAGTAGTCGTGGCCGGAACGCTTCGTGTGGCCGGTTACGATTGGGAAACCGGCAAGGAAGTGTGGACGGTGCGCGGCATCGCCCGCACCATCTGCATGTCGCCGGTTATCGGCGACAATGGTCGATTGTACGTGGCCGGCTGGTCGGCCGGCGGCGATCCCGGCGCTCCCATCACGGTTGAGCCGTTCGACCCTGTTATCAAACGGCTCGACAAAAACGGCAACGGCAAGCTGGAGAAAAGCGAGTTGACCAGCGGCCCCATTGCCGAGCGCTTCCCCCAGGTCGATGTGGACAAAGACGGATCCATCACGCGGGCGGAGTATGAACGATTTCGGCAGCTATTCCGCGAGGGGAAGAACGTGGTACTGGCGATCCAGAGTGGCGGCCAGGGCGACATTACCCGCTCGCACGTCGTCTGGAAGAACAACCGGCACGTACCATTCTGCGCATCACCCTTGTATCTCGATGGCCTGCTCTACACGGTCAAAGATGGCGGCTTTCTCGCCAGCCTCGATGCGAACAGCGGCGAGTTGGTGCAGCGCGATCGTCTGCCGGGCAGCGGCACTTACTACAGCTCGCCGGTGTCAGGCGACGGCAAGATTTACATCGTGAACGAACGCGGCCGGCTATCCATCGTTCAGGCCGGACGCACCTGGCGCGTGCTGTCGAGCTGCGACTTTGGGGAGGATGTCTACGCCACGCCGGCCATAGCCGGTGGACACCTTTATGTGAGGACCGTGGGGCATCTGTATTGCTTCGGGATGCCGGAGAAAAAGTGAGGCGGATTCGCTCCGACGGAACAGAATTCTTACTCGCTCGATTGTCCTTGCAGGTCGCCAACGAATTGGCTTACCCCTTCGTGATCGAAGATGACGGGTACGCCTCCAGCCGCGATGAAAACTCCAACGCCATCTCGAACCAGCAAGGCATCCGGGAAATCTACCTCGAAGCGATCGCCGTTTACCAACACTACCGTAAATGGTCGGAATGGACTGCGTCGTTTAAAGGCGTTCAAGGTTTGGTCGAAGTTCTGCGACTCCATTTGCACCTCCCTTGGGACTATGGGACATTGCTCGCCTTGGATGATCTTACCACACTCCCTTGAAATTGGCCAAAGTTCGACAAGAGAGGAGAGAGCAAGGTTCGGCGCCGAAAAAAAGCGGCTCCCGAATCGTTCGCGATCCGGGAGCCTTCGGTTACGTCGAAAAGCTCTGCTTATTTGCAGCAGCCATCACCGCAGCAGGCTTTGGCCGCCTTCTTGACAGCCTTGGTGCAACATGCTTCGGTCGTTTTGGGCGTTTTGGTCTTCGCGCCCGTCAAGGCTGGAAGGCAGCAGGACGCATCGCAGCCCATCTCGATGCAGCACTGCATGCATTCCTCGCAGCAGCCGTCGATGGAGCAGCACAGCACACACTCCTCGCAGCATTCATCGGAGGTGCAGCAGAGCTGGCACTCGGTGCAGCATGATTCGGTCTTGGCCGCCTTTGGCGTGACAGTTGGCTTTGCCTTCTTGACCGTGTCGGCGAAGGAGTTATCGCCTACGGCCAACACCAAGGCCAAAGCGGAGGCGATGAACAGATTGGTACGCATGATCTACCTCAAAGGTCTTGAATGTGTTCATACAATTCACACGGCAATGACGGGGCGGCATAATCGCCGCTGGAACACCGCCATCTAACACAGCCAGACGCATTTGAGCATTTGGAGCGGTGGAGAAGGGACGGGGACACGCACATCCAGATCGTGTCTCAAAGTGCCGCGCATCAAGGGGCAGTTCATCGGCACGAAAAACGCCACGAACGATATATCGTCCTCAACGGTTTCGCGAGGCGGAGGTTTAAGCCAGTCGAGATTTCGGCAACAGCAACAAGAAGGGGGAACCGGTCGAGGTGATTTCGCAGGCGACTTCGGGCAGTCTTTGCAAGGACAAAGATCACAACAGCTGCCATGATTCTTTGTAGAAGTTGCATTCCCCCCCATTCCCCCCGGGAGTGATACGATCATGCACCATCCCGGAGGCAGCAGAAGTACAAAGCTGCTGATGTAAAACAGGGAATTAAGAATGGTGCTTCCCATATGAGGTAGTCTACGCAGTCGGGTTACAGCGAGTCAAGTTCCAAAGCATGCGTGTCGGTTTCTCACGAGATTTCGGAATCGCTCACCGATTCTAGAAAAAAGTGGTAATACTTTGAATATCGCGCTCTCTTTCCGCGCTGATTTCCTTGACTTAATTGCCTAACATATTCGTAGACAAACAGAATCCTCCGTCTTTGGAAAGGACGATTGGCAATGAAGCAGCGTTTGCTGACTCCGGGACCATCGCCGGTGCCCGAAGAAACTCTCCTTGAATTGGCCAAGCCGGTTACCTATCACCGCAGTGCGCAATTCCGGCAGCTTTTCGGCGAAGTTCAGGAAGATTTAAAATATGTTTACGGCACCCGAAATCCCATCGCCATGTTGACTGCCTCCGGCAGTGGCGGCATGGAGGCGGCCGTGGCCAACTGCCTGGCGCCCGGCAGCAAGGCCATCATCGCCGTAGCCGGCAAGTTCGGCGAACGCTGGCGCAGCATCGCCAAGGCCTTCGGCGTCGAGGTCATCAGTGTCACGGTGCCTTACGGACAAGCCGTGCAGCCGGAGCAGATCGAGCAGGCGCTCAAACAGCATCCCGATGCCGCCGCCGTCTGCGCCACTCTCAGCGAAACTTCGACTGGTATCCGCCACGACATCCGCGCCTTCGGTGAGCTGGTGACGCGAACCAACGCGCTCTTTCTTGTGGATGGCATCAGCGGCCTGGGAGTCGCCGAGTGCCGCACTGATGATTGGCACATCGATGTCTGTGTTACCGGATCGCAAAAGGCGCTGATGCTACCGCCCGGACTGGCTTTTCTATCCGTCAGCGACAAGGCTTGGCAGCGCATCGAGCAGAATTCTCCCACGCGAGTCTTCTATTTCGACTTGCGGAAATACCGCGATAGCTTGAAGACCAACGATACGCCGTTCACCCCGGCAAACACGCTCGTCAAGGCGTTGAGCGTAAGCCTCAAAAAGCTGCGGGCGGAAGGAATCGAAAACGTGTGGGCGCGTCATGCCCGCATGGCCGCCGCCTGCCGGGCCGGCGTTCAAGCGATCGGCCTGGAAGTGTTCGCCGCTCAGCCGATCGATGGCCTGACCGTAGTGAAAACGCCGGAGGGCATCGACGGCGTCGCCCTGGTGAGCAAGCTGGAGAAACAATACGGCATCCGCATCGCCGGCGGTCAAGATCCCCTCAAGGGCAAGATTTTCCGCATCGCCCATATGGGCTATATCGATCAATTCGATGTGCTGGCCGCGTTGTCGGCGTTGGAGATGGTATTGTTGGAGATGGGCTATTCGCTGGAACCGGGCAGCAGCGTGGCTGCGGCGCAGCAAGTGCTGGCGCAACAAGTGCGGACGCCGCAGATGGTGTAATGTTTGTAAAGGAATCGACAAGCCCGGAGCGCCAGCGACGACCAGAGCCACCGTCGCTGGCGCTCCGGGCTTGTTGCTGAGTTAGCCTAATAGCAGTGAGTGCAATCATGCCACGTGTTCTTGTTAGCGACAAATTACCAGCCGTCGGTCTCGATCTCTTGCGTCAGGCCGGCATTGACATCGATGACCGCCAGAAGCTCAAGGGCGCCGAGTTACAAGAAGCGCTTCGCGGCGCTGATGGCGTGATCGTCCGCAGTGATACGCGCATCACCGCGGCGGAGTTAGAGAATCCAGGCCGGCTGCGCGTGATCGTTCGTGCCGGCGTCGGCGTGGACAACATCGACGTGGCGGCGGCGACGCGAAAGGGCATCGTCGTCATGAACACGCCTGGCGGGAATACCGTCAGCACCGCCGAGCATACCATCACGCTGCTCATGTCGCTGGCGCGGCACGCGCCGGCCGCGGATGCGAGTCTGCGACAGGGCAAGTGGGAGCGCAGTAAATTCGTCGGAACGCAGCTGGCCGGACGGACTCTTGGCGTTGTCGGCCTGGGACGGATCGGCCGCGAAGTAGCGCGCCGAGCCGCCGGGATGGACATGAAGATTCTCGGCTTCGATCCCTTCCTCGCTTTGGCCGGTGCATCTCAACTAGGAATCGAGACTGTCTCCGATCTCGATCAACTGTTACCGCGTGTCGATTTCCTGACGGTGCATACGCCGCTGACCGACGAAACGCGCGATCTCATCGACGCCCGCCGCTTGGCGCTCTTGCCCAAGGGATCTCGGGTGATCAACTGCGCCCGCGGCGGCATCATCAATGAGGAGGCGCTGGCCGAGGCACTGCGTTCGGGCCATCTCGGCGGAGCCGCGCTCGATGTCTTCGTCGAGGAACCGCCGCCGGCCGATCATCCGCTGACCAAGCTGCCCAATGTGGTCGTCACGCCGCACCTGGGAGCTTCAACGGTCGAAGCGCAGCTGTCGGTAGCCAAGGAAGCGGCTCAGCTGATTATCGATTATCTCGTCCGCGGCGTCATCGGTTTTGCCGTCAACATGGCCGCCGTGGACAAGGCCGAGCTGGCCGAGCTGCGGCTGTATGTCGATCTAGGGCGGCGATTAGGACTTTTGCACGCGCAAATGTCTCAAGGCGCCATCCAGAAGGCGGTGCTGAACTATCGCGGCGATGTCGCCCGTCGTTCTACCAAGCTGATCACTGCCGCCTTCGCCGCCGGACTGCTGGAAACGCACCTGGATCAAAACGTCAATATCGTCAACGCGCCGCTATTGGCCGCCGAACGCGGCATCGAGATCGTCGAGCAAACTTCCTCGCAGCAGGGCGATTTCAGCACGCTTTTGCGTGTCGATCTCATCACGGACAAGAAGACCTACACTGCCGCCGGTACTCTCTTCGGCAATCAGTTCCTACGGCTGGTGCAGCTGGGGCCGCATCATCTCGAAGCGTTCATGGATGGCGTCATGCTGCTTTTCACGCATCGGGACGTGCCGGGGTTGATCGGTTTCATCGGCACGATATTCGGGAAGCATCAGGTGAATATCGCGCAGATGACAGTTGGCCGACAACAGCCAGGCGGAGAAGCAATCGCTGTGCTAAACCTCGACAGCCTCCCGCCGGAGGAAGCGCTCAAAGAAGTGCGAGCCCATCCGCAAATCAGCAGCCTCAGCATCGTCAAGCTGCCCCCGGCCGGACAAATGCCGCCGTGGTTCGGATAAGAAACGAAGTAAGAAACAAACCACGAAACACACGAAAGACACGAAAAAGAAGACATAATTGTACTTTGTCTTTTTTTCGTGTCCTTCGTGTGTTTCGTGGTGACTTTCCTTCTCGTTTCACTCGTCGCGGATGACGACCTCACTGTGTGTGATCAGGGCGCCGTTTTCGAGGTATGTTGCGCTGGTCGAAAGGCGGATGGCCTTCAGAGCGTCAAGCACCGTGCGAACGTGGCGGAAGATTTCTTCACGCTGCTTCTTCTGGGCATCGGCATCGTCTTTCTTATCCTCGCCGCCAGGCAGTACTTTCTCCAAGTGGGCCTGGTCGACGGCGAACAACACCCACGGCGAAACGGCATCGATGAAGCCCGGCCAATTGAAGTAGGAAGCGCCCGCCAGCGGCCGTTTAGTGTCGGCCAGCGGCCCGCCTTCGACTTTCAGCGGTTTTGACGCCAGCAAACGTTCCGCATGTTCGGCCGAGAGTGCGAAGAGTCCGACCTTCTCTGTCAGCCCGAGCGTCAGCGCCACGCGCCGATCGAGTTTTGTTTCCTCTGGCAGATGCCAGAGATACAACTTGCCGCCTGTTACCTCTTTGACCTCCGGCTCTGGGATCTTGGTGAAGGGCGGTTGCGCATCCGGCGGCGCGTGTTCCTTGACCAATGCCAATGCGTCATCGACCAGCTTGCCATAAGATTTCATGGCCTTTTCCAAGAGAGCACGGTCGCTGACGCCGACCAGGAAGGCCAGCTCCGGCATCGGTAATTCCTTGCCTCCCGTCGGCAGTGCCGGGTGCCATTGTTTGCTCTTCCATTTGGCGTCGAGCACGAAGCCGGCTTGTTCGTCGGTCAACGACGGAAGCAGCATTTTGGCGGTGATTTCATCCCAGCGCTTCAGCAGCGGAAGGATAAGTTTGCTGATTTCCTCGTACTTCTGTTTCGCTTGCTCCCCGATTTTCTCCAGGACGATCGGTTCAGCATGGCCGTAGGCGATCTTGACCCATTTCGACACCGCCTGGTAGCGCTGGAGTGTGCCCTTGGAGCGACCGACCACAGCGAGGATCGGATCGCCGCCAACGTGATCGAGCAGCGTCAATTTTTGTGAACTATCGCGGTCCGGAAACTCGCCATACTGATAATCGTAGCCCTCGTAGCCGCGCTCAGTCAGATACGAGAAGCTCAGCGAAGCCCCCGGCGCGGTCATCTTGTTCTTGAGGTCGCTGGCCAAGCCGGATACGTCCTTCAGGATGGGCTTGCGCCGGTCGTCCGGGATGCCGGCGGCTTCCAGAGCGTGCCCGGCCATCGTCGCCAATTTGTCGATGTCCTCGCCCCTCATCTGCGATTGGGCCGCCAGCGCCTTGCTCGTGTAGCTGATTCCGGTTAGCCGTTTGCCGGCGGCCTGGACGAGCGGTTTTAGCTCGGGCCGGCTGATCAGTCGCGGCCCATCGCCACCGAGTTGTGCGACTCCATCCGTTGCCGAACCGAGGGAGAAAAGCAGAAAATCATGGCGGACGCCCAGGCTGATAGTCAGTTTGAGCTTTTTCAAGTGCTTGCGAACGCCCTCGAATTCGCCGGCCGCCTCCTCAATGTCCTTCCAGTCGATCTCGTCCCAGGGAACCATCTCGCCATCGAAGGACAGAGTGAGGAAACTGCTGTTGCCGACTTTGACACGCTTGTACTTGCCCTGTAACATCGGCTGGAAACCGGCCACGGCCTCCAACAACGTCTCCAATCGCTTGATCTGTTCCTCGGCTTTCTTGGCGTTCTTGATCTTGAAGCCGATGACCAGATCAGGCATTTTGACCTTGCTGAGATTGCGAGCCAGGACGCGCAGCATCTCGCGGATCGGAGCGTATTGCAGGGCCTTCTGATCTTTGACCTGAGGATCCCTTATTAGTTGTGTTAGCTGGCCGAACTGCATCGCGTTCGTCGCTTGTTGAAAGACATCGAGAAAATCAACGAGGTTGCCCCCGCCGTAACAAAAAATCTCCGTGGACACGGCGTCGGTGAGCATCTGGACGAGATCGCGATTCTCCTCCTGATCAATCCACTGGCGGAATTGAGCCAGGTTATCGCTCTCGTATTGCTGTTTGAGCAAGGCCATGCCCATTTGGTAGTAGGGCAGCTTGGTGATACGCGCCCAGGTTTTGCTGTTGGCGATGGCATCCACCTGTTCGCGGTTTCGCAGCATTGCGCTATAAAAAGAGGCGTCGGCCGGAATAAGTCCGAGTGAGCTATCGGGCTTCTTGTCCTCGGCGCGGGCCGATTGCGGCAGGGCGACGGGCGAAAGCAGCGCTGCGGCCAAGAGTAGCGATTCTCCCCATGCTGATCTTCTTGCGTGGTGCGTCATCATGCTCCCCTTTGTTTGGATCGAACCCGAGTCGCGGAATCGTCTTTCCTCAAATGCCCGGACATTGTAGTGGAGCGATACAGGTTGTGTAGGGCACGCTGCTGGCGTGCCGATTGCCCAAAGCACGCTGGCCGCGTGCCCTACACAAGGCGCGGGGGTTCATCTATTGCGCCGCTAGCCTTCGATGTTAGAATATCCCACCGTGAATGGTTTAGCGCAAGGAGGTGCTCGCGTGAATGACTCGCTTCCCCCTGGACCGCCCGCTTGGGTCCACAAACGCGATGGACAGCTTGTCCCATTCGATGCCGACAAGATCAGCCGAGCACTGTTCGCCGCGGGCGAGAGCCTGGGCCAGCCGGATGCGTTCCTGGCACGCGAACTGGCCGATGGAGTTGTTCATTTCCTCGCCCTGGAATGCGATGGAGCGACTCCAACGACGGAGCAGATCGCTGAAGTCGTTATTAAAGTCGTCCGCGAGTTGGGTCAACCGGCGCTTGCTGAGGCGTTCGCGCGCTTCGGCAAAGAGGATTCGCGCGCTAGCGTTCAGCCGAAAGCTGTAGGCGCTGCTCCAACAACCGAACTCGTTCTGCGCTTCTCGGCCGGTACGCCGCTATCCTCCATCCTCCCCTCGTGCATCCGCGAGTATACCTTACACACCGTATTCACTCGCGATCTGGTGGCAGCGCAGAGCATGGGCCTTCTGACAATCACCGGAGTGGAGACCCCGAACGAATTGGCCGCCTGCGTCTTGGGACCGCCTCTGGATGCGGGGACGGGACTTATCGCCGCCCTCGAGGAATTGCGGCGTTTTGTGGGCCGATTCATCGTGCTTGATGGTGTGGAGCATCTCCTTGCGGCGCGGGGCCGGCAAAGCATTCGCGATTTCGTCCGTGACCTCGCCATCGGGCTGCGTCTGACGGGATTACAGGGGATCGTCAATTTAAACAGCGCTGTGCCTCCGTCGTGGGCAGGAGAGTTGGCCGATGGGCCTCTCTTCGCCGCTCAGCAGCGGGAACCGCATCGCGAACAATTGCACGAGTTGGCCGACGAGCTGGCGGACGAATTGCTGCATCCCACGCATTCGATTCCGTGCGCCGGAGCGGTACGCATCGATTGGCACCTCGGCGAACGCGATTTCACGACGGAGCAAGCACGGTCCGAGCGCCTGAAGCGACTGGCCCGTTTCGCCTTGGAGGGCGCGCCGTTGGCCTTCGTCTTCGATCGTCCACGGCGGCCGTTGGCCCTCGCTGAAGGCATCGACCGGCAACATCCGGCCGTTCTGCTGACAGTCGGTCTGCACTTGCCTCGGCTGGCCCTGCAATCGGGCATCGATGAGGATCCGTCCAAGTTCCTATCGAAACTCGGCAGTCTAGCACGGCTGGCGCTCAGCGCCGGCGTACAGAAGCGCGAGTATCTTCGCCGCCTGGAACGAAGCCGGCCGCGCCCATCCACCGACGCTCCGGCGCTGACCAGCGGCTTCCTCCTCGACCGAGCATGCTTGCTCGTTGCGCCGGTGGGGTTGGATCAGGTGGTGCATTCGTTCATCAAGAAGGGACTGAGCGCCGGCGGCGCCGCCTTGGATTTCGGCCGGCAAATCCTGCAACGGCTGCGCGACGTGTTGCGCCAGGATGGCCGCAACGCGCATCTCGATACCTGTCTCGATGGCCCATTCCACTTTCAACTCGCGGACGAATTGATGGAGGCCGGGACCGTAGCGGGCCTAACACCATGGGACGCGACGGCGGCACTCAAGAGCCAGCTGCGTTCGGCGGGAGTTCTGCACGGCATCGCCGAACATGGCACCATGGCCCTGTTTCTGCCAGAGGACGAAACGCCTTCGCCGGAACAGGTCGCCGGCTGGCTGCAAACAGCCTGGCAACAAACCGACGTGGTGCGGCTGCGTCTGAGCCGTAGTGCGACCGCGGCACGACAGCTAACGTTCTCCGCGTGAATCACGCCCCAACAATGTTTCACGATGGTGCTTGTGGACAAAGGCGAGTTATCAACTCCGCGAAATCCGGAAAAGCGGCGATCAGGGCATCTCGATCCGCCGCCTCGTAGTCAGCGAAATCGAACCCTGGCGCCATGGTCGTGCCCATCAGTGCGAAGGCACCACCCGCGCGCAGCACGCTCCCTTGCCAAACGCCGGCCGGCACCACGGTCTGCACCTGTTCCCCTGCGAGAATGTCGGAGCCAAGCGTCACAATGCGGCCTTTGTCCTCGGGGTTGGGACCAAGTTGTAACATTTCGACTGGATCCCCGAGATAAAAATGAAACACCTCATCTGCAGGCAATCGGTGCAGGGCGGAGAAGGTATCCGGCATCAGCAGATAATAGATGGC
>Ga0070738_10004261_pt1 | contig 17419 bp, 14 predicted proteins | sample Coa_R2_2_FD_66446 | JGI IMG/M metagenome (GOLD analysis project Ga0070738, IMG submission 66446) | Surface soil microbial communities from Centralia Pennsylvania, which are recovering from an underground coalmine fire - Coalmine... | ecosystem: Environmental > Terrestrial > Soil > Unclassified ...
ATTGATGATCCTCATGGTGATATTTATGGCACAGTCGGTTACAGTGCGCCGGAAGCGGGTGAAGGACCAACGTTCGTGTCAGATTTGTACACTGTCGGCAGAACTCTGGTTGTTTTGCTCACTAACATCAAAGGCTTTGCTAAAGAACATCTCTACACCCTACCCAGCCCTCAAGAAGAACCGCTGTTTGCACAACAAGAGTCTTTGTATCGCTTTTTACTTAAAGCTACTGCAGAAAATCCTGATGAGCGCTTTCAATCGGCTGAAGAAATGGCAGATCAACTGCTTGGTGTGCTGCGGGAAATTGTTGCCATTGAAACTAATATTCCACGTCCATCTACTAGCCACCTTTTTGGTGGAGATATGTTGGCGTTAAAAAATAGTGGTGATTTAAATGCTATTCAAGCTGACTATCACCAGTTGCCTATGCCAATGCTGGATGTCACAGAACCAGGTTTCAATGCCGTCCTGAATGCAAGTACCATTGTTGATCCTCAAGTGCGAGTCAACAGTTTGAGACAAGTTATCCAGCAATTCCCCAATTCTCGAGAGGCACTACTACGGTTGGCAAATAGTCTCATCGACATTGGTGCATTCGACCAAGTAGAAGAAGTTTTGGCGCAAGTTGAAGAGAAAGACCCTTGGGATTGGCGAGTTTTGTGGTACCGGGGACGAAGTTTGATGGCACAGGGTAAAGCTAGAGAGGCGCAAGCAGCTTTTGACCAAGTTTACTTTGACTTACCTGGGGAACTGACTCCTAAACTAGCACTTGGCTTAGCTGCTGAAAGTGCAGGTCATTTTCAACTGGCGATTCAGATGTATAATTTAGTGTCCCGTACCGACCCCAGTTATACCTCGGCTGCATTCGGTCTAGCTCGTTGTTTATGGGCGAGGGGAGACAGAAACGCCGCAGTAGCAGCGTTGACGCGTGTACCACAAACATCCAATTTATATACGCGATCGCGTGTAGAAATTGCCCGAACGCTGATTGATCCTTCCCATGCCGCACCAGGAGCAGAAGAACTCAAGGAAGCTTCAGCTGCAATTGAGGCACTGACCCTTAACGGTATGGATCGCTATCAACTGACTAAACAGGTTTTGGAGACTGCTTTACAGTTGGTGACTTCCCAAGGACTCTCACCCACTTCCTCACTCTCAATTCTGGGACAGCCGTTTGAGGAGTTCCATCTTAGAAAAGGGTTGGAAAAAGCTTTGCGTGATATGGCACACCTATCCACTGGGAAGGAGAAGATCCGCTTAGTCGACGAAGCCAACTATGTGCGTCCAAGAACTTTGTTTTGACACCCTCCCCTGGCTCAAAGTTGGTGTATTTTACCCGCACAATGAATCCAAAGTGATGTATCTATCCAAGTGGAATGCTTTATAGGGTTGCCCAAAAGAAACGAGGAACTACGTTAAAAGTAGCTGAATAGCAGAGTCTGTAACTTCCTTCAAGGAAACATCATCCACAAATGAGTTACTGTGGTTGCATGAGGCATGGGTACAGTCAACGCCGCAAACAGGACAATTTAAACGCCAGGAAACAACAGGACGGTGACGAGAACGGGTAATCGGTCCAGCTGTGATTAAGTTGCCACACCAGTAAATACCAACAGTTGCACATCCTACAGCCCCTGCTAAGAGCAAGGGACCAGAATCATTGGCGATCGCGACACTAGACAGTTTAAGCAGACCAGCTAGACCACCCAGCGAAAGGCGATCGCACAAATTCTGCGCTTTAGCTTTCATGGTTTTAACCACCCCATCAACCAGGTCATATTCTGACTTGACACCTGTGACGACAACATCAGTGTTGTAGCCAATCGCTAAAGCATCTCCCACAGCAGCAAATTTCTCTATTGACCACCAACGTCGGGGATCAGTTGCGCCAGGATGAAGAACAACGACTGGTTGATCAGATAACTTAACAACACTTTTGGCTTCAGCTAAATCTTGATCTGTCACTGCAACTTGTGGTTCCAGTTCAGTCGTTTTTGCACCAATCAAAGAAACGACTTCCAAATAGCGCAGAATTTCGGGTTGATAGTAGATATAGGGAATCCACAGATCCAGTGGTGCGGCATCTGGGGTTTTTAAACCTACGGTCATCTTAGCTCCCAAACGCAATAAAAAGGAATTGGAGTAGCGTCCACCACCATGCATTTGGATTGCTAAATCAAACTTTTCTTGAGCCATTTTGGCAAAAAAATTAGCTAATTCAACTGGCTCTTCAATTGTGTTAGCGTCTCCTCGCACTCCTTGACTAGGTGGAACAACAACAACTCTATCGATTGGCGATGGTCTTTTGGCAAGAAAAGCAGCGTGCCAGTCTAAACCCAGCAAAGTGATTTCAGCTTGGGGATAGGTTTGACGTAGTGCAGCCAAAGCTGGTAAAGCAAAGATAAAATCACCCAGAGCATTGGCACGCAAAACTGCAATTTTATGAATGTTGTCAAGTGTCATAAGGACTTGTCAACTTTTAGTGATCAGGGTCATGCAACTCTGTTGAAATCTCCATCATCGTAATTACCTCAAGGGTACTGCGTCCATAGCTTTGCTTGGACGTAGGGGAATTGAGGGAGAATTGTGAAACGTCCCTTGTATAAATTGATGATCGCAATCTATCATGGCCAAAAGTGGGAAAAATTTTCCTCCACTCCTCAATCAGTATGCAATGTTCAAAATGTGGTATTACAGTCCAGGTTGGAGATCGCTTTTGTGAGGAATGCGGTGCACCCGTGATTGCGATCGCCAAGTCAAAAGGTGGATGTGAAAAATGTGGTGCTGGTTCAGAGGAAATTGATGCTGATGGCTTCTGTTCTAACTGTGGCTTTCGCCAGTATCATCGTCACAATGACAGGTTTGAGGTGATTTGTTCACCCAATTTGGTAGGGATCTCTGATCGGGGGATAAAGCACCATCGGAACGAAGACTATGTTGCTTGTGCCCAGATTGACAACCAAAATGCTTATATTCTGGTTGTTTGCGATGGTGTGTCTAGTTCAGATCTTCCTGAATTAGCCGCCAAAACTGCTGCTGAAAGTGCGTGTCAGGCGCTAACTGCCACTATTACAAATTTATTTGAACAAACCAAAACAGCAGAGGAAATTATCAAGGCGGCAATTGCTGAGGCAATGGCTTCAGTGTGTGCTATTCCTTACAATATGACTGCTGAGACAGATCCGCCATCAACTACGATTGTTACCGCTGTGGTTGTTGATCGTAGTGCTACGATTGGTTGGCTGGGTGACAGTCGTGCTTACTGGGTTTCTCCAAATGGATCATGCCAATTGACAAGGGATGATTCATGGCTGAACGATGTTGTTTCGATGGGTGAAATGAGTGAAGCTGAAGCCGGAAAATCACCTCAGGCTCATGCTATCACTAAATGGATAGGGGCAGATGCGGTAAATATGCAGCCCTCAATAGTGAGCTTTAATATTCCTGATTCTGGGTATTTACTGCTGTGTACTGATGGTTTTTGGAATTATATTGGTGAAGCTACACAAATTAATACTCTTGTCAATTTAGGTGCAGATACTTTAACAGTGTCGCAAAGTTTGGTGGAATTTGCTCTACGCTCTGGTGGTCGCGACAACATCAGTGTTGCTGTTTTATCATTCTAATTCAGCAAAAAGTTAACATTATGTAATTTTTTACTTTAAGAAGGGTGTGGGGTGTAGGGTATCCCCATCAATGAATTGAGGGGATTTCATTCTATGAATAATTTTTTTGTTTTCTCCATAAATAAATTCAGGGGCTTTCAAGCAGCTTGGGTGTAGAGTAGGGTGTTCATTTTCTTTTTTTACCCCTACACCCCACACCCTACCACCTACACCCGTTTTCTAGGTAAAAAAAACTTGAGATTTCTGGAATCTTCTTTCATTGCTTTGAAGAAAACATCAGATCTCAGTTCCTTGTCATCTAGCCCTGGAAGTATTGAAAATCTTAATCAAAAATAAGGTCTTTTAAAAAATCTATAAAACTTTTATGACTGCCCAACTTAAAGCTGAAGTCTTCCAAAATCAGTATTTACCGCAAGGTATGCGAGAAGTTCATGCGATTATGACAGTCACTGCTCTGGAAAGTGAGGGGGTGACTGGCAATGCTATGGGTGGCAGAATGTTTGGGGTGATCTGCGATGTCTCTGGCTCAATGGGGGGTGAGAAGATTCATGCAGCTAAGGATGCAATGGTCAAGATCGTGAATTTATTGCCCGAAGATGCATCTTTCTTTATTGTGACTGGGGCTAGTAAAGCTGAGCTAATTTTCCCACTGTCACAAGCTACACCAGAGACCAAAACACGGGCGATCGCAGCTATCAAAAAAATCTCCGCTGGCGGTGGTACGGTAATTTCTAAATGGCTGTTTGAAGCTCTAAAACAGTTTCAGAAAATGCCTAATGCTTTACGTCAGGCTTTACTACTTACGGATGGTCAAAATGACGAGTCTGATGAAAAGCAATTGAAGGAGGTTCTACAGGCTTGTGAGGGCGTTTTTCAGTGTGATTGTCGGGGTGTAGGCACAGGCTGGCGGGTAAAGCAGCTGCAACAAATTTCCGGAAAACTGTTGGGTACTACTGACATTATTCCGAATGCAGCAATGATTGAAGCTGACTTTCGAGAGATTCTAGCAAAGGCGATGAGCAAAAATCTTAGTGATGTGGCTCTCCGTTTATGGACTCCGCAAGGTGCTAAGGTATTGTATTGCAAACAGGTTAGTCCTGATATTGTAGATCTCACAAATCGGGTTAAAGTTGTCAAAACCCAAGTTGGCGACTATCCAACTGGTGCTTGGGGTAAAAACGAGTCTCGGGACTACCACTTCTGTATTCAGGTACAACCAGGTCAGGTTGGTGACGAGATGTTAGCAGGTAGAGCCAGTTTAATTCATACGGTCAACGGTGTGGAGACAAAAGTTGCTGAGGCTCGTATCCTAGCAATTTGGACTGATGATGATGCTAAATCTACCAAAATTGATAGACGAGTCGCTCACTACACTGGGCAAGCAGAACTGGCTCAGTCAATTCAAGAGGGGTTAGAGGCACGCGATCGCGGCAATATAGAAGTTGCCACTGCCAAGTTAGGAAGGGCAGTCCAACTAGCTCATGAATCTAGTAACGAAGCAACTGCAAAGCTGCTAAAAAAAGTGGTTGATATTGAAAATCCCGCAACTGGTACAGTCCGGCTGAAGCGAGATGTTGCCAAAGAAGACACGATGGCATTAGAAACACGATCAACTAAGACGACTCGTATTCCTAAAACTCAATAGGGGAAAGTCCTAAGCCAGCTATGTCGATCTATCCATGTCCAAAGGGTCACGCCTCAACGGAGCCAGATTATTGCTCGGAATGTGGTACAAAAATTCAGGGTGTTACAGAAAAGACATCAAGTGTAAATACTGTCCTTTCTGATGCACTACAAGCTACTAAATCGACAATTACCTGTCCTGATTGTACAGCGCCACATGATCCCACCAGTGGTGACTTCTGTGAAATTTGCGGTTATAACTTCACAACAGAAACTCATGGTGAAGTGCCACCTATCTCTCAAATAGTAGTAGAGGCGGGGAAGAGTGAGAGAGATGTTACACCCCTACCTCCCTCAGTTGAACTCATTGCCACAATTGACCCATCATTACGAAGCCCAGACAGCCCAGAACCACTAGAGCAAGCACCTATTACCTTCAGACTGGATAAAGAAAGTCACCTTATTGGTCGCCGCAGTGAACTTCGAGGCGTTTACCCAGAAGTGGCTCTTGATTTCGACAGCGCTGTGTCTCACCGCCATGCGCTGCTAAATCGGCAGCCAGATGGGACTTTTGTCCTCAGGGATATTGGTTCTACAAATGGGACAAAGTTAAACGGCGTCGAACTTAAGGCAATGGTTGATGTACCAATTAAAGACGGCGATGAGTTGATGCTTGGGCATTGGACACGGATTAAGGTCAGGGTGGGGGTGGGGAGTTAGGAATGGGGAGTGGTGAATAAGGGGAATATTTATTTTGCTTTTACACAAGTTAATTTTATGAAAATCAAACCACAAATATGGCTTAGTTCTCTCATAAAGAATCAAAACTCATCTCCTTCATCACTCCCTACTCCCCAACTCCTAAAAGTCGGCTTATATTTGACTTGGGGTGCTAGTTTATTACTCACGATAATTACGATTGCTGGGGTGCAACAGCAGCGCTATGCTATCAAGACAATTGGTAAGGATACAGCTCCCAGTATTATTCTTGCCCAGCGGTTAAAGGATAGCTTAGCAGGCATGGATGCTAATGTTGCTAACGAGCTGCTGGTGAAGCCAGGAGAAAACCCACGTGCTATTCAAGATTATGAGGAGCGTCGCAAAGCATTTGCTGAAAGGATAGTTGGTGCTGCTGAGAATATCACTTATGGTGATGCAGAGAGAAAACCTATTGAGACTTTGCAACTAGCATTGGGTGATTACATGGCTAAGAGTCAGCAAGCACGAGATTTTAATGCAGCCGGTGATATTCGTGGCGCTTTGAGTGCATATCGAGAAGCAGCCCAAATTATGGATAATACGCTTTTGCCAGCAGCTGATGCACTGGATAAGGCAAACTCACAAGAATTGGATTTAATTTACGATCAGCAACGGTTTGCTACGGCACAAGCTTTGTTATTCATTGTTATATCTGGCTTTCTTCTGCTTGGTGTGCTCATCAGAATTCAACTATTCCTTAATTCTCGAATGCGCCGTATTTTCAATCCAATGCTACTAGCTGCAACAGCGATCGCCATAGTATTTTTGGGTTACACGACTCGGGCATTTCTGTCTGCTTCTAGCAATGTAAAGGTGGCAAAAGAAGATGCTTTTGTTTCACTACATGCGCTGCGACAAGCTCGCTCTTTAGCATATGCTATCAAAGCTGATGAGAGTCGCTATCTGTTGGATAAAGCATTTGCGGTTAAACACGAGCAAGCTTTTTTTGATCAAGCAGCAAAAATTGCTAAACTTCCCAACGATCAGACTTTTGAGACTGTCAGTGCTGCACTAGCTCAAGGTCAGAAGGTATATGGGTTTACAGGCTTTTTGGCTGATGAACTTAACAATATTACCTTTCCAGGAGAGCGAGAAGCAGGGGTGGCAACTCTCTCAACCTTCGGCAGCTATCTCAACATTGACAAACAAATCCGCCAATTAGAACAAAGCGGAAAACACCAAGAGGCGATCGCTTTGTGTACGGGTTACAATCAAGGTCAGTCTAACTGGGCATTTACTGAATTCAAAACAGCCCATCAAAAAACCTTCGATATCAACCAGCAAGCCTTCGATAATGCGATTGATATGGGTTTCAAGAATGTAGAGGGCTTTGAAATAACTACCCCGATTGTAGCTGTTGCAGTCTCGATTCTGACATTATTGGGATTGCGACCGAGGATGAAGGAGTATGAATGAGAGATGTAGGGGTGGGGGAGCAGAGGAGAAAAGAGGGACAACACAGACAAGGAGGACAAGGGGGATTTTGTCCTTTGTTGCTTGTGAAAGCAGCAAATTAGAGGTTTAAGGTGCCTATGGGGCACTACTGTTTGGTAAGTTAATACATAGATTAAAAAAAAATGTAGTTAACACAAAGAAGGGTCTATCTTGAGTTACCATCTAGACAGTATCTCCCCTCATGGTGGAGAGTTGGTGAATCGCATCGCTACACCAGAGCAAAGGCAAGTATTTCTCTCGAAAGCCGACTTTCTACCAAGAGTGCAACTTGATGAACGGGCAGTTTCTGATCTGGAAATGATTGCTATTGGTGGTTTTAGTCCATTGACTGGTTTTATGAATCAGGAGGATTATGACCAGGTTGTCACAGAAATGCGTCTGGCTAATGGTCTTGCTTGGTCAATTCCGATTACACTCTCTGTTACGGAGGAAGTTGCAAATTCCCTCAAGGAAGATAGTTTAATTCGCTTGGATAATTCTGCAGGGGAATACATCGGGGTGTTACAACTCACTCAAAAATATCACTATGACAAGACTCACGAAGCAGTGAATGTCTATCGTACAAATGATGCCAAACATCCAGGTGTACAAGTTCTTTACTCGCAAGGGTCAGTAAATCTTGCAGGTGATGTGTGGTTATTGCATCGTGATCCCCATCCGCTATTTCCGAAATACCAAATTGATCCTGTTGAGTCCCGACAATTGTTTAGAGCAAAAAGCTGGAAAACTATCGTCGGTTTCCAAACTCGTAATCCAATTCATCGTGCTCATGAATACATTCAAAAGTCTGCTTTAGAAATTGTTGATGGTTTATTTTTACACCCATTGGTAGGAGCTACAAAAGGAGATGATATTCCTGCTGATGTCCGGATGCGCTGTTATGAAATTTTGCTAGATAAATACTATCCTAAAGATAGAGTAATTTTGGCCATCAACCCTTCAGCAATGCGTTATGCTGGACCTCGGGAAGCAATTTTTCATGCTTTAATCCGTAAGAACTATGGTTGTACTCACTTTATTGTGGGACGGGATCATGCTGGTGTGGGCAACTACTACGGCACTTACGATGCTCAGCATATCTTTGAGGAATTTAAGCCTGAAGAATTGGGTATTGTGCCAATGATGTTTGAACATGCCTTCTATTGCATGCGTACTAAGCAAATGGCGACAAGTAAAACTAGTCCCAGTACGCCAGAGGAGCGCATTCACTTGTCAGGAACAAAAGTCAGAGAAATGTTACGGCGCGGAGAGTTACCTCCACCTGAATTTTCTCGTCCAGAGGTGGCGGCAGAGTTGGCACGAGCAATGCAAGTGCCAGTGGAAACCTAAATGGTCTTCGGTATCGAAAAGTATAAAAGGTTGCTTTACACTACAGACCTCAGCCATATAAGCTGAGAGCTGAGGGACTGAGGACTGATAGCTAATTTATGAAGCGGCGAACATTTTTTCAAAGATTTGGCTCAATCCTCGCAGTATTGGGTATAGCTGAGGCTGAGTGGTTGACTTTGGGAAATCACTATTCTCAAGCCTTAGCAGACCGCAATGCGCGTAAATTTGCATTGTTGGTTGGTATTAATAAATACCAAGGAAATCCACAACTTCATGGTTGTCTGACCGATGTAGAATTGCAAAGAGAACTATTGATTCACCGTTTTGGGTTTCAACCATCAGATATTGTCTCTTTAACAGACGAACCAGCGACTAGGGAATATATTGAGAATGCTTTTTTGGAGCATTTGGTCAAAGGCGCGAGACCTGGCGATGTGGTTGTTTTCCACTTTAGTGGGTATGGTAGTCGTGTTCAATCAGGAACATTGCAAGAGACCATACAAAATGCTTTTGTTCCATCTGATGGAGACGCACTAAGTTCGCAAGATAACAAAATTGTCAATTACTTATTGGAAGAAACACTGCTAGTGATGTTGCGCTCCCTACCTACAGAGCGTGTGATATCAGTCCTAGATACAAGCTTCTACACTCCTGCTAATGTTTTACCAATAGGATTGCGGAGTCGTGCTCGTAGTATGGAACCAAAAGCTATGCTTGCAGCAGCAGAATTGGAATTTCAAATCCAACTTCAAACACAACTTCAAAATCAACTGGCTAGTAAAAATTTACTGAAAAATCAAAACTCAGAACCGAGGATTCTGGCGGCTACCTCTAGTTCTCAAGAATTAGCAAGAGAAATACAGTTGTCTGGTGTGAGCGCTGGATTATTTACTTATGCCTTAACACAATACCTTTGGGAAACAACTCCAGCAACTACTATTCAAGTTAGCCTCTCTCGTGTGGCAAGTTCTATACAACAGTTAGGTATTGGTCAACAGCAACCAGCTTTATTGAGAGATCCCAACAATCAACTTTCACAAATGCAACTCGCTGAGATTTTTCTCTGGGATTTCACGAACAATGCACACGGAGTAGTGACAGCAATTGAAGCAGAAGGTAAAACGGTTCAGTTGTGGTTGGCAGGACTACCTCTACAAGTGCTGGAATACTACGGAGCAAATTCCCGACTCACTCTCGTTTCTCAAGAAGGACTAACGGCACAATTGGTATTGCGATCGCGTACTGGATTGACAGCAAAAGCCCAACTTTCTAGTCCAAACGATACAACCACCTTAGAAGTTGGACAACTTGTCCAAGAAACTGTTCGAGTGCTACCTCGAAGTGTTAATTTAACAATTGCCCTCGATGCTGGACTCGACAGAATTGAACGAGTTGATGCAACAAGTGCTTTTGCGACGGTTCCTTATGTGTCTATAGGGGAACAAGCCGCTGATTATGTATTTGCTAAGCTACCAGAAGCAAACGTATTGTCTCCCAGTCGATATGGTTTATTTTCGTTGGGGGGTGAGCTCGTACCCAATGCCAGTGCTGAAGCAGGGGAACCAGTCAAAGTAGCTGTGAAACAGTTAGCGCCAAGATTGCAAACGCTTCTAGCAGCCAAGATCTGGAGGTTAACAGAGAACGAAGGTTCTTCCCGTTTGAAACTTAAGGTAGTTTTAGAAACTATTGACCGCTTTTCACCTCAGAAGCTCATACAACGAGAAACGTTCCTGACTCAACAAGCAGAACAGCTTGTGTCTAGTGGCAAGTCGAAAAGACTTTCCTCGATTTCTACACAAGGACTTCCTAGCATACCTGCTGGTAGTCACATACATTACCGGATGGAAAACTTGAGCGATCGCCCACTATATTTAATGTTGCTGGGATTGAATAGCAGTAAAACTGCGATCGGGCTATGCCCTTGGGTAAAAACGACTGCACAAGAAAGCAAATCACAGCTACAAGATTTGGTGATTGCTCCAGGGCAAATCCTCACAGTACCACCAGCTGATAATGGTTTTGAATGGGTAGTGCAAGGAGCATCTGCCTTGAATGAAACTCAACTCCTCTTTAGCACTGCTCCTTTTACCCAAACTCAGAGAGCTTTAGAAGCTGCTAAGCATCCTACAGCAGAGCGAAGTTGCATTCAACCTTTAATGAATCCTTTGGAAGTCACAAAAGCTGTTTTGCGAGATTTGCATAACGCGAGTGCAGTCACCGAGATGAACAGCCCCACTGCTGACTCTTGGAACTTGGATGTGAGTAATTGGGCAAGTCTGAGCTTTATCTATCAGGTGATTTAGCAGACACCTTGATCTGACTCTATGTATTATGGCAATACTTACGCTACATAGGGTCAGTTAAAATAAGCCAAAACCTATAGCCAAACCAACAAGGATCAGGATAACGCCACCAATCACTTCACTCCACCTTTCAAATCTCTCACCGAGACGTTGTCCCAATTCCAATCCAATCAATGACATACCAATACTGATGAATGCGATTATCCCAGCAGTAAGAGCTATTGGAACATCGTAGAGACTTAAAGCAAAACCCACGACAAGATTATCGATACTGAGTGCAAAACCCGCAATGAGCAACTGCTTAAACTGTTGTAGTGTTGATCCTCTAGGTCTTGTGACTTCACTGGAATGACCCTTAAGTGACTGCCAAATTGTGTGAGATCCTGTAAGAATGAGTAATACTGCGCCTAGATAATTGGTAGCATTTCCAAGTCTACTAGCAATCCTCTGACCAATCAAAAGACCAACAATTGGCATAACTGCTTCAAAGAAACCAAAAGCCAATGCTGTTTTAATCCGTGTTTTATGGTCAACACCACTAATACCAATAGCAATAGCAGCCGCGAAATTACTTAAGCCCAGTGAGATGCTAACAAGTAAGATATTTCCTAAATTGGACATGTTGTCTGTAGTTATTGGCGATGCCTATCCTACAAATCATCTCCTGAATGTGCAACATTCTCAACAAAGGTATAAATACAAACTTACTCTAGGCTAATTCTCCAGAAGAAATTTCCAATTGAAAGTGATTCAGATGGTTGACCATTGCCGACTAAATTATTATTGTCATAATTCAACCCAATACTTATGTTTCCATTGAGAGGAATCTGTCCTAGTTTTCCAAACCCCTCAATGTCTTTTGGGTCAGTGATCACCTGCTGCTTCAACCGTATAGTTGTTTGAGATCCATCATCAAAGTAAATTGTTGCTCGATTACGTTTGAAGCGCACCTGAACATTGTAAACCCCACCAGTCTCAGAATAGTAAGCTTTGGCAGCTAGCTTTTTGCCATCAATATTTTTCCCTTGATACATAACTGCCATAGAGGGAGTGGCTAGCAAAAACAAAGCAGATAAAACTAGCCCCAAGACTTTCATGAGTTGGCCGAAGGAACGCATTTTGCTCAAACTATATTAGCTAGGTTTGTTATAACCTAATACAGTTATCTTTCTTTAGTATAGCTGACTTGAAAAATGGGCATGGGGTATACCCCATGCCCCGCCAGTTTATAAATACTTCTTCAATAACAACTCTAACTTCTCTTTTGTCTCTTCCGGAGCCAGATCCAAGCGAGTCAAAATCGCATACTTCAATGCTGAATGTGCATCACTAGGTGGCGGGTTGTGACTCAGACGCTTGACTGTTTCCTGTATGACCTTCTGCGCATTTATTGCATTTCGCTGTAAATTACTAATCACCATCTCCACAGTCACACTGTCGTGATCTGGATGCCAACAATCGTAATCTGTCACGAGTGCTAAAGTTGCATAGGCAATTTCTGCTTCCCTTGCTAACTTCGCTTCTGGCAAATTCGTCATTCCAATCACGGTTGCATCCCAACTGCGGTAAAGATTGGATTCAGCTTTGGTTGAAAATGCTGGTCCTTCCATACATACATAAGTACCACCACGATGTAAAGTTACATCTGGTAATTCCAGAGATGCGATCGCATCTGCTACGACTCCTGCCAATTTCCGACAAACTGGATCGCCAAAAGCAATATGAGCGACTATCCCTTCCCCAAAAAACGTTGAAACCCGATTTTTTGTTCTATCAATAAACTGGTCTGGTACTACCATATCCAGTGGTTTCACTTGTTCCTTCAAAGAACCCACAGCTGAAGCAGAGATTAAATACTCAACACCAAGCTGTTTCATTGCGTGAATATTAGCACGGAATGGCAATTCAGACGGCAACAGCGTGTGATTCCGACCGTGTCTTGCTAAAAAAGCTACTCGTGTCCCTTCCAGAGTACCTAAAATCAAAGCATCAGAAGGATACCCAAATGGTGTATGGACTTCTACCTCTTCTATATCTTTGAGGGCATCCATCTTGTATAAACCGCTGCCACCAATAATTCCAATACGAGTTTCAGTCATGTTGTTAAATTGAGTAACTCCTAACTCTCATAAGTATTCTACCCGTGCATCTAAACCACGTGAACGTAATGTTTGAGAAAGCTTTTCTGCATCTGAGCGATCGCGAAACTGTCCGGCGTTTACGTAATCGCCCAATCTGGATTTTGCGCGGAAAGCTTCTGGTATGTACTGTTGCACTTGGTATAAAGTATTATTATTGCGGATGGGTACAACTACGACATAGTGATTTTTGACATTAGGATTACTGCCAATAGAGTTGTCAAAATTGCGGATTCCTAGTGCTTGCCAGGTTTGATAATTGACTACTCCAGTTGGAGATATTCCATTAGACCGTTGGAACTGAAACACCGCGTCCCTTGTTTCTGGACCATAATAGCCACTCGCATCACCAGAGAAAAATCCCAATTGCTGCAAACGCTGCTGCACTGCTGTGACTCGCTGACTTCGTTCACCTACACAGATATTGCTATCGCCTGTTAAACAGCTAGCATTTTGACCGACAGTATTTTGATCAATGGGAATTTGGCTATTAGGAGGATTTTGATAAGGATTTTGATAAGGATTTTGATAAGGATTTTGACCAACAAAATTTTGACGTCCCAAAGCTTGAGATATGAATGCCAAGGTTTGAGAGTCTGCAATACCATTGGGTGTTATGCCACTTGCTTGTTGGAATCGGGTCACCGCATCAGCGGTTGTTTGACCGAAGTAGCCAGTTGGATTGAGGTTGAAGTAGCCTAGCTGCTGTAAATTTTGCTGCAGATCTCGGACTTGAGGACCTGCTGCACCAAAACTCAGAGTATTTTGGAGGCTATCACCACCCTCATTTTCTGATGGTGGATTAGGGTTGACAGTGACTGGAGGTCGATATTGGCTCAGACTGAGGCGTATTGCTTCTCTTGTTGCGGGACCAACAATACCAATAGGACTTATTCCGCGAGACTTTTGGAATCGGATAACGGCTTGCTGGGTCTCTGAACCAAAATAACCTGTGATGGGACCATTAAAGAAACCTAATTGTTGCAAATGCTGTTGCAATCTTCTGACAGAAGGACCAGTACTACCTAGCTGTAGTTCATCATTGGCATGACTACCCGAGGATCTACCTTGACATTGAGATTGCAGTAGGTCTTCAGTTCTCGAACCCACCAACCCATCGGGCGCTAGTCCATTTGCTTTTTGAAACTGAATCACAGCATTTTTTGTCAAAGGACCAAACTGACCTGTGACTGGACCATGAAAGTAGCCTATTTTTTGTAAACATCTCTGGATGTTTGTAACGTGAGATTCCTGATTTCCTGATGTTGGGAATGCAAAAGTTTGCCTTGCCACACTCAAAACTGCTAGAGTCAGTGCTACAGAAACTAGACGCATTGCCGCCGTGTAAGAAAGCTTTTTCCAATTGAAGTTTGGTGAAAAATTGGAGTTAACTCGGACCGGAACAACCTCAATATTTTCAGATGCCTCAGATAGTGAAGCACTTTGAAGATAAACTATTGGTTCCATACTTTTTCCAAGTTTTTAATCTAAATGTATTTATGCCCTGTTTTAGGTTGTTTGTAATTGTTTGTACATTTCTGTGCAAAGCGTTCATTTACAACCAGTTTTGTAATGATTAATATCACATTTATTTCCTTATTTTTCGGAAATTATGCAAAATCTTTATAGATAATTTGACTAGCTATAGTAAACCGAAATGATTTGTAAAAGCTGAGAAACCTAGTTTATTAAGCTAAAACTCTATTGCGGTTGTTGTATTGGCTCTGATTGTTTAGGTTGACGAGAGCCATTTTGTCTGTCAATTTGCTTGGTATTGCCTGATTTTATCCAGCCTTCTTTGGCACTACCTTCAACGCGAATTTTTTGCCACGCTTTATCTGGACTGCGTTCCAATACAAAAACTTTTTGATTGAATCCAACTCCACCAATGCGTTCAGCATCTGAATTGGGTTCAGAGCGCAAAACCAAACCTTGATTCCAGGTGATACGCGCTTGATAAGCTCCGGCTGGCAATGGTTTTAGTGATGCAGAAGGAGTGGGGGTAGGGCTAGGAGAGTTTTGTGCTGGGATCTTAGCCTGACGAGTTGCTTTAGGGTTTGCTGCCTCCGCTTTTGGAGTTGGCTGTTGCACTTTTTTCAAGGGTTTATCATTGGCAAAAATAGGTTTTGCCGGGGGTATGGAAGTGCGATTCATCACGTACAAAGCTGCTACAAAGCTGCCAGCAGCTAAAATAACAATCGCTAATAGAAACCCGAGTACAAACTTCAGAATGTTGAGAATCATAATGAATGATTTATCGCTATTTAGTCATTAGCCACCCTGAACGATGGACTAATGACTAACTCATTATTATTGCATCTGGCGTTGAATGCGATCGCTTAAAGGATTTTGTTTCGATGCCAAGCGCGCTCTTCCAGCCGCTGCCCATTCTTGAAGTTGCCGGATTTGCTCAACGGCAGTACGGGCTAGGGGTATGATCTGACTAGCAGCTTCCAAAATGTCATCAATATTAAAGTCTCGGTTTTGACTAAACCCAATATGCATGGCTTCAATTAAGGTCTGCTCAATTTCAGCCCCAGAAAAATCAGGCGTTTCGTAAGCTAGTCTGTCAATATCATAATTTTTCAAGTTATGGGGACGCAGTCGGGATAGATGAACGTTGAAAATAGCTTTTCTTTCTTCCTGGTTAGGCAAACCAACAAAGAAAATTTCATCAAATCGACCTTTGCGAAGCATTTCTGGTGGTAAAGCTTGGATGTCGTTAGCGGTTGCAACCACAAACACAGGAGAGGTTTTTTCAGCTAACCAAGTGATAAATGTACCAAACACACGGCTGGTGGTTCCTGCATCACCTTTGCTTCCTAATCCTGAAAAGGCTTTATCTATCTCATCAATCCACAAAATACAGGGGGCAAGCGCTTCTGCTACCTGTATCATTTGACGCGTACGAGATTCTGATTCACCTACCAAACCCCCAAATAAGCGCCCTACATCCAAGCGTAGCAGGGGTAAATGCCAGTGATGGGCGATCGCCTTAGCCGTTAAGGATTTTCCAGTTCCTTGAATACCTACCAATAGCAAACCCCGAGGGTGCGGTAAACCGTACTGTCGTGCTCGTTCAGTAAACGCACCACCCCGACGCAGAAGCCAGTCTTTGAGGTTGTCTAGTCCCCCAATGTCAGAAATTTGCTCAGTGGCTGGGTAAAAGTCGAGAATTTGAGTTTGGCGGATGGTTTGACGCTTTTCTTCTAAAACCAAATCTACATCTTCTGGTTGTATTTCACCATGGGTTGCGATCGCCCGTGCTAAAACCCGACGAATACGTTCCATCGATAGCCCTTGACAGGAACTAACGAGATCATCGAGGACTCTACCAGAAAGAGAGTTTCCCGTTGCAGCTAACAAACGTTCTATCTCTGCTTTGATCTCTGGTGCTGCAGGTAACGGAAATTCTACAACTGTCAAAACTTCGGTTAAGTCGTCAGGAATAGCAATCCGTGGTGACAGCAACACGATATTCTTAGGTTGGGACTTTAGGACTCGGGAAAGATTGCGGAGCTTGCGGGCGATCGCCACATCGTCTAAAAATCGATGGTAATCTCTGAGAATAAAGACCCCTGGTGCAGATGATGGGATTTTTTCGACAAACTCTAAAGCTTGTAGAGGATTGCGTCGCCCGAACCCCGCATCATTATGATTACCTTGGTAACCATCCACAAAATCCCATGTGTAGACTGGGCGATTTCCCTGATTGGCAGCTTCTTCTCGGATAGTTGCTTCTACCCGCTCCTCTTCAAAAGTGGGAATATAAATCAAAGGGTAGCGGGCACACAGCAGCAGTTTAAACTCGTCACGGAAGCTCATAAATAGATGTTATGTTGTTAGTTCTTTTCCCATTGTTCGCTGTTTGTATTGGTTCTAACAACTGTTATCAATAAAATCTCATCTATTATATTGTATAAAATCCGATAAGAACCTACTTTAATTCGATATTTTCCCGATCCTTTAGCTTTTTTACTCCATCTGGACGGGGTTCTATAGCTAATTCATCAATTTCTATTTGTATGCGTTCCTGAATATTTAATGGTAACTTTTTAAATTGTTTTGACCAAAAAACGAGACGCAAGCCCCCGGCTTTAGACGTGGGGATAAGTCGGTAAGGACTTTTAAGTCCAGTGAAGCGATTGCGTGGCGCTATACACAGTAAAGATATACAGCAAAGCTT
>Ga0070738_10004262_pt1 | contig 17413 bp, 14 predicted proteins | sample Coa_R2_2_FD_66446 | JGI IMG/M metagenome (GOLD analysis project Ga0070738, IMG submission 66446) | Surface soil microbial communities from Centralia Pennsylvania, which are recovering from an underground coalmine fire - Coalmine... | ecosystem: Environmental > Terrestrial > Soil > Unclassified ...
ATCCGGGCCGCGATCTCGGCCTCCCGCTTGAAGCGGGCGACGAACTTCTCGTTGTGCGCCATCTCGCGCGAGAGGAGCTTGAGCGCGACGGCCCGCCCGTCGAGCCCCACCGCGCGGTAGACGGCGCCCATGCCGCCCCGGCCGAGGAGACCCTCGATCTTGTAGGGACCTATGCGCTCGGGGTCACCGCGGGCCACGGGGCGAGCCGTCCTCGCTCAGGGCGAGCCGGAAGCCCGTCGTGTCATCGCTCCGGGCCGCGCCTTCGATGAGCTGTTTGCTCCAGTAGCGCCTGCGGTAGCCGGTCATGAGCGGCTCTCCCGACTGCGCGAAGCTCCCGCCACGGGTGATCTTGTCCTCGCCGGGCACGACGCGACAGGGGTCGACGTCATCGTCGCCGTAGCCGCCCTTTCCCGTGCCGCGGTAGGTGTCGAGCACCCACTCGCGCGCGTTGCCGGACATGTTGAGCGCGCCGACCGGGGAGGGCCACCTCTCGAAGGCCGTGACCGGGGAGAGCCGCCCCTTGTTCATGCTCATGGGGTCGCCGACGGCCCCGTGGCTCGCATCCGGAGTGTCGTCGCCCCACGCGTAGACACGCTTCGAACCGCGGTCCCAGCTCGCGGCTCTCTCCCACTCCGCCTCGGTCGGGAGGCGGAGGTTGGCCCACGTCGAGTAATCCTGCGCCTCGATCTGGGTGATCTGGACGACCGGGTCGTTGTCCTTCGCGGGGACTCCGTCGCCCTGGGGGACCTTCCAGTTGGCGGTCTTGTCGAACTGGAACTCGGCCACGCTATCCCCGTGAAGGTTCACGTAGATCTGTCCGCCGACGCGCTCGGCGTCCGTCACGACGTTGTTCTCCTTCGCGTAACGCCGCCACTGGAGCGTCGAGACCTCGTACTTCCCGAGGAAGTAGGCGGAGAGGAGCACTTCGTGCTCGGGCTTCGCGTCGTCCCAGTCGCCGCGGTCACCCTTGCCCACACCCATGAGGAACTTGCCCTGCGGCACGAAGACGAGGACCGTCCCGTCCTTCTCCGAGACGTACTCGCGCTCACGGTCGCCGATCCTGAGCCCCCGCCGGAGCGGGAGCGAAGGCCGCGCCTTCGGGTCGAGGGCGCGGAACCAGGCGGGCGCCGCCGCGAGGAGCTCCGCGCTCGAGACGGTCGCGACCGGCGCGGGAGGCGGCGCCGGGGGCGCCGAGGCGTCCTCGCGCCGCGTGAGCGCGACCGCCGCCGCGACGCCGGCGGCGACGAACACGAACCCGATGAGGATCGCGGGAGTCCTGGCGCGCGAGGTGTTCAACGTCGCGAGCGCCTCGAGCTCGCGCCCCGCCTCGGCCGCCGTGCCCCGGTCCTCCTGATCCTTGGCCAGGAGCCGCTGGAGGATGCGGTCGACCTCGGCCGGGACGTCGGGGACGCGCTTCGTCACGAGGGGCGCCGGCTGCGTCACGTGCTGCGCGATGAGCGCCGCCCCCGTGCCCTGGAAGGGTGGCACTCCCGTGATGAGGCAGAAGATCGTCGCGCCGAGCGCGTAGAGGTCGGTCCGCTCGTCGGCCGTCTTGGCGCCGTCCGCGAGCTCGGGCGCGAGGTACTCGAGCGTCCCCATGAACTCGTTCGTCCGGGTGAGGTCGGACGAGCCCGTGCGAGCGAGCCCGAAGTCGCAGAGCTTCGTCCGGCCCGCGCCGTCGAGGAGGACGTTCGCGGGCTTGAGGTCCCGGTGGACGATCCCCTCCCGGTGGAGCGCCTCGAGGGCGCGCGCGATCTCGGCTCCGCGGAGGACGGCCTCGCGCCAGGGGAGCGCGCCCTTCTTGACGAGGTCCTGGAGCGAGCCGCCCGGGAGCAGCTCCATGGCGAGCCAGAGGTTGCCCTGCGCCTCTCCGATGCCGAAGCACCGCGTGATGTGCGGGTGCTCGATGCGCGCCGCGACCTCGCCCTCTCGCATGAACCGCGTCACGAAGCGCGGGTCCTTGGTCGCATCGCGCGAGAGGAGCTTGAGCGCGACGGCCCTGCCGTCGGCGCCCGTGGCGCGGTAGACGGCTCCCATGCCGCCGCGGCCGAGGAGGCCCTCGATCGTCCAGGGACCGACCTGTGTCCCCGCGGGGACCCCACCGGAAGTCGGCGCTCTCACGCTGGCCGACTCTACGTCCTCGGGGACCGCTCGTGCTACCTTTTCGGCCGCATGGGCACGCTCACGGGGAAGGTCGCGTTCGTGACGGGTGGCGGCCGCGGGCTCGGCCGCGCGTGCGCGCTCGAGCTCGCCGGGCGCGGCGCCCACGTCGGCCTCGGGGCGCGCTCGGCCGAGGAGGTCGAGGCGGTCGCCCGCGAGGTCGCCGTCCTCGGCGTGAAGTCGCTCGGGGTGACCGTCGACGTGACCTCGGAGGAGAGCGTGCGCGCGGCCGTGGCTCGCGTCGAGAAGGAGCTCGGGCCGATCGACGTCCTCCTCTGCAACGCGGGGATCGCGCCCTCGGCCCCCTTCGAGAAGACGGACTCCGAGCTCTGGCGCCGGACGTTCGCGGTCAACGTGGACGGGACCTACTTCGCCATGCGCGCCGTCCTGCCGGGCATGACGAAGCGAGGCTTCGGGCGTGTCATCAACATGGCGTCGGTCGCGGGCAAGGTCGGCTTCCCCTACGTCTCGGCCTACTGCGCCTCGAAGCACGCCGTGATCGGGCTCACGCGGACGGTCGCGCTCGAGGTCGCGAAGAAGGGCGTCACGGTCAACGCGGTCTGCCCGGGCTACGTCGACACGAAGATGACGCGCGACGCGGTCGAGCGGATCCAGTCCAAGACGGGCCTCTCGCAGAAGGAGGCTCGCGGCCACCTCGAGCAGGCGAGCCCGCAGGGCCGCATGGTGGGCGAGGACGAGGTGGCGCGGCTCGTCGCGTTCCTCGCCGAGCCGGGCCAGCTCGGGATCAACGGCCAGGCGATCAACCTCGACGGCGGAGGAGTCACGGCGTGAGCCACGAGGTCGTGAACCCGCCGTCTCTCGGCGAGGCGAAGGGCTACGCGAACGGGATCGTCGCGCAGGGGCGCATCCTCTTCATCGCGGGCCAGGTGGGCTGGGACGAGAAGCACATCTTCGCGAAGGGGTTCGCCGCGCAGTTCGAGCGAGCGCTCGCGAACGTCGTCGCCGTGCTGACGGCGGCGGGCGGCAAGCCCGAGGCGCTCGCCCGCATGACGATCTACGTGACGGACAAGCAGCAGTATCGCGCGGCCACTCGCGACATCGGGCGGGTGTGGCGCGAGAAGCTCGGGCGTTGGTATCCGGCCATGACGCTCGTCGAGGTCAAGGCTCTCCTCGAGGACGAGGCGCTCCTCGAGCTGGAGGCGACGGCGGTCCTGTGAATCCGAAGAGCTTTCGCTACGAGGAGAAGGCGGGCGCGGCGCGCATCACCCTGTCGCGGCCCCAGAAGAAGAACGCGCTCACGTTCGAGGTCTACCGCGAGCTCACCGAGACGTTCGAGGCCATGCCGCGCCGTGAGTCGGTGCGCGCGATCTCGATCACGGGCGAGGGTTCCGGGTTCTGCTCGGGCGGCGACGTGGAGGACATCATCGGGCCTCTCCTCGAGATGAGCGCGCCCGAGCTCCTCGGGTTCACCCGCATGACGTGCGCCTTGATCCTGGCGATCCGACGCGCGCCGCAGCCGATCCTCGCCGTGGTGAACGGAGTCGCGGCCGGCGCCGGCGCGGTGATCGCGCTCGCGGCGGACATGCGGCTCCTCGGGAAGTCGGCCCGCTTCGCGTTCCTCTTCACGAAGGTCGGGCTGGCCGGGGCCGACATGGGGGCCGCGTTCCTCCTCCCGCGCGTCGTCGGGCTCGGGCGGGCGAGCGAGCTCCTCATGCTGGGCGATGTGATCGACTCCGAGACCGCCGAGCGCTGGGGCCTCGCGAACCGCGTCGTCGCCGACGCCGACCTCGCGAAGGAGGGCGACGCCTGGCTCGGGCGTCTCGCCGCCGGGCCGCGCATGGGGCTCGGCATCACGAAGGACGCGCTCAACCGCGAGATGGCCACGTCGCTCGAGAGCGCGCTCGAGGCGGAGGCGCAGGCGCAGGCTCTCTGCATGGGACACCCCGACTTCAAGGAAGGCTACGCCGCCTTCAAGGAGAAGCGGCCGCTCCGGTTCGAGGGAGCGCCGTAGGAGAGGCTCACGATGCCGGCTCTCAGCGCAGCGCAGCGTGACGCGATCGCGAAGCTCCTCGACGACGGGGCGGTCGCCCTGGCGTGGGCGAAGCTCGAGGCGTTCCCCGATCTCAAGCAGACGGACCTGCCGGTCCTCGAGAAGGGAACGATCGCCAGGCTCGGAGCTGACGCCGTCGCGTCGCGCGCGTTCGCGGCCGGGCTCGTCTGGCCATCGATCTCGGTCCGCCGCATGGCGCGCAAGTACGCCCCCAAGCTCGCGCCCGAGGGACCGGGAGCGATCCTCCGGCTCCTCGTCGAGTGCGTCCGCCCGCTCCGCAAGCTCGCCAAGGGCGAGGTGGGCCTCGCGGGCGACTTCGGCGGCTACGCGACTCCGCTCGGGCCTGCCGTCCTCGGGGCGGGGCTCTCGTTCGAGGTCGCGAATCCGAACGTCCAGGTCTACTCTCCGGCGACGAAGCTCATGAAGGAGGCGCTCGAGGATCTGGCGGCGGCCGTCGCCATGAGCCCCGACTCGACGCTCGTCCGCGCCCACGAGTACCTCCTCGCGATCTGTCGGCCCTTCGCCATGGTCGAGGCGGCGCCGCTCGCCCAGGACGTCCCGGCGCTCCCGACGACCTTCGCGGCGCTCGCGCTGCGCGACGCCCTCCAGCTCGAGGTCGGGAAGCGGGCCGCGAAGGGCGAGCCGGCGCTCCTCGCCGCGCTCGAGCGCTGGTGCCGCCAGGAGCTCGTCCTCGACGACGAGGCGCCCGAGGGGACGGCCGAGGCCGCCCTCCGCGCGCGCTTCCGGGAGCTCCCCGAGGCGGAGCGCCGGGTGTCGGCCGGGGCCGTCGCGGTCGGCGCCACGTACTTCCTCGAGGGGCTTCCGGCGCCGCTCGGGCTCGCCGCATGGTGGCGTCTCAAGGCCGGGCCGCCGGGAGCGACGCCCGCGCTCGTGCGTCTCCTCGAGATGACGACGAAGGGGTTCGCGCGACGCCACGAGAGCGAGACGGCCGGGGCCGTGCCCTCGCCGCTCCCGGCGCTCGCGCCCGAGGGCGCGGCGGCCCTGCTCGCGCCCGTGACCGAGTCCAAGCCCTCGAAGAAGCCGGCGAAGAAGGCGAAGGCCGCCGCGCCCGTCGCGCCGCCGGCCGAGGTCCCGCCGCGGCCGGGCCCGCTCCACCCCTTCGAGGGGCCGGACCCCGCGACGTGCCGGAACGCCCTCTTCGCGCTCGCGAGAGCGTTCGGGCTCGGCGCGCTCTGGACGCGCATGGTCGACGAGCTGGGCTACTCGTGGGCGAAGCGCGACACGCCGCCCGCGCCCGCGGGCGCGCCCGCCGACGCCGAGGCGACCGTCGCCGCCGCCCTCGACTTCGTCGGCAAGGCGACGCGCAAGAGTCCCGACCGGGAGCGGCTCCTCCGCGAGTTCCACGGGCGCTCGTCCGGCTTCTCGGACTCGTACGTCCCGGAGGCCGACCTCGCCGCGGCGCCCTGGGCGGACCGCCTCGGCGAGCTCGTCGCCTCGCTCGACTCGCCGGAGGTGCGCCTCCAGGCGGCGCTGGCGCTCCTCCCGCCGCGCGCCCTCGAACGGCACGCCGACGCCTGGCGCGAGGCGGCGAGCCGCCTCGACGACGACATGAAGACGATCCGCGTCCGCGAGCGCGTCGCCTCGGTGCTCCACGATCGCGGCGTCGCGATCGCGGCCGCCCTCGAGCCGGCGATCTCTGCCCACGCCCGCCGCTTCCCCCCGAACGGCTGCGTCGAGTGGGAGCTCGCGATCGCGCTCCTCGCCGAGGATCCGGCGACGCGAGCTGCCGCGGCCCGGATCGTCGCGGCCGCCAAGCTCCCGGAGGCGAAGGGACCCTACGCGCGCCACTGCTTCAAGAGCGCCTACCGCACCGCCTTCCGGCGCGCCTGGGAGCGGCGCGACGCCGACCTCCTCGGGGCCGCGTTCTCGCGTCTCTGCGTGCCGCTCTACTTCAAGGGGAAGAAGGCGTTCGTTCCCGCGGAGGAGCCGCTCCGGCGAGACGACTACGCGCCCTCGGAGGGGAAGCCTCCGCTCGAGGGCGAGCTCCCGCTCGGCGTGGTCCTCGCCTTCGTGGCGCGGGAGCGGAAGGAAGCGCTCGCGGCGGGCGTCGCGGCGGCGGGCGCGATCGCGTCCTTCGACAAGGGGGCGCGCGCGATCCTCGACGCCGCGATCGCCGAGCCCGCCGCGAAGGCGGCGATCGAGGCCCAGCTCGACCAGGTCATGGGCCTCATCGAGGCGCCCGACCCCTCGGCGGTGAAGTCCGGGCTCGAGCTCGTCGCGGGGCTCGCGCCGCTCCTCGAGTCGCGGCTCGACGGCGTCATGGCGGCCGTCGAGCGGAGCGTCGCGTCGACGTCGCCCGGAGTGCTCCAGGCCGCGTCCGCGCTCCTGGGCGTCCTCGGGGAGGAGTACCCCGACCGTGCACCGGACGCGCTCCGTCTCCTCGAGGAGTGCCTCGCGTCGAGCAACGTGCCGACGGCCGAGGAAGCGCTCCGCGCGCTCGGGCGTCTCGTGGGGGGAAAGAAGAAGCTCGCTCTCTCGAAGGCGGCGAGAAAGCGCGTCGAGCAGCTCGCGGCCGCGGAGCCGAAGCGCCTCGGCAAGCTCGCGAAGGGCCTCCTCTGAGTGGAGACCTCGTTCGCCTACGCCGGGCCGAGCGAGGTCGCGAAGGACGAGGTCCGGCTCGCGCCCAACCTCGCGCGCGATCGGACTCACCTCGTCGCGCGCGTCGCGGCGCCGCTTCCCTTTCGCGACGCGCTCCTCGCGCTCCACGACGTCGCGCGCTCGGAGCTCTACGTCTCGGCTCCCGAGCTCGAGCGGCGCGTCCTCGACCCGGTCGTCACGGTCTCGCCGCGCGAGGTCTACTTCGAGGCGTTCTCGCTCGACGAGTCCACCTACGGGCGTGTCACGGTGCGCGAGGCGGGCCTCCGCGACGTCGAGCGGCAGCGACTCGGGACGACGAACGTGGACTTCAGCGCCCGGCTCCGCTCGGGCCTCGAGACGATCCGGAGCGGCTCGGACGTTCGCCTGCGCGTCGCGGCGGAGGGTCTCGCCGTGGCGACCGGCGCGAGCGAGGTCGAGGAGAAGAAGGTCGAGCTCCCCGACTCGTGGGTTCACGGCTTCCTCGCCGTGCAGGGCGCCATCCGCCGCGCCGCCGTCACGCTCGAGCTCGCGCCCGTCGACCTGCGGAACGTCCTCGGCTACCTCAAGGGCCGCAAGGAGACGGTGAGCCCGCGGAGCCTCCGCTTCAAGCTCGCGCCCGGGCGGGCGCCCAGCGTCCTGGTCGAGCCGTGGAACGAGACCATCGAGCTCGAGCGCTCGACGCACGACGCGGCCGAGGAGCGCGAGGTGCGAGTCTGGGGACGGCGCCGCCTGCTCCTCCTCCAGCGGGCCCTTCCCGGGGCGCGCTCGGCGCGCGCGCTCCTCCAGGGGAGCGGGCTCCCGTCGTTCTGGACCGTCGATCACGGGGCGGTCGCGGTGACGCTCGGTCTCTCGCCCTGGACCGAGCGCGACTGGTCGAGCGTCGAGCCGTTCGTCCTCGGCGAGGACTCCATGGACATGGGTCTCTCCGAGCGCGCGGCGCTGGCCCTCGAGGAGCGGCGCGTCGCGACGGCGGCCGTCGTCGCGGCGGGTCTCGGGGTCGAGGAGAGGGTCGCGGCGACGGCGCTCGAGCGTCTCTGCCGCGAGGGCCGGGCGCTCTTCGAGCCCTCCGATGCGAGCTACGTGGCGCGCCGACTCTTTCGCGAGGCGCCCGCGCCGCCTCCTGCCCCCGGGGAGCGGGCGTCCGCCGCCGCCGCGATCGTCCGCAAGGGAGGCGTCGCCCTCCAGGAGCGCGCCGGAGAGCGGTTGCGCGCTCGCGTCACCGGGAACGGAACCTACGACGTGACGGCCATCCTCGACGAGCGAGGCGAGCTCGTCCGCGGGATCTGCTCGTGTCCCTTCTTCGGGCGGCACGGTCTCGAGCGTGGCGCGTGCAAGCACCTCCTCGCTCTCGCGGCATCGGCCCGTCGCTGAGGGCCGGGGGGCGCCTCCCCTCGAGTCAGGTCGGTTAAGCTCTCGCGCCATGTCCACCTTCCCGCCGGACGAGAGTCACGAAGCGCCCGCGAACCGCGGCCCGACCGCGGCGCACACCTATCCCTTCTTCTTCACCGACGAGGACCGCGAGGAGGCAGCGCGGACGCGCGCCTTCGCCGACGAGCGCTTCCTCGTCGCCCCCGAGCCGCGCACGCCGCAAGAAGGCGTCGCCGCCGGCCAGCGCGCGATCGACGACCTCTCGGCGGGGAAGCTCCTCGACGCCGCGATCGGCCCGAGCGAGCGGCCGAAGAAGGGCTCGCTCCTCCGCTGCGTGACCCGGGAGGAGATCGGCTACGCGAGCCCGCTCGTGGACGCCGTCCTCGCCGTGCAGGGGCTCGGGGCTCACCCCCTCGCCTTGACCCGCCCGGCGGCCCCGGAGCTGACGCTCGCGCGCCGCGGCTCGGCCGTCTTCGGCTTCGCCGTCACCGAGCCCGACGCGGGGAGCGACGTCTCCCGCATCGCCGTCCGCGCCGAGAAGAAGGCGGCCGGCTGGACCCTCACCGGTACGAAGGTCTTCATCTCGAACGCCGGGCTCGCGACCCACTACACCGTCTTCGCGCGCACGGCGGAGGGGAAGAAGGGCGTCTCCTGCTTCCTCGTGAAGGCCGGCGCCGTGCGCACCGAGCTCCTCGACCTCAACGCGCCGCACCCGGTCGGCGTCCTCCACCTCGAGGGCGCTCCCGGTGACCTCCTCGGAGAGGAGGGTCAGGGGCTCGCGCTCGCGCTCGGGACCCTCGACGTGTTCCGGCCGAGCGTCGGAGCCGCCGCGATCGGGATGGGCCGCCGCGCCCTCGACGAGGCGCTCCGCCACGTCGCCTCGCGTCAGCAGTTCGGCGCCCCGCTCGGCGAGAACGCTCAGGTCCAGGCCCTCCTCGCCGACGCGGCCACGTCCCTGGAGGCGGCGCGGCTCCTCGTCTACCGCGCGGCCTGGAAGAACGACCGCACCGACGAGAAGGCGACGCGCGAGTCGGCCATGGCCAAGCTCGCCGCGACCGAGGCGGCCCAGAAGGCGGTCGACCTCGCGGTGCAGCTCTCGGGCGGGCTCGGCGTCCTCCGGGGGCGGACGGTCGAGAAGCTCTACCGCTCGGTGCGGGCGCTCCGGATCTACGAGGGGGCGAGCGAGGTCATGAAGCTCGTCATCGCGCGGGAGCTCTCGCGCTAGCCCTGGCGGTGATAGCCCTTCGCTCCCACGGCGCGCGCCAGCTCGCTGCGCGGGTCCTGTCCCTCGGCGAGGCAGGCGAGCACGCGGCCAAAGTCCCACCGCGGGCGCCAGCCGAGCTCGTCGCGCGCCTTCGCGTTCACGTAGACGCGGTCGATCGAGGGAAACATGCGCCAGCCCCGACGTTCGTAGATGCCGCGCATCGGCGGGAACAAGCGGGCGACGAGCGAGGGCGCGTCGCGGCGTAGCTCGGCCAGGTGCTCCTGGCGGAACGGGGTCGTCGCGCTGATCACGTACTTGCCGAACCCGATCGCGGACGCGCGCTCGAGCGCGAGGAGGTGCGCCTCGACCACGTCCTCGACCTCGACCCGGCGGTAGAGGTACTCGTTCGCCTTGACGTTCCCGTCCTCGTAGCCGCTCCGCACGCTCTCGTCGTCGTCCTCCTCCGGGAAGAAGCGCGACGTCCGCAACACCAGGCAGGGGAGCCCGTGGTCGCGCGCGACGAGCTGGCAGAGGTCCTCGGCCGCCGTCTTCGTCGCGCCGTAGATGTTTCTTGGGGACGGGCGCGACCTCCTCGGTGATCCAGGCCGCCGGCGCGCCCCCGGGGGGCGTCAGGGCGCGGCCGAACGCGCTCGTCGTGCTCGTGAAGATGAAGCGGCCGACCCGGGCGGCGACGGACTCCTCGAGGAGGACGAGCGTCCCCGTGACGTTGGTGTCCACGAACGCCTGCCGGGAGTGGGTCGCGACGTGCGGCTTGTGGAGCGTCGCCGCGTGGAGCACCGCCTCGACGCCCTCGACGCACTGCTTCACGACGGCTCGGTCGGAGATCGAGCCGACGACCCGGGTCGTGGGCGACGGCAGGAGGTCGAGGCCGAGCGGCTCGTGGCCCACCTCGCGGAGGCGGCGCACGAGGGCCTCGCCGAGGTGGCCCGAGCTCCCCGTCACGAGGACTTTCATTCGATCAGTCTACTGAAGATCGAGCGCCTGGAGAGGGGCTCGGACACGGGCTAGACTCGCCGCGGAGGACCGGGCCATGAAGCTGAGTGAGGTGCTCGAGCTCAACCCTCGACCCCGCGTCACGGTGGAGAAGGTCGGGCGCGGCAACCACCGGGTCGTGCTCGTCGACGGCTTCTACAAGAACCCCGAGCAGGTCGTCGAGCTCTCCGAGAGCCTCTGCTACATCTCGGGCGCCACGGGGAGCTTTCCCGGGAAGCGCGCGATCATCTGCCTCGATACCCGGCCGCTCATCGACGCCATGAGCGAGCTCTGGGGCTCGAGGCTCGAGCCGTCCGAGGTCTACCAGCCGGTGGTGTTCTCCGCGATGATGACGGGCGGCCGGCTCACGAACGCCCAGCGCCAGCCGCACCTCGATCCCGGGGTGACCGGCCTCGTCTACCTCAACTCGGACCAGCACTCGTCGGGGGGCACCGCCCTCTACCGCCATCGTCTGAGCGGTCTCGAGTGGATCCCGGAGAAGGCGAACGGCACGATGGTCGAGCTCGCCCAGCGGCTCGACATCAATCCGGAGATCCTCAAGGCGCCGCAGGGTTACACCGCCTTCCTCGACAACATCATCTTCAACCCGCAGTTCGCGGCGGCCGGCAACGACTACATCAACGACGGAAACGACTTCTGGGAGAAGCTCTCCCTCGTCGAGATGAAGTTCAACCGCCTCGCGATCCTCGACGGCCGCATGCCCCACTCGCAGTACGTGAAGCAGGGTCAGTTCACCGACCACGCGCGGCTCACCCAGACCATCTACCTCAGGCCGGCGAACGCCCGCTGAAGCGCCGAGGGCCACCCCTCTCGAGGTGGCCCTGGTGCGGTTGCTTGCGAGGAAGCGGGAGGACTAGCCGAGGCCGAACGTCTTGAGGAGCGTCGCCCCGCTGTTGTTGCGATCGACCGGCGGCGCGGCGCGGATCGCGGTCGGGATGTCCGTCGTCGGGCTGTTGCCCGGGAGGAAGCCCATGACCGTGTAGACCATGGCGCCCAGGTCTTTCGGCTGCATGGGGTCCTTGAGGTTGTTGTTGCTGACCGTCGCCATGCCGTCCGGTCCCGTGTCGCCGATCGCCGTCGTCTTGAACGCCGGCTGGTTGACCGACACGAACGCCGCCGAGAAGCCGTCCGGGTAGTGGTCGCGGCCGTCGCGGCCGTTCGCCACGGTGTCCGGCGTGCGACCGAACTCGCCGAACATCATGATCAGGACGCGCTTGCCGCTCGCCTTGAGGTTCTTGCACATGGCGGCGACGGCCGGGTCGGTCGTGGCGCCCCAGTTGTCCGACACGCCCTGACGGTTGTTCGAGTGGGTGTCGTTGCCGCCGATGCCGCAGGCGACGTACGGGATCCCCGAGATGAGGAGGTTCTGGGCGAGCGTCAGGCTCTGGAGGTCGCCCTGGCTCGCGTTGGCGCCGCCGGGGAGCAGCTGGTTCTTGTTGACGTTGAAGGCCTGCGCCGCCGCGCCCTTGACCGTGATGTTGTAGGCGTCCTGCCAGGCCTTGTTGTAGGCCGTCACCTGGCCGTCGGGCCGGGTGTTCACGAAGTCCGCGTTGAGAGCGGCCTGGAGCCTCTGACGGCGCGCATAGCGGACCGCGTCGACGTTCGCCGGCATGCTCAGGTACTGGACGGTCGGGTTCGCGCCCTGGTTGCCGCCGGCCTGGACGTTCAGGGCGGTCGGGATGTTGGCGCCCTTGCCCGTGTTGGGGTCGACTCCGTTGCTGCCCGAGATCACGACCGACGGGATGCCGAGCTCGCAGGTGCTCTGGAAGTAGTAGGCCATGGCCGCGGCCGTCGAGGGGTACTGCGACGCGAGCGGGTTGCCCCAGTAGCAGTTCATGTAGCCCTCGGCCGTGGCATGGTCGCCGTTGCCGTGCTGCATGCTGCGCACGACGCCGAGCCCGAACGCCGGGTCGTTCAGGAGCCCGACGATGTTCGGGAAGTGCTGGGCGACGAGGAACTTGTTTCCGTAAGCGTCCTTGGCGCCCGTGTCGATCGTGTTGAAGATGTTGTTGGGCGAGCCGGGCTTCGGGTCCCAGGTGTCCGTCTGTGAGGGGCCACCCTCGTAGAAGATCTGGAGGAACGCGTCGTACCTCTGGATCGTGGGGTCGGGTGCGAGGCCGTAAGCCTCGCGCATGAAGATCGAGTTCGGGAGCGAGAGGCCGAAGGCCCCCCAGGTGAGCGCTCCGGCGCCCATCTTGAGCATGTCCCGGCGGGTCTGGCGGAAGCCCTGATCACCGCAGTTGCAGTTCGAGTGAGCCATGGGTGTTCTCCTTATGGCCCGGGCGCGCGTCGCGCTGCGCCCGGGCTCGTTGTCCCTTGAAGGAAGCCTTGTCTTTCTAGCCGTTCGATCCGTTCAGCGCATCACGAAGGGCACCGAGGCGCCGACCGCGACCGCAACGTCCTCGAGGAACATCTGGCTGGTCGCCGCGCCCGAGACCTCGTTCATGAAGGCCGCGAGCTCGGTGGCCGAGGGGTCCCGCTGGAGACCGGCGTTGAAGATCGTCGTGATCGCCGCCTCCATGGTGGTCGTCTTGGCGTCCACCGACTTGGCGAGCGCGTCGATCTGGTTACCGGTCATGACCATGAGGCCGCTGGTGGCGTGCGTGCTGTTCATGAGCGTGAACGCCTGGCCCATGTTCACCGCGTCCGTGCGCTCCGTCAGGGTGAGGCGGGTCGCCGGATAGCCGAAGTTGAAGGCGAAGAACGAGTCGGACTTGTAGGCCACGCCGGCGATCTGCGAGACGCCCTGGTTGAGGACCTCGCTGTGGTGACGGCGGACGACGTGACGGGCGAGGAGTCCGTCGTTCTTCGTGCTCGCCGCGGCGGTCGTGAGCTGGTAGAGCTTCGAGTTGCAGATCTCGCTCACGAAGGCCTTGAGGCTCGTCTTGCCGTTCGCGAACTCCGTGGCGATCGTGGCGAGCTGCTTCGGGTTCACGACCGCGGCGAGGTTCGCCTGGAGGAACTGGTTCGGGTCGAGGAGCGGAGCCATGAGCTCCGACCAGATCCGGTGGCCCGTGCCGCGGGCGAACGCGTTCGAGGAGCCGAGGAGCGACGCGAACTTCGCCTGGCGCGTCGCGATCGGGTCGGTGAGGGCCGGGAGGCCCGTCGTGACCGCGTTCGCATACCCGTCAACGACCCAGCCCGGCTGACGGACGACCGGCTTGTTCGTCGTCGGATCGATCACGGGCTTGCCGTTGATGTCGATCTCGGTCGCGTCCGTCGCCGACTGCGCGAAGAAGGCGTAGAGCGAGTAGTTGTCGTTCTGGAGCCACATCGGATCGTCGAGCGGCGTCGTCAGGTGGTGGTTGTGGCAGCCGGCGCACTTCGAGGTCATGCCCGTCCACGTGAGCATGAGGTTGTCGGACTGCATGTAGGCCATGGGGAACTGCGCCATGAAGTTCGTGCCGAGGGGGCCCGTGCCCGTCGCCATGTTCGTCATGACCGTCGAGAGCGGCGTGTCGGCGTTGAGCTCGGTCGTGAGCTCCGTGTTGAACGCCGCCATGTTCACGCCCGTGCCGGTGCCGACCATGGTCCAGGCGCCGACGATGTCGTTCGCCCAGTGCATACCGAAGTCGGGCATGGCGATCAGGGCCGCGATCGTGTCGGCGCGCTTCGTCGGGCTCGTGCTCGCGAGGAAGGCCGAGTACTCCGCGGGAGTCGGGAGGCGGCCGATGAGGTCGGCGGTCACGCGGCGGAGGAACTCGTTGTCGTTCGAGAGCTTGGCGGGCTCGATGTTCTGAGCCTTGAGCGCCGCGAGGGCCGTCACGTCGATCGGGTTCGTCGAGCCGGCGAGGGCGCCACCCGTGTAGGGGTTGAAGCCGTTGCCGGAGGTGCCGCCCGCGCCGCCGCCCGTGCCGCACACGACCGTCACGGAGGCCGTCATGTTGTATGCCTGAGCGTCCGCGACGACGCTGACCGTGGCGTTGTCCGTGGCGCGGAGGAGGTTACCCGTCGTCATGCGAGCCGCGACGGTCGGGTTGCCCTGGCTGTCCTGCACGGAGCAGCCGAAGTTCCGGGTCAGGTCCATGCAGGTGCCGTCCGGGAAGCGGACGAGGACGACGAACTGCTGGAACTGATCGGCGCCCGTAGTCGGGTTCACGTCCGTCATCTTGATGACGGGCCCGGGGTAGAGCTCGAGGCTCGAGGCCGGGGCTCCCGAGGGGTTCGGGGCGTTCGGGCTCACGATGATGTTGCGCGTGAGCGTGAGGGTCTGGCCGCCCGCGCCGGGCTGGGTGACCGTGACGGTCGTCCGGCCGGCGTTGACGGGGGTGATGAGGCCGTCACCCGAGATCTTGGCGACCGTCGGGTCGGCGACCACGTAGGTGACCGAGCGGGTCAGGTCGCGCTCGGCGGCGTCCTTATAGAACCCCGCGACGATGACCTGCTGCTGCGGGGGGTTCCCGGTCGTGACCCCGAGGGACCCGAAGATGGCGATGTCGCCCTGCGGGTAGAGGTCGATCGCGGTGAGGTTCGCGGCGGTCCCGGGGACCGATCCGCTCGTCGAGGGGGCGATGCTCATACCGCCGCCGCCACCACCGCCACCGCTGCTGCCGCAGCCGGCGACCGCGAGGATGCAGCCCAGGGCCAGCACCCCGAACCTTCCGTCGCTGTTCATCTTCCGCAGGACCTGCATGGTATTGCCTCCAAGGTGCGTCTCCGAAGTCTTCTGGCGTCCGGCCGCGTGAGCGTTTCTCTGCGTCTCAGGAACGTCGTTCTCGGTGCAACCTACCGTGAACGTCGTTCGCACCCCTGTGACCCGGTCCCGTTGAACTCCCTGACAGCTCCGTGCGACCTGTCTTGTTCCTCGGGACTTTGCGCCGGACTACGCCTTCGACTTCACGCCTCCCGTGTGTCTCCTTTCGCACATGGGAGACCACATCGCAGACACGCGTGAAAAAAGTTCGCGGGCCCCTCAGGACTCAAAGACCACTAGGTTTATGCGTAGACGCACCGCGTGAGACATGGGGATGACAGACCGAAATGCAGGGAGCTTTACAGATTCGGGCCCACATCGGAGTGAGCTTGACGTTCTCGCCGCGCGCCGAACCCGTCTCGAAGCTGGGACGCGCTCGCTCATGTGTCCAGTCTGCGTCACCTCTGTCAAAGACGTGCTTGACGCGAGGGTGCCCCCGATCGCACTTAGGTCTTTGTCTTTCAGGCGCTTCGTGCGCGTGTTAGGATCGCCGTTCTCCTGGGTAGCACGAGGAACGGCGCCGCCGTTCTCGGGTCGCCCTTTCCCCATCGCCCGGTCGCCCCGGGAGAAGCGCCCATGAGGGACCGCGAGTCACGCGAGCTCGTCGAGGAGCTCCTCGAGCAAGCCGAGGAGACGCGGCGCCTCATCGCCCGCTTCTCGGACGAGAGCGAGTCCTGGCGTGGCAAGGCCCTCCTCGCGTGCCTCAAGAACCAGCAGGCCCTGCTCGAGGCTTTCGGGTTCATGCTCCGGGCCGGGCCGAGCGCCCCCAGGGCGGCCGAAGCCGAGGCTCCCCAGGTCCCGGCTCCCACGACGCCCGTCGTCGGCGAGGTGGACGGCGACCGCGCCCGGGCCATCGTCGAGGAGTTCGACAACCGCGATCACATGTTCGACCGGGGCCTCGAGAAGCTCAACTCGTGGATCGCCGGCGGGCGCGGCGCGCTCCCGTTCCAGAAGCGCGAGAACCACGCTTACCTCAACCGGACGGCAAACTCAGAGGCTATGATCGCCCGCATCGAGACCGAGCTCATGAGCCGCGAGGGCTTCACGGTACGGCTGGGCAGGCTCAAGGTCGACGGCCTAGAGGGCGAGATCCTCGTGTACGGGAAGATCCAGTGAAAGAGAACGCCATGGTCAAGACGGCCGACTCCTCGGTTCCTTCGCAGCCTCTCACCCTCGAGAAGGTGAACCAGTACATCTGGGCGAAGTACATCGACTCGACGCGAGTTCCGTTCGACGTGAACGAGGACCAGGCGCTCAAGCTCTACGAGCAGCACTACGCGAAGCAGTCGCTCAACGAGGACGACGAATGCTTCTACTACGGCATCCTCCTCTACGAGGCTGCCTTCCGCGACGACAAGAACCGCGCCCGCTACTTCGTCAAGGCGCGCGAGGTCTTCGAGATCTACCGCCAGGTCTCGGGCGAGACCGAGTGGGACGTGATCGAGGACCGGCTCGCCGACGCGATCGACATCATCAAGAAGGAGAAGCTCGAGGCCAAGGTCGCCAAGGAGGAGAAGAAGACCGTCGCCCCTTCGATCCCGGGCATGGTCTTCGTCCCGGCGGGCAAGTTCCAGTTCGGCCAGAAGAAGGAGGAGAAGATCCTCGAGGCCTTCTACATCGACATCGAGCCCGTCACGAACGCGGCCTACAAGAAGTACGTCGAGGAGACGAAGTACCCCAAGCCCTCGATCTGGGAGCGCCATCCCGAGCTCGCCGAGGACGGACTGCCCGTCACGGGCATCTCGTGGATGGACGCGGTCCAGTACTGCAAGTGGGCCGGCAAGGAGCTCCCGACCGAGGAGCAGTGGGAGAAGGCGGCGCGCGGCGAGGACGGGCGCACCTATCCCTGGGGCGAGGACAAGCCGACGCAGCAGGACGCGAACTTCCGCCCCGACGTCGACGCCCCCTCGAAGCTCCTCCCGATCCAGGGCTACGAGAAGAACAAGTCTCCCTACGGCTGCCATGTCATGGTCGGTCACGTCTGGGAGTGGACCAAGACGAACTCGGCCGACGAGGACGGGAGCTGCGTCGTGAAGGGCGGCTCCTGGAGCGACCCCAACGAGCCCGAGTTCCTCTCCTGCTGGGCCAGGCTCGACGCCGGCAAGAAGGAGAAGATCGAGCTCATAGGCTTCCGCTGCGCCAAGCTGCCGACCACGGAGAAGCAGGAAGGCGCGTGATCGTCGTCCTCGACGGTCCCGCGGGCGCCGGAAAGTCGAGCGTCTCGAAGCGCCTCGCCAAGGCTCTCGGCGTCTCGTTCATGGATACGGGGGCCATGTACCGCGCCTTCACGTGGCGGGCGATGGACAAGGGTCTCGACCTCACCGACGTGCCGGCGCTCGTGCGATGCACGAACGAGGGCCGCCTC
>Ga0070738_10004263_pt1 | contig 17412 bp, 18 predicted proteins | sample Coa_R2_2_FD_66446 | JGI IMG/M metagenome (GOLD analysis project Ga0070738, IMG submission 66446) | Surface soil microbial communities from Centralia Pennsylvania, which are recovering from an underground coalmine fire - Coalmine... | ecosystem: Environmental > Terrestrial > Soil > Unclassified ...
CCGCCGACATATTGCACATTGCTCAGGTTGCCGCCGACCTGAACCCACTGACCGTCGGACACGGTCGTGCCCCCGACGGTCAGATGGCCGCTGCCACCTCCGAGATCCTCGACCCAGTAGGCACCCAGGCTGTCGTTCGCCGGATTGGAGAGGGACACCAACGACGAAAGCCCGACCGCCTGGCCGAGGCTGACGGAGAAGCTCTGCCCCGTGAGCGTCGGTGCCACGTGAAAGGTCGTGGCCTGAAACGTCGGACTGTAGACATACGATCCTGTCGCGTTGTCGTAGACGCAGACGTCGAGCGTGTCGGTGCCATTGGACCATCCGCCGACATATTGGACGTTGCTCAAATTGCCGCCGACCTGAACCCACTGACTGTCCGATACCGTCGCGCCGCCGACCGTCAGATGGCCGCTGCCACCTCCGAGGTCCTCGACCCAGTAGGCGCCCAGGCTATCGTTCGCGGGATTCGATAAGGACACAAGCGACGACAGTCCGACCGCTTGGCCAAGACCGACGGAGAAGCTCTTTCCGGTGAGGGTGGTCATTGTGCAAGCTCTTGTGTGGCGCCCGAAAAATGTCTCGTAGAATATGTCGTAAGAGGTTTCCGATAGTTCATTGTCGAAAAAGCCTTGCTCAAATAGACACCGTCCAGGCTTCGCCGCTGTGATCTTCATCACACCGCCACACATCCGGATGAGCGGAAGTGGGCGCACCAGTCGGTATGCGCCTACTGGCTAATGAAACAAGGTGCATCCCGGAGCAAGCCGAGCGGGCGTGAGACGTCCTATGAGCTCTGGCCGATACTTCTCTCGCAGGTCCAACAGGGACAAGGGTTGACGATGCTCCAATTTGAAATGCGACACGAAATTTCAAGCCCGGCGGACACCGGGGGCGCATGGGTCTTTCTCATGCGAAATCCGAATCGATCAGCTGGAAGCGGGCGAAACGCGGCTGCACAGCATCCGCTGCCAGACCGGGCGTCATGTCGCGGAGCTGGACCAGGATCGGCCGCTTCAGCCAGGCGGGCAGGGGCTGTCCCGGCAATTTCGGCAGGCTGTGGTTGATGCCGGCATAGACGAATAGCGGCGCGTTCCAGAAGCGGCAGGCGGCGCAGACCAGGTCGTCCACATCGTGTGCGGCTGCACTGGCTTGCGGGCGCACGACGAAGCCGCAGAGCACCGTGTGGCTCACATTTTTTCGTTTGCGCAGGCTGGATATCAAGAGCAACGCGTCGCTGATATGAACGGCGTAGTCCCGGGTTGGGTCATCGAGCCGGTTGAACAGGCTCTCGCCATCATACTGGATGCCGTTCTCGCTCGGCCCGGTGGCGAAGGGTGCGAGCAACGCGACAGCCTGCTCGCGCGACAATGTTTTGAGCCGGCCGGAGTAGGCAAGCCTGGTTCCTGACCGAAGCAGGGACAGCCCGGCGCGAAACGGCAGCTCGGCCACCGGCGCGAGCTTGAGCAAGCGGGCGTTGAGCTGGACTGATTTGTCATTGGGCAGCGCCAGCAGGTAGCGGATGCCGCGCGTCTCGCAGATCCGCTCGACCTCGCGATAGAGTTTTCGCACCAGCCCTGCCGAGCGGTGCGCCTGCATCACAAAGAGGTCGACCAGCTGCACGGCCGGGTGCGCCTCGCCAGCGATGCAGAGCTTCTGGCCGATCAACGCGATCTGGCCGATCTTCTGTCCGTCCTCAAATGCGGCCAGCACCGTGGTGCCCTGGCCGAAGCTGGTCTCATAGAGCCATCGGATGCGGTCGGGTGAGAATTGCACCGTCTCGTCGGCAAAGGCCGCGGTGGCGAGCCTTGCCGTGAGCGCATAGTCCACCGTCTTCTCTTCCGCGACGACGACCATCGAATCCGCCCTGAGCTTTGAGATGGCGGCAGCATGGTTCCGACTGAGCTGACGAGGCAACCCGAACTTCGGCTCAACCTTAATTCGACAGCGGTAATCGGTTGTGCGCTCAGCCGTAAAGGTCGCTGCTGATGCCGTATTCCTCGTAGATCCGCAACGGATCGATGTCGGGGTTGAGCCGGCACTTGGCCTGCGCCAGATGCAGGCTGACGGTGGCGGGCTCGCGGCCACTCGCGAGCAGTTTCTTGATGTCGTCCATGTGCGCCCGCGGCTGGTGCTTTTCGGGCAGCTGCTCCAGCGCCACGAAGGCGGTGGCGAGAGCCTCAGTGACGACCCATTCGTCGTGGCCGGTAATTCCTTTTCTCGGCATCGGCGCACCCGAAGATGTTGAGCGAGGGACATTGTAAACCGATCCGGTGCGCGCGGCTATTGTGTGGCGGGTCTTGCTCGACTTTCGGCCGGGCGAATTTCACCACCTCGGCCCGTTTCTCCGTCTCGCCGGCGACCAGTTCGCCGAAGGCAGCGGGCGAAGCGGGCAGCGCATCGCCGCTGATCGCGGCAAAGCGCGATTGCCTCGCAGTGTCGGCAAAGGCCGCGTTGATCTCGCGGTTCAGCCGGTCGACGATCTACGGTGGCGTGTTGCGGGATGCGTACCACTGGCGTGCCTCATAACCAGGCAGGGAACTCGCAACCAGCGGCAGCTCCGGGACTTCCGCGGAGGTCGGGCTCGGCACCGCAAGCGTTGCGGTCACGGCGTTCGCAAGCGTGGCGAGCAGGATGCTCGTTGCTCGCCCATCCCACGCCGCGCAGAAATAGAGAATTCATATACTGTGCGTGACGATGCAATCGGAATTGGGGTTGAAGGGCGAAGTGCGCCCGCGTAAATGGACGGGCCGGCCGGTTTGCGTTGGGGACAGGGGCGGCCCGGGTCGTGCATCCGTTGCATTGCCGTTGCACCATTGGCGCAAGTCCGATCGGGATTCGCTTGACCGAGCCATAAGTGTGGCCTGGCCCGAGGGCGAAAAGACGCGTGCGAGCAGGACGGCATATCTCACCCCACGGGCATTCCGCATGAGAATCCTGAGTTTCCTCTACCGGTTCGTCACCAATTTTGCGTTCCTGGCGGCGGTCTATTTCAGCCTCAACTACATCGAGAAATATAACAATCGCGCCATCCTGGCGATGCTGATCCTGCTCTATGCCGGCATGCGCGCGATCTCCGCGGTACGGCTGTTCTTCTTCTACCAGAAGATCGAGCGCATGGAGGTTGAGGCGCGCCGGCTGGTGTCGTTGATCGATCAGGGCGGCGCGGTGTCGCCGTTGAAGAAGCAGACCATCGCCGACGTCAGCGTGCTCCGCCGTGACAGTGAGGTGAAGGCCTACATGGACCTGTTCTTCCTCGCCCTGGTGGTGCTGCTTTGCGTCGCCAAGATCGTGACGGATTAAGCGCCGCGAACGCAGTTCGAGGTCGTCCCGGCGAAAGCCGGGACCCATAACCCCAAGCGTAGTCGTTGCGAAGGTCGTCGGCCACCGTGCGCGGCCGATAGATTCCGCGGTATGGGTCCCGGCCTTCGCCGGGACGACGTGGCGAGACATGCTGGTTTGACTTTGGACGCTCGTTCCTGCGAGCGAAGCGACCACCGAAGCACTGTTGCGCTAGCCACGCGGCGACTCTGGACTGCTTCGTGTCTTGTCCCGTTGCCCAATCTGCCGCCATTTGCTAGCCCGAATGTCTACATCCCAGGGCAGCCGGTCGAGGCTTCCTTCAGCTTTCGCGCTGTTCATCATGCTGCTTTCCTTGCGATCCATGCGGTATCAGATGCGCGCGGTATTGGGGACGCGGCGGTGGCTCGTGCTCACGCTGGTGCTGAGCGTCGTCGTGTGGCTGATCGCGCTCGCCGGGCTGCTGTCGCTCGCGCGGCATGTTCATGACGATGTGCCGGTCCTGCTGGCAAAGAAGCTGCCGCTGTTGAAGACGCATCCGTCGCTGATCTTTGCCGGAGACAGCCGGACCGAATACCAGGTCGATCCTGTGCTTGCCGCGGAGCTCACGGGCAGGCGCCCGGGCGATGTCGTCAATATCGCCTATCAGGCGGGCGAGCCCCTGGCCTTGCTTGCGGCCGTCCACCGCGAACCGGACGTGTTCCGCGATGCTCACATGGTCGTGAGCGTCTCGCCGTTCATCTTCAACGAAGGCGTCAGGTCGGCTGCGGTCTATCCGCAGGACGTGGCGGCACGGCTGTCGGTCGGTCAGCAGATGACGAGCTTCCTTCCCCTGCGGGTCGGCACGGCGATCCGTTTCATCCGTGAAGCGTTTGCCTCACGGCTTGCCGCGGAGGAGAACATTGCCGATCGCGGACCGGCGCCGCCGGCACTTGGGCTGGTCAGGCTCGAGCGCGTCGAGCCTGAGGACAGCTGGCCCGCGACCATCGGGGCGCATGGCCATTATGCAAACTGGGACCTCAGCGGGCCGAAGGCGCGCTTCGAGATCGGCGCCCTGTGCGACATGGTCCAATTGACCGGCAAGCTCACCGTGGTGATCCCGCCATGGGCGCCGCGTTACAATCGCGCGTCCGATCCGACTTGGCGCGAAAGGGATGACACATACGTCAAGCTGATCGAGGATGCGGGCAGTCGCTGTGGCTTTGAGGTGATCGATCTGCCGTCGATCCCGGAGCTTGTGCAATCAGACTATGCCGACGAGATGCATGTCACGGCCAAAGGCGTGCCGATCTATACGCGCGCGCTGGTGGCGCGGCTGAAGCAATAGCCGCGTCCGATGCTGTTCTCGTCCTTCACCTTCCTGTTCCAGTTCCTGCCGGCGACCATCCTGGCGTTTGCTGCCGCGCGCCTGCATTCGCCCCGTGCCGGGATCATGGTGCTGGTGATGGCCTCGCTGGTGTTTTATGGCGCCTGGCGGCCGGTCTATCTGCTCTTGTTTCTCGGCTCGGTCGGCGTCAATTTCGCGCTCGGACTCGCGATGGAGAAGCCGGAGCGGCGGCGCGCGGTTGGCTACTGCGGCGTGGCGCTGAACCTTTCGGTGCTCGGCTTTTTCAAATATGCCAATTTCCTGATTGAGACCGCGCATGATGTGAGCGGCGCCGCGCTGCCGCATCTCGACATCGTCCTGCCGCTCGGAATCTCCTTCTTCACCTTCCAGCAGATCGCCTATCTCGTCGACGTGATGCGCGGCGCGAAGGTGGAGCGCGACATTGTCAGCTTCACGTTGTTCGTGTCGTTCTTCCCGCATCTGATCGCGGGTCCGCTGGTGCATCATGCGGAGATGATCCCGCAGTTCAAGCGCGAGCGCCTCGGGCGCTCCGCATGGCTTGCCGCGCAGGGCTGGGCGATCTTCGTCGCGGGGTTGTTCAAGAAGGTCGTGATTGCCGACAATCTCGCGCAGTTCGCCAATCCATCGTTTGCGCATGTCGACATCGGCGGCAGCTTGCCGAGCGAATGGGCGTGGCTTGCGATTCTTGCCTACACTTTGCAGATCTATTTCGATTTCTCCGGCTATTCCGACATGGCGATCGGGCTCGCGCTGATGTTCGGCATCCGCCTGCCGGTGAACTTCCGCTCGCCGTACAAGGCGCGCTCGATCATCGAGTTCTGGCGGCGCTGGCACATCACCCTGTCGCGCTTTTTGCGCGACTATCTCTACATCCCGCTCGGGGGCAACCGGTTCGGCATTGTTCGGCGCTATTTCAACCTGATGCTCACGATGCTGCTCGGCGGCTTGTGGCACGGCGCGGGCTGGACCTTCGTGATCTGGGGCGGGCTGCACGGCCTCTATCTCGTCGTGAACCACCAATGGCGAGATCACAAACGGCGATGGCCGGACGGCGCCGTCGGACGCGCGGCCGCATGGGCGCTCACATTCATCGCGGTGGTGATTGCCTGGGTGTTCTTTCGCGCCAGGACCATGGCGGGGGCGGGCGCGATGCTGGCGAGCCTGACCGGGCTCAAGACGACGGGCGGCGCCTTCGTCTCCGACGGCATCCTTCGCGTGATGGATCTGCCGGTCTTGGTCGGCGAGGGGAGCTTGCTGTTGATCGGCTGGGGCGCGGCGGCAGCGGCGCTGGCGGTCGCGCTCTTGCTACCGAACGTGCCCGAGACGTTCAGATACCGCGAATACCGCCGCGCGCCGGAGCGCCGCGGCTTTCTGGTGTGGCGGCCGACCTTCGGCTGGGCTTTGGCGCTCGCGCTGGCGCTGGCGGTTTCGCTGTTCGGAATGTGGCAGCGCGTCGAGTTCCTCTATTTCCAGTTCTGAGGTTTGAACTCGCGCGCGCCTTGCAGGGACTAACGGGCGATGCACGCCTTTTGCAGCGGTTCGCCCATGAAGCTCGCTCCTCTTGCTGTTGCGATCAGTCTCCTTTCGGTTAGCCCGCTCGCCGCGGCGGAGCCGACAGGGCCTGGTCCGGAATACCAGATCGATCCCAAGATGACGCAGACCTCGCCCGAGGGCGCCTACACCATCGAGCAGTATCACAAGGCCGATGCGAATGACGATTGGACCTGGCAGGCCTGGGTGCGCGCGAAGGATTCAATGGACAGAGCAACGCTGCTCAAGCCGGACCAGGACTATCCCGCGGGCTTCCGCTTCTCCAACGATCTGCATTACCTCGTGCGCATGCAGAAGACCGGCTCGGGCGAGGCGACGCTCTATCTCTATCGCCTCGGCAAGGACGGTTTCGAGAGCGCAACCGCAAAGCCATTCGGCGATCTCGTCTGGGCCTTCTTCTACAGCCGCCCGGAGTCGCGGAAGATAAAGCGGCCCGACTTTCACATGTCGGTCAATCTCGTGAAAGGCCTCGATGAGGATTATCGCTGGATGGGCGTCGACTGGCCGAAGAACCGCTATGTCGTCATTGCCCTCTCCGGCGAGACCGACACCCACGGCCAGATCGGTACCGTCAACGACTGGCGCTGCCGCTATGATCTGCAGACCGGCAAGTTCGATGTGCCGAAGGAATTTGCCGAGAACAACGCAAAGGCGCTGATGCCGCGGTGATGCTGCTTCGTCGCCTCTCCCTTCGGGAGAGGTGGCCGTGCGCCAAGGCCTCAAAGCGACGACACCGTTCGCTACTTCTCGCGCTTCTTCAAGCTGGCGACCTTGACCTGGCGGCGCTGGGTGGGCTTGGCTGTGTTGGTCTTGGCAGTGTTGGTTTTGGCGGCGTTGTTCTTGCCTAGCTCCGCCTGTTGCGTCTTCTCGGAGTCTGCCTGTGGTCTCTTCTCCGGCTTGACCGCATGTGCGTGCCTCTGCGCCCAACGACCACGGAAAGATCTGCCGGCTGCGACGCGGTGTGCCGTGGGTTGTGCGACCTTCTCTGCGGCAGGCGGCGTCCTTTCTCTGGCCTGCGCCGCTTCTGCCTGCACCGAGGGGTGGGTCTTCTCGGGCATCGCGAACACGGTCTCGGATGGGGCCGGCAGCGTCGCTGGGGCGTTCGCGGGCGGCGGCGCGGGATTGGGCCACAGCGCCGCGGGATGGTTCTGCAGCGGTCGCTTGACGTGCTCGAATGGCTCGGCGCTGAGCAGCAATTTGCCGTCGGGTGTCGAGAAGTCGGAAGCCTCGGGCGTCACCAGTTGCTCGGCCTCGGCAAAGGCGAAAGTCGGGAATTTCGGACGCTCCGCGACCGGCAGCGTCTCCGGCGCGGGACGCTCGCGCCAATCCTGCGGCTCGGTCGGGGTGGCCGGCCGGTCCGGCGTTGCGGCCACCACCTGGACGATGTGGTAGCCTCGCACCTTCATCTCATGCAGGATCTTCGGCAGCGCCGCCACCGTACGCGCCTGGATGTCGTGCAAGAGCAGGATGCCCTTGTGCCTTTCCTCCAGCCGCTTGATCGCGAGGTCATAGACCTTGGCGGGCGAGATATGGCGCCAGTCGTCGGCGAGGAAGTCGGTGCTCCAGATCTGCAGGCCCTTGGAGGCCGCATATTGCTCGACATTGGGTCCACGCAACAGGCCGGGAACGCGGAAGAACGGTGACAGCGCGGAAGGGTCCGACAGCGCCGCGGTGACCGAGGCGATGCCGTCGTCGACCTGCTTCTGGACCTTGTCCATCGGCATTTTTTCGAAGGTCAGCGGATGGGTCTGGCTGTGCGTGCCGATGGTGTGGCCGGCGGCCGCCAGCTTGCGGACATTGTCCGGGAAGGCGCGCGCCTGCTCGCCGATCGTGAAGAACGTCGCCTTGGCGCAGTTGTCAGCGAGGATCTGCAGCACCTGGTTGCTGTTCTTCGGTATGGGACCGTCGTCGAAGGTCAGCACCACCTCATGGTCGCGCAGCGGCAGTGTTTCCGGATATTGCATGGAGCCGATGCGCGGGTGGGCAGTCGGATCGACCACGAGGGTGCGCGAGGTGCCGATCGCATCGGGGTGGCCGGGACAGTCCTCGGCAAGCGCAGCAGGAAGATGGAACGAGGCGAGCGCGAGCGCAGCCAATGTTCCGATCCGGACGCCGATCTTACTGCTAAAGGCCATCACTCAAGTCCGCATTCCCACCCGACTAGACCATGATTGCATGCTGGCGGATGAACACAACATTAACCGCCCAGTCATGCAAAATCCTGCTGTCACAAAGATGTCAGATCAGGGCGCCTTGCTGATGTCAACCGCGCCTTGCCTGGGAACGACCTGCACCACGTGATAGTCGTTCTCGCGCAAATATCGCAGGAAGGCCGGCAGCATGGCCGCTGTGCGCGCCTTGGGATCATGCAGCAGGATGATGCCCTTGCGCGCCTCCTTTAGACGCCGGACCAGGAGCTCCAGTTCCTGCTTGGGCGACATTTCCTGCCAGTCGCTGGCCCAGAGATCCGCCCCGAACACGGTGATGCCGCGTGATTGCATGAGATCGAGCAAGGCGGATGTGGATTGGAAGCCGGGGAAGCGGAAGAACGGCGTCGACGGCGTGGTCGTCTCGGTGCCGTGGAGCGCCTTTTCGTCGGCGGCTATGCCGCGGTCGATCTGGCTGATCGCATCCGCTTTCGCCATCCGCGAGAGGTTCGGGTGCGACCATGAGTGATGGCCGATCGTATGGCCAGCGGCGGCGATCAGCCGCACGATGTCGGGATGTTCCGAGGCCAGCTTGCCGATCAGGAAGAAGGTCGCATGCACGCATTCCTGCGCCAGCGCAGCCAGCACCTTCCTGGTTGTCGGCGGCCAGGGACCGTCATCGAAGGTCAGCACCACCTCCTTGTCCTGCAAGGGCAGGCTCTGCGGAAAGCTCTTTAGCCCCACGCGCGGGAAACTCGCGGCGTCGACGGTGAGGATGCGTGAGGTGCCGACGGCATCCTTGCGCGGGCATTCGGTGGTCGCCGCTCGAGCGGTTCCAGCGACCGCGGCCAATGCAAACAGTGATGCAACGAGGATGCGGCAGTTCAAGGTGCAGGGTCTCCTTCAGTAGCGCGTCATTGCGCCGATGGCTTCGCCTGCGCTCGCAAGGACGTTACGGCGGCCGGGCCGATTATCGTTAATCGCGCCTTAAGCGGCTTGACAGATGATGTTTCTAGCGAGCGCGGTCGGCAAATTCGAGTCTTGTCGGCGGGCAATCTGATCCGCTCGCGAAAACAGCGCGGGGTTTATGTCATGCAGCGTTTTCGGCTGAAGGCGGACGGTCGGATTGTCGAATTGCGCGACGGGCGGGAGTGTCCGCTCGCGCCCGCGATGGATGCCGACGCGGCCAGCGCGGCGGAACTCGAAACGCCCGGCGAAACGCCGCACGTCCGCGACCTGCGCCGCCGCGCGCGGCTGACCCAGCAGGAATTTGCTGCGAAGGTGGGCGTTCCCGTCGAAACCATCCGGAACTGGGAGCAGGGCAAGCGCATGCCGCGTGGACCGGCGCGCGCGCTGCTGGCCGTGATCGCGCATGCGCCGGACACGGTGTTCGCCGCATTATCGAAAGCTTGATCAGACCTGCTGGCGATGCAGTTGGCAGCGGAATTTGCGCAGGCCATAATACCGCCTGTAACGCTGTCTTGACTTTGCTTCCGACTACCTGCCGAGCTCTTTTGCCATGCATGTCATCGAGGCCAATGGCGCCAAAATCCCCGCAATCGGACTTGGCACCTGGGAGCTGCGCGGACGCACCTGTGCGCGCCTTGTGGAGCAGGCGCTGAAGCTCGGCTACCGCCATCTCGATACGGCGCAGGTCTATGAGAACGAGCGCGAGGTCGGGGAGGGGATGCGTGCCTCCGGCGTGAAGCGCGACGACATCTTTCTCACCACCAAAATCTGGACCAATCATTTCGCTCCGCATGACCTGGAACGCTCGGCCAAGGAGAGCCTGGTGCGGCTGCGCCAGCCCCAGGTCGATCTGTTGCTGCTGCACTGGCCCAATCCGCAGGTGCCGCTGGCCGAGACGCTCGGCGCGCTCGCCCACGCCAAGCAAATGGGGCTGGCACGCCACATCGGCGTTTCCAATTTCACGGTGGCGCTGATCCGGGAGGCGGTGAAGTCCTGCCCGGAGCCGCTGGTCTGCGACCAGGTCGAGTACCATCCGTATCTGGACCAGAGCAAGGTCCGGGCAGCATGCGCCGACGCTGGACTGGCGGTGGTCGCCTATAGCCCGGTCGCAAAAGGCAAGATCAAGACCGACGAGACGCTGGTACGGATCGGGCGCAACCACCGCAAGACGCCGGCACAGGTCTGTCTCCGCTGGCTCGTCCAGCAGAATGTCGCGGCCATCCCGCGCACCTCCAGGCTCGAGCGTCTCTCGGAGAACATCGACATTTTCGATTTCGAGCTGACCGACGAGGAAATGACCCAGATCTTCGCGCTGCATAATCCGAAAGGACGTCTTACCGACTTTGGATTTGCGCCCAAATGGGATTGAGGCCGCCGCGGTAGCTTGTATCATTGCGACCGATTTCGTTGCGTTTTCGTCACAGTGGTCAATTCGGTCGGACACCATGCAGCTTCGGCAGCTGATACAGCCGGGCATTACGGCTTCCGTGCTCGCGCATGGTCTCCTGCTCGGGCTCGTGGTGCTGTTCAGCGACGTGCATCCGTTCGGTACGGTGACCGCCCAGCCCATCACCGTCGATCTGGTGAAACCGGAGGAGGTTCCGAAACCCTCTGACGAGACGCCGTCTGACAACGAGACGCCGCAACTGCAGATCCCGAAGGATGATTTCACCGCGCCGGCGCAGCAAGCCGTATCGCCGCCGCAATCGGCCCCGCCGTCATCCTCTCCGCCTGCTGCCGAGCCGGCAAAGCAGCAGCAGCGCACGGCGCCTGTTGACCACCAGGCTGCAGCCGGGCCGCCGCCGCAACCGGTGCGAGCGCAAGCGGCGCAGCAGCCGGCTTCTTCAATGCCGCCACCCGCCGTGCCGCTCGCCGTACAGCAGCAGCCAGCCTACACGCCGCCCGAGCCCGACGTGACCGTCAAATACGGCGTCATGCTCGGCCTGCCGGAAGCGCTGCCGCCCCTGCCACCCTCATCGGGCGACAAGGACAAGCCGGGCGACGCGACCGATGCCACTGCCTCGTCTGCCGCCAACCTCTCCTCGAGCCTGATCTCGAAGTTCCGTGAGCATCTGAAGAGCTGTGCGAAGCTGCCGGCAAGTGTGGCGCGCTCCGACAATGTCTTCGTCAGATTGCGCGTCGCGATGACGCCGCAGGCGAGACTCGCCGCCGAGCCGGCGCTGATCGAAGGCACCGCGTCGGCGAAAGCGCTGGACCTGAAAAGCAGCGCAGTCCGGGCGCTCGCGGCCTGCCAGCCCTACGACATGCTGCCCGCCGACCGCTACGGCGAGTGGAAGGTGCTGGATCTGTCCTTCACGCCCCAGGACTTCAGCTAGCTATTTTCCATCGCCTGCCAGGCGTTCGAGGCGAATTGACGCCGCCACGTCACGATCACGACCGCAGCCGTGGTCACGAACAGCACCCACGGACTGATGAACCAGCCGAGATAGCCGAGGGCAAAGAACAGGGCGCGCTGGCCGCGGTTGAAATGCCGGCCCGCCGCCTCGAACAGGCGGGTGGTGCGCAGCACATGCGCCTCCGCTTCCGGCGTATCGCGCTTCGACGCAGGCGGCATCGCGCCGTAGAGGATGGCGACATAGTTGAAGAGACGATAGGCCCAGGCGAATTTGAAGAAAGTGTAGACGAAGATCAGGATCAGCCCGACGCATTTGAGCTCCCACAGATGCACCGACGGGCTCAAATCCATCGGCAGCTTGCCGAGCACGATGGCGGCGTCCGGGCCGGCGCGGAGCAGTGCCAGCGAGCCGCCGATGGCGAACATGCTGGTGGAGGCGAAGAAGGCGGTGCCGTTCTGCAAGGAGGCCATGATCTGCATGTCGACCATCCGCGCCTCGCGCTCGAGCAGCCGCCGCACCCAGACCTCGCGATAGACGTTCATCCGCGCCGACAGGCTGTCGCGGCCATAGGCCGTGTGTTCCAGGGTGATGGCGTAGACCAGCCACTCCAGCATGAAGAAGCCGACCGCCAGAATGTCGATCCAATAGGAACCCATGCTCGCTGCCCCCGCGCGGACGTGCTAAATCGCCCGCAATGCTCTTGTCACCTTACCTCTAAAAGGACTTGTCCGGGATGACCCTGACACTCGTGATCGGCAACAAGAATTACTCCTCCTGGTCGATGCGGCCGTGGCTCGCGTTGCGTGCCAACAACATCCCCTTCGAGGAGGTCTTCATCCCGCTCTATACCGACAATCCCGCCGACAAGCAGCGTATCCTGAGCTTTTCCCGCGCGGGAAAGGTGCCCTCGCTGGTCGACGGCGATATCACGGTGTGGGATTCGCTTTCGATCATCGAATATCTCGCCGAGCGCTTTCCGGATGCAAAGCTCTGGCCCGAGGATCGCGCCATGCGCTCGCATGCACGCTCGATCTCGGCGGAGATGCATTCGGGCTTCATGGCGCTTCGCAATGAATGCGGCATGAACCTGCACCGGCCAATCGGTCCGGTCGCCCTGTCGGCCGATGCCAAGGCCAATATCGCGCGTGTCGAGGAGATCTGGCGCGAGTGCCGCCAGGCCTACGGCAGTCGCGGCCCCTTCCTGTTCGGCGCCTTCACCGGCGCGGACGCCATGTATGCGCCGGTGGTGCACCGCTTCCGCACCTATGCGATCGAGGTCGGCGCCGAGGCGAAAGCCTATATGGACACCATGATGGCGCTGCCCGCGTTTCGCGAATGGACGGACGCTGGCCTGGCCGAGACGCTTCGAATCGCGAAGTTCGAGACCGTGTGAGGTCGACGACAGCATTATGACGGCGTTCGCGGCTTGACGGACGGGCGCGAACGCCACCAAATCCCGTGAAGACGGCAGCGTTCAAACAAAGGGACTGAGCATGGGCATCCTCGATTCACTGGAGAATAATCCGGCCTTCAAAAGCGCGCTCGGCCAGATCGGCGCGGCCGTCTTGCCGGTGGTGATGAGCGAGGTCATGGGCACCGGCAGCCAGGGCGGGCTATCGGCGGTCGTCGCCAAGCTCGAGCAGGCCGGTTTGGGCGACCAGGTCAAATCCTGGATCGGCAATGGCCAGAACCTGCCGATCACCGCCGACCAGATCCGGGCGGTACTCGGCAACGACACCGTCAAGCAGATCGCCGCCAAGTACAACATCCCGATCGACCAGGTGGCGGAGGTGCTGGCGCACCAGCTGCCGGTGGCCGTGGACCAGGCGAGTCCGAACGGAAAGCTGCCGCATAACGCCTGACGAACTCGGGTTCCATATGGCGGTGGGGTGCCCCCGTCGCCCGCCTCTAGTACCTCTAAGTAACCGCCTATCACCCTGAAATAAAAGCAGGATTTGTGAATTTGCCATGCTGCCATGAAGCTGGCCAATTCGCGCGGCCGCGTGCTATATACGCTGCGGGTGGTTATCCAGACGGCCGCAAGCTCAGGGACGACAAAGGCAGCGGCCCTATCGACGTGTATGGAGAGGGCGTTGAAGCACAAATTCCCGATTGGATCGACCGTGTACTTCACTGCGAGCAATATTTCGCGTCCGGCCGCGAGCGGCACTTATGAGGTGATCCGCCAGCTCCCGAGCGATGGCGATGATTGCCAGTACCGGATCAAGAGTTCGACGGAAGCATTCGAGCGGGTCGCCAAGGAAAGCCAGCTCGCGCGGTCCTAAGCCGCAGGCAGCACGACAAGACGACATCTTCCCAAGCGCGCGCTGAGATCAGGCTGACACGCTAACGGACGTCATCGCGCCTTGCCTTCAGTGAGCCACAGATCGACCAGCAACCGCTCGCCGCAAGCGCGAGAGGCGGTGTCCTGTTCCCTTGGAAGGAACCGCTTGCTGCCGCGGCAATGACGCGGAAGGTGTATAAGGCCGATACCGAAAAACCGGTTCATAGTAATTCTGCCAAGTGCTCCATGCACTTGCAGCGGCATCCGGCTTCGTTGAAAATGCCTTGGGCTGGCTCAGGAACGACACCGCATGAATGGGGCATGGCCTACATCTCTCGATCAGATCTGGCGCTCGGCGGCGTTTCCGATGTGGCTGACGCTTGCCGCCGCGGGCTTCTTCGGCCTCTTGATGCTGATCACGCTGGTGCGCGCCGAGAAATCGGTCGCCAACGGCGCGCTGACCGTGATCGCGCTGCTCGCGATCGGGATCGCGGTGGCCGCGACCATCCGCAGCGGGCCGGCCAACATGCGCAGCACGTCGGGTGAGGTGCGAACGGCGTCCGAGCCGACCCCGGCACTGCCGTCGCTGTCCTGCCTCGATGATCTCGCCGGGGATGTGGTGCTCGGGGTCTGCGAAAAGGCGGTGTTTGCCTCGGCGGACTCCACCGCCGCCGCCGTCAGCTATGTCGCCGCCCAGATTTCACATCTGACCTCCTATGGCGATGCCGCCAGTGCGGCGAAGGTCATGACCCCTGAGCTGGAGGCGCTGCGCCGCTCGATCGAGCACGATCGCTACGGCATCGTGGCACAGGTGCTGCAGGTGCGCGACCATTGCTCGCCGACCGAATGCGCGGTGTTCCGCTCGCTGACCGACAATCACCAGATCATCACCAACATGGACGAGCACCTCTATGAGGGGCTGGTCAACCGCCATGCGGCAAGGTGGACGGCGGCACCGCAAGTGACGGCGTCCACGGCACCCGGAATGGGGGCGCTTGCGGCCTATCCGCCGTCGATGCCGACGGGCAAGCCGACCACGATGGACTTCCCGTCCGCGAACTCGATCCCACCCGTCAGCATCATGTCGGCCGAGCCGCCGCGCCGGGAGCAGTCGCCCGCCACGGCAGCCGCTCCGGCCGCGCGTCCCGCGCCCTCGTCATCGCCCGCATCAGCTGCGGCCGCGCCCGCCGGCAAGAAATCCGCGGCCAAACAGCCGCATCCGGGACCAGCCGTTCCGCAACCCACACTGCTATCCCCAGCGCCGTCGGCGCCTGCGGCGGCGAACGATTGATCGCATATCCTGCGACAGCTAGGTTCGAACCATCATGTCACTTCATCTGATCAAGCTCGCCGTTGGCTGCGATTCCATCAAAGACCTGAAGGGATGGGTGGCCGAACGGATGAAACTGGCGAAAGCCAAAGGCCTGCCCCAGCGCCATATCCACGTCACCCGGATGACCCCCAAGCGCGTCGAGGACATCCTCGCCGGCGGCTCGCTCTATTGGGTGATCCGCGGCGAGGTTGCTGCACGCGAGAAGATCATCGCCATCGAGCCGTTCCGCGACAAGGACGGCATCGGGCGCTGCCGGATCGTGATGCAGCCCAAGGTGATCGCGGTGTCACCGCGGCCAATGCGTCCGTTCCAGGGCTGGCGCTACCTGAAAGAGGGCGACGCTCCCCCGGACCTGACCAGGACGGCGGCCAGCGGCCTCGCCGCCATGCCCGAGCCGATGCGCCGCGAGCTGCGCGATCTGGGGTTGCTTTGAGCGGGCGTTCCTCGTGTCCCCGCACCTGGCTGACGAGGGGCCGTTTGCGGCGCCGCCAATCGTTGTGCCCTCGCCGCTTGTGGGAGAGGGCATGTTCGCTGGTGGACCAAACAACGGTTGGGTGAGGGGTTGTCTCCGCGAGCAACTTTCTCTCAATCGAATGCGCGGAGAGAACCCCCCACCCAATCGGACGCGGATCGACCGCCGGAGCAGCCCTCTCCCACAAGGGGCGAGGGCACAATAATGTGCAGCGGCGCTGCTCGGCCGTGTCAGAATCTAAACCCCGATATTGTCGATCAGCCTGGTCTTGCCGAGGCGAGCGGCAACGAGAATGCGCATCGGGCCGTCCTTGATCGAGGTCACCGGAGCCAGGGTCTCGGCATGGCGGAGCTCGAAATAGTCCAGCGCAAAACCCGCGGCGGTGATGCTCTCGGCGCCGACGGCCATGGCCGTCTCGATCTCAGTGCCGTTGCGCAACAGTCCGGCACTTTCCTTCATGGCGCGGTGCAGCTCGGGCGCGATCCGCCGTTCCTCGGCCGATAGAAAGACATTGCGCGAGGACATCGCGAGCCCGTCGCGCTCGCGCACGGTCTTGGAGCCGACCACCTTGACGCCGAGGTCGAGGTCACCGGCCATCCGCGTCACCACCCGCAATTGCTGGAAGTCCTTTTCGCCGAAAATGGCGACCTCGGGCCGGACTTGTGCAAAGAGTTTGGCCACCACCGTCGCAACCCCGCCGAAAAAGTGCGGACGGAAGCGGTCCTCGAGGCCGACGGTCGCCGGGCCCTCCGGCACGACGCGGGTAGCAAAGCCGTCCGGATACATCGCCTTGGCGTCGGGATGCCAGATCAGGTCGGTGTTCTCGGCTGTCAGCTTGGCGACATCTTCTTTCCAGGTCCGCGGATAGGCACCGAAATCCTCTGTCGGCGCGAACTGAGTCGGGTTCACGAAAATCGAGACGACCACCTTGTCGGCGCGTCGCTTGGCGAGCCGGACCAGCGACATGTGACCGTCATGGAGCGCTCCCATGGTCGGCACCAGCGCCACAGTTGCCTTGCGGCTGCGGAGCTTGTCGACGGCGCGCCGCAAGGCGGACACGTTGCGGACGATCAGGGGAGTGCGGGGCATTGGGACTCGGTGGCTTGAGGAGGGGCGGCACGCAAAGCCTGTTCGGATGAAGAGGCGCTCGCTTGTAGCAACACCTGCATCGCTGCGCCACGCGCGTTGCAAGACGGCGACATGTTGAATGCGCGCATCACTCGGCAAAAATTTGCGTGAGCGATGATAAACGACGCGACGACTGACGCCGATTCATCGTTAAGACTGTGGAGCTGCGATTTAATTCGCATCGCGCGCATTTTGCTTGACCGCAGACGCGCGCGACTCGAAGATACTACAGGGGTCGAAACATGCTGGTGCAGGCTAGCCAAGGGCAATCAGGCTCAGCCCATGTGGTTGTCATGGGCAATGAGAAGGGCGGGTCGGGCAAGTCGACCGCGGCTCTGCACATTGCGGTCGCCCTTTTGAAGGCAGGCCAGCGCGTCGCCACCATCGATCTCGACTGCCGTCAGCAGAGTTTCACGCGCTACATCAGCAACCGCAGCGCGTGGGCGCGCCGGACCGGCCTCAATCTCGAGTTGCCGGTGCATTGCTGCATCAGGCTCGGCGAGACCATGCAGATCGCCGACAA
>Ga0070738_10004264_pt1 | contig 17406 bp, 15 predicted proteins | sample Coa_R2_2_FD_66446 | JGI IMG/M metagenome (GOLD analysis project Ga0070738, IMG submission 66446) | Surface soil microbial communities from Centralia Pennsylvania, which are recovering from an underground coalmine fire - Coalmine... | ecosystem: Environmental > Terrestrial > Soil > Unclassified ...
TCCCGCCAGACCACAGAGATTGGAGGACGAGGAGGGCGGAGTCGGTCCGGTCTGGCCCTCTACGGCTGCCAAGAGGTCATGCACGGCCGACAGGGTGGCCTTCTGGAAATTGGTGAAGGCTGCGGAACAGCGCTGGGCGGATTCAGACCGGGGCGGTTCATCGGGTTCTACCCTGGTTAGCTTACTTGAGCGCCTTCCCCGTAAGTAGACCGACCAGAGCGCCCACGAGAACCTTGATTGCACCGCTAGCTGATGTGTCCAGAGACTTGAGCGCCTCGGCTGAGGACGAGGGAACAAAGCGGCAATCGACATAAGGACGAAGCAGAAAATAATCAACGCGAACACAAAGATACAGACCAGGTTGAAGCTGGGAGTTAGGAGTACGGTCTTTTCAGGCGGGGCGCTGGCACCGCCTGAGTGTATTAGGCTACCGGGATAGGATGCTGGCCACGACGCGGGCGTGGCTCGTCCTCTTCCTCAAGCACGCGCACGTGCCCATTGTCAGTCACGATGGTCGAGCGCCGCAGTGGATGCTGGACGATCTCCCGGAGGACCGTCCTGAACAGAGGCGAGACAATGGCCGCCGCTGTGCCGGCTACTAGGCCGACGCCAAACGCAATGACGCTGCTGATCATGCTTGTCTCTACCTCCTATGCTCGAAAGTGACCTTGAGGCGCCTCATCGTACCTCTTGGGGTCCCCTGATGCCTTTGGCCACGTTCTGGTCCCTTGTGGTACCTTCCGGTGTCCTTTTGGTACCTTCTGGTGCCCAGTATACGCCGCCAGCGGCCGGCATTCGCGGTGCTGAGTAATTCACTCTACGCGGCTTGCCCTTAGGCAGCAGCCTGCGAACATGGTCTCGCAAGAGTAGCCAGGGCGAGTACGAAAATATCCGGCCCAGCCAACTTCACGCCCGGGCTGGAAAGCAGTGCTCGGCGATGTCCACGGTAACCTCCGAAGCCCCGAGCGAGGGCGCTCTCGAACTCTCCACGGGCATCCTTCGCGCCGAGCAGCCGCGCGGGAAAGCAATGTGCGGCCGAAACTGCCGGACCCAGAGTCGCTCTTGCCATTGGGCCGATCCGATGCTGGCCGCCGCGAGGTGCCCGCCTCAAACGCGCCTGAGTCCCGAACTAGGTGAGCCTCTCGTGTTCGGCGCGACAGGATCAGCCGGTTCAGGGTTCGAGTCCCTGGGCGCTCACTTCTGCCTTACGGATCGAAAGTCGTCGCCACAATCGGCGGCGGGAGGTATTTGGGTTGGGGCGTCGTACTGGGTGGCGCGGGGGTGACCACGTCGAAGGTGCCGGCGAGCTTGCGCTGGGAGAGGCCTTCTACGGCCAGGGGGAGGGCCGCGGGGACGGTGGCGCTGACGACGAGCAGCCAGCGGCCGTCGACGTTCGAGGGCAGCTCCTCGACGATGCCGGCAGCGCCGACGCCGGAGCTGACGACCATGGAGACCCGATCCTTGAAGGTGAAGGTCTGCGGCTGGCTGCCGCTGGCGGACAGGGGCAGCGCGCCGGCCAGGGAAGCAAGGGCACCGTTCTGATCGGCGGTGCCCCAGACGATGATGTTGGCGTCCAGGTCCATGGGGGAGCTGCCGTCGTCTATCGAGACGACCGGCATGGTGAGCGGGCCGCGGACCGAGCGGCCGAGGTCGGCCGCGAAGCGCAGGTAGGGACCGATGTCGAAGGGGCGGCTCGGGAGGATGATGCGGGTCTGGTCCAGCCGGTCGCCGGTGTTGAACGGATAGGGATAGGAGGCGAGGGCCGTCCGCGTCGCCGAATTGTCGCTGGCTGCCGGCTCGAGCGTGCTGCTGCTGCGCACGACGATGCCGATTTGCTGGGAGCCAACCACTGTCCCAGCGGCGCAGCCTGAGGCGGACGGCCCGGCGACGGCCGACGCTGCCGCGCTCGCACGGGGGGCAGGAGGCGCGCCAGCAGCGGCGGAGAGAGGCGCGCTGGCAACGGCGGCGGGTCGGGCGGCGGCCGATGGCGAGGCGCTGACAGATGGCGACATAACAGCCGATGGCGAGGCTGATGCCGGCACGAAGGGCACCGTGAACGTGAGGTCGAACGTGTTCAGGCCGGGCCGGAGGGTATTGCTGCTGATGTCAAGGTTCACGATCGAGGACTCGGTGGCCTGGTTCTCGAGCGTGGCCGTGCCCGCGATGGAACCGTTGACGTCTACGCGCACCGTCCAGGGATAGGGGTTGCCGTCGCGGTCCACCGGCGCGGGGTGGCTGGCCACCAGCTTCAGCGCCACGCCGTTGGCGGAGCCAGGCGGCGCGGCAGCGAACGAGAATCGATGGCTGCCGGCACCATTGAGCGTCTGATCGCCGAGTCCGAGCTGGGCAAACGTCACGCCCAGCTCTGCGCCCTGGGTCGCCGCAGCCGCCAGGGGCACGTCCTGCGCCACCACCGCCGAGGCTTGCCCGGCCCACGCCGGATCGGCCCCGCGCGCGAGTGCGCTGGCGGCGCGAGAGAGCGCCAGGTCCGAGCCGCCGGTCACCGCCAGCGCCACACGGCTGGGGTTCAGGGGCGAAGCCGCTTCCATCAGCACGCCGCTATCCACATACAGAGCCGCGCCGTTCGCGCCGCTCAGCTGGCCCGAAGCCGCCGTTTGAAGCGGCCACGGCACCTGCTTGCGCCAATCCGGAAACTCCTGCGCCCGCCCGACGTAGATCAGGTTCGCGTCACGCCAGCGAGCCGGCAGGCTGGAAGAATACGTATCCGCGGCGACCGTCAGCGTGCGTGTGCCGGCCCGCTGGCCGATGCTGGCCATCACCGTCGTGGCGGCCTGGAGCACGCCGAGGCTGGGCTGAGGCGGCAGGATCACGGCGATGGGCGGCAGGCTCGGCGCCTGGGAGCTTGTGAATGGAGCCGGGTACCCGCCCAGGTCCGGCGCGACGGGTACAGGTCGGGGCGTGCTCGCCGCGAGTTCATAGCGGACGTTCGTCTCCTTGAGGATCGCGATGCTCACGTCCACAGGCGGGCGGCAGTCGTTGCGCTGCTGGTTGGTGATGGCCGCGAAGGTCACGCGATTCGCCGCCGAGTCGATGCTCGAGGCCGGCAAGGCGATGGCCTGGGTCTGGCGGCTGCCAGCCACTCCGGCGAAAGTGCCAGCGAGAGCGCCGTTCCAGGTCACCGCCAGTTGGAAGGGGGTGCCCGGCGGAGCCGCCGCCTCGTACACCACGTTCAGGCTCGAGGGCTTGTCCGCCAACGGCAGGTCGCCCGGGCCCTGCAGGAAGTAGCTCGGGGCGCCGCCGGGCCCGCCGAGCGGATAGTCGCCGTAGCCCTGGTCGGCCAGCGAAACCGACAGGCTGGGCGGAGCCGACTGAGCGAATGCCGCCGCCGGATGCGCACACAGGATGAGCGCCAGGGCCAGTGCGAAAAGCCGCCGCCTCATATTGATTGGGATGCTAGCCTCCGCGCGCCCGCTCGCCCAGGGTGGCAGCCCCCGAGTACCAACTTACCTTCGTCTTAGGGAAGGCTCAGCTTCGTCTAACGCTCCCTCCATACAGTGTCCAATGGAACAGGAACACAGGAGATCGGACGAATGACAGCTGACGTGCTCGCCCACTACTGGACGCAGGCCAAGCAGGACCTTCAGACGCAGGCGGCCAATCCCTTTCCCAAGCAGGCGCCGTGCACCGGCATCGAGGCACCGATTCCGCCGGCTCCCGCTCAGGTCTTCCCCAGGTTCCCGGGCTGCTCGCGCAGCAGCGCCTGGCCCAACACCGGCCGTTGGTAAACCCCACGGTCCGTGCGTAAACTGAACCGCATGAGTCTTCGTTCCCTGGCAGCCGCGGGGCTGGCCGCCGTCAGCCTGGCCGGCTGCGGTGCGACGACACAGCTTGCCACGGCCCCCGTGGTCAACGAAACCGCCACGCAGGCAAGCGCCGTCCCGGTCTCGCCGGTGGTGCAGACGCAGCCATCCATGGAACCTTCCGCCTCGCCGTCCACAGCGGCCGCGCCGGCCAGCCAGGCGCCGGCGGCACCCGCCGCCAGCGCTCAGCCGTCGACGCCGCCCGGGCCGGCGGTGGCGCCCACCCCCACCAGCATTCGCCTCGGCCCGCTGCAGTACATCCGCCAGACGCTGAACAACTGCGGCCCTGCGTCGATCGCGGAGGTGCTGCGCTACTGGGGCGTGAACCGCACGCAGGACCAGGTGCAGGCCGTCACCCGGCCGGACGGGAACAGCCGGGGTATGTGGCCCTTCGCCGTGCCGGCCTACGTCGCGAGCGTGGGCATGGACTCGCTCATGGGCATCGGCGGCTCACCCACCATTGTGAAGGCGCTCGTGGCCAACGGCTTTCCGGTGATCGTCGCCCAGGCGGTGAGCGCCCAGGATCGCACCGCGCACTATCGTGAGATCGAGGGTTTCGACGACAACCGCCAGGTGTTCGTCTCGACTGACAGCTACCTCGGCCCGAACCATGAGATCAGCTACTCCGAGTTCGACCAGATCTGGGCGCGCGGCAACCAGCGCTTCATGGTCATCTACCCGCCGGATAAGCAGCCGCTGCTGAACGCGGTCATGAGGAGCGTCGGCTGGGACAAGACCGCGGCCTACCAGGCGGATTTGCTCCGCATGGAGAACCCGCCGAGCCGCCCGCCGGACCAGCAGCAGCCCGGCCAACCAGGCCCGCAGTTTCGGGGTTCATCGGAGCTGGCGAAAGCGTGGGATCATATCCAGCTCGGCCAGCTCGACACGGCCCGCGCGGAGATCGCTCAGGCCAAAACGCAGGGCGCCAACGGCTGGATGGTCGACGCCCTCACCAACGCGCTGACCCTGCCGCTTTAGGCGGGAAAGCTCAAGCCAGCACCGGCTTCGCAACCAGCCGGTGCTGGCGCAGATCCTCGGTCACGCAGTAGTGGGCGATGGCCTCGAGCACGGCCGGCTCGATGTGGGTGAACCGCAGGCCGTACTCGCGCTCCTCTGACGGCTGGTCGGCGTTCAAGGGCGCGCATTCGCGCACGACCTCCGCCTCCATCCACATCACGCCGTCGACGCCGTCCAGCTTGAACTGCAGGTTGCGCAGCTCGCCCTCCTTCAGCCGGCCCTTCAGCCGCACCTTCACCCCACCGGCGGAGAGGTCCTGCAGGTTGCCCTCGAAGGTCTGGCCACCCTCTCGCGCTAGCTGAATGGGATGCGGCGGCGGGATCACCACACGCACGTAGCTGCGGCGGTTGCGGTCGCTGCTCTGGGTGATCGGCTCGTCGGCGCCCGCCCCGTCCACGGTCGTGTGGCCGCTGACCTCCACCACATCCACCGTGCCACCCACCTCGACCACGCAGTTGATAGCCGCGCCCGCCAGCAGGCTGAGGTTGCCAGCGGCGCGGATCTCCGAATGCTCCACCGCGAAGCTGGCGGTGATGTTGCCGCCGGTGCTCTCGATGCGGGCAAAGCGCGCCCGGCCGATCTGGATGTCGCCCTGCGCCGTTACCACCGCCGGGGTGGTCTCGCTGCCGCTCACGCTCTTGGCCACCAGCACGCTCCCTGTCTCGCTGACCACGCTGCCCTCGACGGACCCGTAAACCGCGACGCTCTTCCCGGCCACCACCTCAAAGCCAGGCTTCACGTCACCGTAGACCTCCACATCGCCCTGGTAGCGGATGTTACCGGTGCTCAAAGCCACGTCGCCGTGCACCAGGAACAGCTCGCAGACGTCGATAACGTCGCCATTCCAGCGCAAGTAGCCGTCGATAGCGGCCGACATCTCCAGGCCATCCTCAGAGATGACCGTGTTCTTGCCGGCAGGATGGCGGATGCGCTCGTGCACGCCCGGGGCGCGGATCTCCTTGCCGAAGATGTTCATCCCCGGCTCACCCGGCTCGCAGGGCGTCCCGCGCGAGATGACCTGCCCCGCCTTCACCTCGCTGACGTTGTCGATGTTCTTGAAGTCGATGCGGTCGAAGTCGCCGCTCTTCGAGAGGAACGACGGCGGAAGCAGCAGCAGCTCCACCTGCGCGTCCTTGCCGGGCCGGGCTGGCGTGCCGTGGGCCACGACCACTTCCTCGTGCAGGATGTGCTCGGACATCACGCGGTTGATGGCCTCCAGGTCGAGACCGTAGACAACGTTGCGCCTCTTCAGCTCATCCACCAGCGCCTGGGCGTGCGCCTCCGGCGCGCCCATTCTCGGGACATATTCCATCGTCAAACCCAGGCCCAAGCCGCCGTCCAGAACGCGGATCTTGAACCGCAGGTCGGTCATCGAAATCGCCATTGCCCCACTCCCAGTTGCCTACTCACGGACAAAGCGGCGGCTCTGCCCTACCACAGTCTGGCTGCTGGCAACTGTACGGGCAAGGGTGTTAGCCCTCTACCGCTGGGAGCTGATAGAGTGCTCGCATGCCCAGCCCCTACCGCGCCGACCACGTCGGCAGCCTGCTGCGCCCACAAGCCCTGCTCGACGCTCGGGCGAGCCATGCCGCCGGCACTCTGTCGCTCGATCAACTCCGCGAGCTGGAGGACCAGGCCATTCTCGACGTGCTGGAGCTCCAGCGCCAGCTCGGCCTCGACGTCGTGACCGACGGCGAGTTCCGCCGCGGCACCTGGCTGGGCGACATGGCCCAGGCGGTCGAGGGCTTCGAGCCGGCCAGCGTGATGCTGGAGTGGCACGGCCCGGGCGGCCAGGTGGAAGCCAGCACCTCGCACATCGTCGGCGCCAAGCTGCGCCAGCGGCAGCGCCTCACGGGCTACGAGTCAGGCTTCCTTAAGGATCGCGCCGGCGCGCCCTACAAGATGACCATGCCGGCGCCCTCGGTGTTCCACCTCTCCAGCTACCAGCGCGGGACCACCGACAAGGTCTACACCACTCGCTGGGACCTGCTGCAGGACATCGTGCCAATCGTCCGCCAGGAGGTCCAGGCGCTTGTCGCCGACAACGCAGCGTACGTCCAGCTGGACGACGCGTTCCTGGGCTTCTACCTCGATCCGACCGGCCGGGAGCGGCTCGCGAGCCAGGGCGTGGATCTGGAGCGGAGCCTCGAGGAAGGCATCCGGGCCAACAACGAGAGCCTCGCCGGCGTGGACCGCTCGACCCTGACCGTCGGTTTCCACATCTGCCGCGGCAACTCCAAGAGCCGCTGGTTCGCCTCGGGCAGCTACGATGCCGTGGCCGAGAAGGTCTTCGGCCAGCTCGAAGTCGATCGCTTCCTGCTGGAATACGATGATCCGGCGCGCGCTGGCGGCTTCGAGCCGTTGCGCTTCGTCGCTCCGGGCAAGATGGTGGTGCTCGGACTCATCTCCACCAAGACGGCGGCACTTGAATCGCAAGACGAGCTGCGCCGGCGCATCGACGAAGCCTCGCGCTTCGTGCCGCTGGATCGCCTGGCGCTGAGCCCGCAGTGTGGCTTCGCCTCCGTGGCCGCCGGCAACGCCATCAACCACGACGACCAGCGCCGCAAGCTGGAGCTCCTGGTGGACACCGCCCGCAAAGTTTGGGGTTAGCGCGGCAGGCGTAGCAGCGAGGGAGGCAGGCCGGTGCGGTGCCACCACTCGGCCATGGCGATCTGCGCCGCGAGCGCATCCTGCACCGGCAGGCCGCCGGCTTCGGTCAGCTCGCGAGCCGGAAACTCCGTAGGGCAGATGGACATGGCCACGATGCCCATGAGCTCGGCGCCCATCTCTCGCGCCTGCCGCGCGCAGTCCACGAACCGGGACAGCACCTCCGGCCGGCGGGAGGGGTACTCCGAATTGGGGATGCCGATCGCGGTCGGCCCCACATACAGATCGGCCACGCCCCAGGAACGGATACGCGCCATGAAGGTGGTGTCGTGGTCGGGCGTGGACACGTAGAAGCAGGCCGCGAACTTCCGGCCCAGCAGCCCGCAGAACAGCGCCGCTGCCTCGCCCTGGCCGACGACCGGGATCTTGACGCCCTGGCGCCGCGCCTCCTCCACGCCGATGTCCAGCACCCCGTACGGACAGAAGGCGTCGTAGCCGTCCTTCTCGGCCTGCATCGCCCGCTGGGCGCCCAGGGCGTGGGCGCGTGACACCTTGTCGGCCAGGCTGTGATCCGGCCGGTCCTGCCCGCCCCAGGGGTTGAAGCCGGACACGTCCGGCATGTAATCGACGTCGATCTGGGTGGCCGGCGAGGCGTAGGACCGCATCACTGCCAGGCGGCGCTCCTCGGCCTCGGCGGGGTAGACGCCCTTGGCGGCGGGCAGCATGCACAGGATTCTCATAACCCGCCCAGGGTACCAGGGACCGATTTGGGGGTTAGCACCCTAGCAGGCGGCGCCCCCCGGCCTAGGCTGGACGCAAGCTCCACGTTAGTGGACCACTCTCGGCGAGCTGCCAGCGTTGCCAGACTGCCGAGAGCTCTCGGACCCGGCGTGTACTGGGTGGGAACAACGGCGTCCGATCGGGACGGGCGGCAGAGGCGAGTTCTCCCTTTCGCTTCTGCCGCCTTCCTCTTTGTCTCGGGGCTTAGAATGGCGCCCATGCCAATCCAGGAATCCGAGCTCCGCCTGGACGATCTCCAGGCCATCGCCTACGTGCCCGAAGGCGGCAGCAAGGGCGGCGTGCTGCTGCTGCCGACCAATGCCGGCACCGATCGGTCGAATCGCAAATCGTCGCAGCTTCTGGCTGAAGCCGGCCTGACGACGCTGCTGTGGGATCCCTATCCGGGCCGTGGCGTCCCGCCGGACGACGAGCGCAGCAAGTGGAGCTCGGCCACAGACGACGACTGGGCCTTCGCCGGCCAGGCGCGCTGGCTGACCTACATGGCTGAGGAACTCGGCGTGGAGCGGCTCGGAGCCCTGGGATTCTGCATGGGCGGCCGGCTGTCGCTGCTGCTCGCCGCGCGCGACCACCGGCTGGCGGCGCTCGTGTCCTACTACCCGACCATCCGCCGGCCCATCCCCCCGAACCAGAAGTACGACGCGGTAGACATGGCGCCGGAGATCCGCTGCCCGGCCACGATCGTCTGCCCCGGGAGGGACCACATCACCACCACTGAGGTCTACGACGACCTGCGCAAAGCTCTGCGCGGACGCGAGCAGGCAACGATCGCGCAAGTGTACCCGGAAGCCGGCCACGGCTTCATCCAGGCGCGCAAGCCCGAAGCAGCCGTCAAGATGTCCTGGCCGCAGTCGGTGGCGTTCCTGACCTCGAACCTGCTGACATGACCAAACCGTGTCACCCTGAGCGGCGAGCGGAGGGTCCCCACTCCGGACTGGGGGAGATGCTTCGCTCGACGCTCAGCATGACAATGCTGGGTGCCGTACTACTTCTGGCCGGCTGCGGCTCGGCGCCGGCTGCGAGCCCGGCTGCGAGCGCGCCGTCCTCACCCTCAGCACCGGCGAGCGCGGCGGCGCCGGCCAAGCCGGCGGCTTCAGCTCCGGCCTCTGCGGCAGCCGCTTCGGCTTCAGCCTCCGCGGCAGCTAAGCCCGCGGCAAGCGGCGTCACCAAGCTCAACGTCGGCCTCGGCCAGGCCGTGGCTCAGGTGTCGCCGGTGTGGATCGCGCAGGATGCCGGCATCTTCGCCAAGAGCAACCTGGAGGTCGACTCCCGAGTGGCGGCGGCGACGACGGGCATGGCGGCGCTGCTGTCAGGCGACCTGAACTTCCACATCGGCGGCGGCTCGGAGATGCTGAACGGCGTCGCGAACGGCGCCGACCTGGTGGCCATCGCCAACCTGGCGCCCAAGTCGGCCCTGCGCTTCGAGGTGGCCCCCAGCATCAAGACCGACAAGGATCTGGTCGGCAAGAAGCTGGGCATCACGCGTATCGGCTCGGCCACCCATTCCGCCTCGCGGACACTGCTCCAGAAGATCGGCCTCGACCCGGACAAGGACGTCACCTTCGTCCAGCTCGACACCACCGCCAATGTGACCGCGGCGATGCTCTCAGGCAACATCCAGGCCGCGCTGTGCACCCCGCCGGAATGCCTCAAGGTCGAGGCGGCTGGCTACCGGCCGATGTACGACCTGGCGCAGCTCAACATGCCCGACACGACGGCGGTGGTCATTGCCCAGCGCCCCTACGTCAACGCCAACAAGACGACCACGCAAAGCTTCATCGACGGCTTGATCGCCGGCATCGCGCGCGAGAAGAAGGACAAGCCGTTCGCGGTTGCCTCGCTCAAGAAGAACATGAAGATCGACAGCGACGCCGACGCCAGCGCCACGTACGATCACTACATCGACGACGGCATCCTCGCCTCGCAGCCGTTCTCGCGTCCCGAGCAGTTCGCCGACGTGGTGAGTGTCATCACCGCGCAGACCGGCAAGCTCAAGGACTTCGACGTCAACAAGGTCATCGACAACTCATTCGTCCAGAGCGCGATCGACCGCGGCTTAGACAAGTAGCAAGTAGGTACACAGGAGAAACCAGTGCCCGCCTGGCCAGCCATCATCGACGCCGACGCGCACATCGTCGAGCGCGAACAGGACATCCGCAAATACCTCAGCGCGCCGTGGGACACGCGTGTCAGCTCCCTCCTGCCGGGAGATCAGCCCTTCGATCAGGGCCTGAACGGCAAGCTGGGCTTCCAGAACCCGAACTACGAGCCCGTACCGGGCGTGCGCTACACCGGCGGGATGAGCCCGGCCGAGCAGGTGGATGCCTGGGAGCGGATCATGGACTGGGGCGGCTTCGAGCACGCCGTCTGCTTCCCGACCACCGGCGGGACGGTAGCCAAGCTGCGCGAGCTGGACTGGCAGGTGGCCGTCGCGCGGGCCATCAACGACCACCTGGCGCACGAGTACAACGCCCGCTCCAAGCGGATGCACTGCGTGGGCGTGCTGCCGCTGGGCGTGCCGGACGAGGCCGCCAAGGAGCTGCGCCGCGCCACCACCGAGCTGGGCTTCATCGGCTTCGAGATGCTGACGATGGCCGGTCCCAAGCCGTTCGGCGACCGCTGGTACGACCCGGTGTACGCGGAGGCCGAGAAGCTCGGCGTGGCGCTGTGCGTCCACGGCGGCCGGACGGCTTCGCACGAGGTGGGCGGCGCCGACCTCCGGACCTTCTCGGAGGTCCACTGCTACACCTTCCCGGCGGGCATGATGCTGCACGTCACCAGCGTGCTGTGCCAGGGCCTGCCGATCCGCTTCCCCAAGCTGCGGATGTGCTTCCTGGAGATCGGCGCCACCTGGCTGCCCTACTACCTGGATCGCCTGGACGAGCACTACGAGAAGCGCGGCGAGGCCGACATGCCGCTGCTGAAGAAGAAGCCCAGCCAGACCTTCCGCGAGTCGACCCTGTGCGTCAGCCTCGAATCGGGGGAATCGCTGCTGCCTGCGGCGATCGAGTGCGTTGGCGCCGAGCACTTCATGTACGCGTCCGACGTGCCGCACTGGGACAACGAGTTCCCCGAGAGCCTGGAGCACCTGTGGGAGCATCCCAAGCTCTCTGACGGCGTCAAGAAGCAGATCCTGCACGACACCGCCGCCACCCTGTACGGACTCGGGAATGGCGCTCGCTGACGTCAACGGCCGCCAGGTCGAGTACAAGCTGGCGGGCAACGGCGACCTCATCGTGCTGCTTGCGGCCAGCTGGTGGCCCATGGACACCTGGGATCTCAGCGGCTTCCCGCAGCTCGCCGGCGAGTACCGGGTGCTGACGTTCAACAACCGCGGCATCGGCGCCAGCGCGGCCACGCCCGAGCCCTACACCTGCGCCAGCCTGGCCGACGACGCCGTGGAGCTGATGGATACGCTCGGACTCGACCAGCCAGCGCACGTGGTGGGCTTCGCCAACGGCTCGGGGGTGGCCATCAAGGTGGCGCTGCGGCATCCCAACCGCGTCCGCTCGCTGATCCTGGCCGCCTCCAGTCCCGGCACACCGGCCAGCGCGCCTTCGCCGGCCATCCGCGAGCGGCAGCATATCGAGCACCTCGGCTTCCGCGACTTCATCCGGAACCACGCGCTTAACGACACCTTCGCCTTCACGCCGGGCACCTACGCTCAGCACCGCGAGCGCGCCACCGCGCTGGCGGATGCGCTATGGGAGCACCAGGGCACCGAGGCCGAGTTCCTCAAGCACGCCGAAGCCCGCCAGGGCTACAGCGCGGTCGATGATGCGCGAAGCGTCTCCGTGCCAACCCTGGTCCTGTGCGGCGCCGAGGACAACGTCGAGCGCGGTCCCAGCACGCCGGTCCGCACCTCGCACGCGCTGGCCGAGGCGTTCCCCAACGCGCGCCTGCACCTCCTCCCCGGCATGGCCCACATGACCTTTTGGGAGGATCCGGACGCCGCCTGGCTCCCGGTGAAGGAGTTCCTGGCCTCGGTCCCCTCGCCCGCCGCGGCGGGAGAGGGCTCCTAGCCTCGCGTTAGCGTGCGCTTGGCGGCGCCCACGATAGCCGCTGCATCCGGCAAGTAGGCCGCCTCGAGGCTGGGGCCGGCCGGGACCGGCGCAAAGGGCGCTCCGACGCGCTCGATGGGCGCGTCCAGGTAGTCGAAGGCCACTGCCTGGAGCTGGGCAGCGATCTCGGCGCCGATCCCGCCCGGGACGACGGCCTCGTGGACCACGACCGCGCGGTTGGTCTTGCGGACCGACTCCGCCAGCGCAGGCACATCCAAAGGCTGGAGCGTGCGCGGGTCGATCACCTCGGCCTCAACGCCGTCCTTTGCGAGCTCGCCGGCGGCTTCCAGCGCCAAGCCGACCATGCGGCCGGTGGCGATGACCGTCACATCCCGGCCCGCTCGACGGACGCGAGCCTTGCCCAGCTCGGGCGTGTCCGGCGGCTCTCCGCCCGCCTGGTAGTAGAGGGCGCGATGCTCGACGAAGACGACCGGGTTGTCGTCGCGGATGGCGGCGCGCAGCAGGCCCTCGGCATCGGCGGCCGTGGAGGGCATCACAACCTTCAGCCCCGGAACATGCGCCAGCCAGGCCTCCAGGCTTTGCGAATGGTGCGCGCCCCAGGCGCCCGAGACGCCGCACGCCGTCCGAATGGTCAGCGGCACCTTCAACTGGCCGCCGGACATGTAGCGCAGCTTGGCGGCATGATTCACCAGCTGGTCCATGGCCAGCGTGATGAAGTCCACGAACATGATCTCCACCACCGGCCGCAGCCCCTGCAGCGCCGCGCCGATGGCCAGCCCAACCACCGTTCCCTCGGAGATCGGCGTGTTGATGACGCGGTTCTCCCCGAACTCCTCCGCCAGTCCCTTCGTCGCTCCGTACGGCCCCCCTACGGCCACGTCCTCCCCGAGGACGTAGACCGACTGATCCTCGCGCATCGCGTCTGCGAGCGCCTGGTTGACTCCTTGGAGGAATGTCCCGCTCATCGGCAGGTCCAGGGACGCAGTCCCTGGCGGGGATCGGGGTGTCCCCGAAATTCTTCTTCTCTTGCAGCCGCTCGCGCGCAGCGCGATCGGCGGGCAGCGCTCACGCGTACACCTGGGAAGCGGCGTCCGACGGCCTCGGCGAGGAGCGGGCGAAGTCGGCGGCGCGTTCCACCACGGAGCGGACCTCCGCCTCAATCCCGGAAACTTGCTCGGGTGGCACGAGCCCCAGGGCCGTGAATCGCTGAATGGGGTCCTTGGCCTTCCATTCGGCCATCTCGCTGAGCTCGCGGTACTTATTCGGGTCGCCCTCGTAGTGGCCGCGGAGGCGGTAGGTCAGGCATTCCACCAGCGACGGGCCCTCGCCCGCGCGGGCGCGCGAGACGGCGGGGGTGGCGGCGTCCAGCACTGCCATGAGGTCGTTGCCGTCGACGGTCTCGGAGGGGATCCGAAAGAGGGCGGCGTGCTCGCTGGCGCGCTCCACGAGCGTGTGCGCCGAGATGGGCGTGAACTCGGCGTAGCCGTTGTTCTCGCAGATGAAGACCACCGGCAGCTTCCACAGACTGGCGATGTTCAGCGATTCCGAGAACGAGCCGCTGTTCATAGCGCCGTCGCCGAAGAAGACCACGGCCACGTTGCCCTGGCCGCGCTCCTTGAAGGCCAGCGCTGAGCCGAGGGCCAGCGGAATCGTGCCGCCCACCACGCCCGTGGCTGTCATGAACGACACCTCGGGCGCGGACAGGTGCATGCTGCCGCCCTTGCCGCCGCAGTAGCCGTCCGCGCGGCCGGCGATCTCGGCCAGCAGCCTGGCCGGATCGGCGCCCTTGGCCAGCGCGTGACCATGGGCGCGGTGGCCCGAGTACATGGCATCGTCCTTTCGGAGCAGCGAGCTGATCGCCGCCGCCACCGCCTCCTGGCCGATACTCAGGTGCAGCAGCCCTGCGATCTCCACCTTGGCGTACATCTCCGAGACCTTCTCCTCGAAGGCGCGGATGAGCAGCATGGTCCGCAGCAGCGAGCTCGCCGCCGCCGAATCGAGAGAGGCCAACCGCACCATGGTAGCGTTGGTTCGATGTTCGATTTTCCCTTCACGACGGCGCGCCGAGGGATGCTGTGGGTGCTCGGCCTGGCTTGCAGCGCGGCCTTCGCGGCGTGCGGTGGCTCAGCCGCTCCGAGCGCGGCGGCCATCGTTTCGCCGGCCTCGAGCTCACCGTCGCAGAGCAGCTCAGGCCAGGCCAGTTCGACCGCCAAGCCCGCGCCCAGCGGCGCGACGAGCGCTGCTAGCAAGCCGGCGCCCGCCGGCTCGGGCGCGAGCGCCGCTTCCGGCAAGCCGGCAGCCTCGGGCGCCGCAAGTGGGGCGACCCACATCGAGATGGCCAACAGCAGCCTCTCGGGCGACTCTATCCCGCTGTGGGTTGCCAAGGACGCCGGCATCTTCCAGAAGAACGGGCTGGACGTGAATATCCAGCTCATCAATGGCGCGGCGGCGGCGATGTCCACGCTGCTGTCCGGCAAAGTCGAATTCGGCAATCTGGGCGGCTCAGCCGTGCTGACGGCCGTCGCCGGCGGCGCCGACATCGTTGTCCTGGGAACCAACTCGCCGGTGATGCCCTACAAGCTGTACGTTCCGCCCGACATCAAGACGGCGGCCGACCTTAAAGGCAAGAAGGTCGATCTCGGCACCATCGGCTCGGCGGTGGATGTGGCAACCAAGCTTGGCATCAAGCAGCTGGGCCTCGACCCCAACACGGACGTGGTCTACGTCACCACGGGCGCCCACTCGGCCGCGACGACGGCGCTGATGAACGGCGCGATCCAAGGGCGCATGGACAACCCGCCCGGATCGGTCGAGCTCGACGCCCATGGGTTCCACCCGCTGATCGACCTCGCCTCGCAGAAGATCCCGGCGGCCAACAGCACCATCTCGGTTACGCGCGGCTATCTGACGGCCCATCACGACGTGGTGCAGGCGTTCGTCGACTCCATCGTGCAGGGCAGCGCCCGCGCGCGAGCCGACAAGGCCTTCACGGTGAACGTCCTCAAGAAGAACTTCAAGTCGGACGACACCAACGCCATGGACGCGGCCTACGACTTCTGGATGGGCGAGGTCATCCCGCCGCTGCCCTTCGCCAAGCCGGAGCAGTTCACCACGGCCAAGGACGACCTGGCCAAGCAGAACCCGAAGGTCGAGAGCGTGGACCCGGCCAAGCTCATCGACTCGTCGTTCGTGCAGAGCGCCGCCGACCGAGGGCTGGACAAGAGCTGACCGGCCCCGAGCTCGACCGCCGCCTGTCCCGCCCGTCCGAACGAGAGGCGGTGCTGGCCGCCGTCCGTGCCCAGCTCGGGGGGCCGGATGCGCCCGACCTGCTGGTCAGCAGCGGCACCGAGCCCCTCGTGCTCACCAGCATGCTGGCCGGCGAGCTCGGCCTGCCGATGGCGTACCTGCGGCCCAAGCCCAAGGAGCACGGCCGCCAGAAGCGCCTCGAAGGCGAGCTGCGCGGCTCCCGCGCGGCGCTGATCGCGCTGAATCCCGCGCCCGAGACTGTCGAGGACAACCGGCAGCTGATCGACGAAGGCGGCTCCAAGCTGGCAAAGGTGATCGATATCCCCTCTCCCTCAGGGAGAGGGTTAGGGAGAGGGCAGCCCAGGCTAAGGGAACCCTCTCCCTTGCCCTCTCCCGCTGCGGCGGGCGAGGGTTCTGTTGCCGGCGTCGCCAAGGTGCTGCTCGATATCGGCGCCGTGATCATCCGCCAGGACCCGCCATTCCGATACGTGTCCGGCATCCTATCGCCCATCTACACCGACTGCCGGCTGCTGATCTCCTATCCCGAGAAGTGGCCGGTCATCCTCGATGCGCTGCAGGCCCGGATTGACGAGGACGCCATCGTCGGCGTGGCTACCTCCGGCATCCCACACGCGAGCGTGCTGGCGCACCGGCTGGGCAAGCCGCTGGCCTACGTGCACGACGAGGGCATCGCTGGATACATCCAGCCGGACCAATCGCTGGTCATCGTCGAGGACCTGGTCACCACCGGCAAGTCGGTGCTGGAATGCGCCTCGGCGCTGCGCCAGCATGGCTTTGCTGCCAGTCGCTGCGTGGCCATCTTCACCTACGAGCGCCGGCAGCCCAGCCTCGAGGCCGCCGGCATCGCCTTCGAACCCCTGGCGGATCTGGCCACGCTGCTCGAGACCGGCGTGGCCGAGGGCCGCTTCGGGGAGGCGGAGCGCCAGGCGGTGCTCGACTGGCGGCGCGACCCACAGGCATGGACCGCCGCCCACGAGCAGTAGGATTCCCGCATGTTGAGCACAGAGGACAACGAGGCGATCACCCGCGTGGGGCCGGGCACGCTGATGGGCAACCTCATGCGCCAGTACTGGGTGCCGGCCATGCTGTCCAGCGAAGTGGAGGCCGGCGGCGAGCCGGTGCGTATCATGCTGCTCGGCGAGAAGCTGATCGCGTTCCGCGACAGCGACGGTCAGGTGGGGCTGGTCGACAACCACTGCCCGCATCGCGGCGCCTCTCTGTTCTTCGGACGCAACGAAGAGTGCGGCCTGCGCTGCGTGTACCACGGCTGGAAGTTCGACGTCCGCGGCAATTGCGTTGATATGCCGAACGAGCCACCGGAGAGCAACTTCAAGCACAAGGTGCGCGTCAAGGCATATCCCTGCCGCGAGCGGGGCGGCGTGGTCTGGACCTACATGGGTTCGCGGCAGGAGCCGCCGCCGCTGCCGGAGCTCGAGGCCAACATGCTGCCTGAGGGGCAGGGCTTCGTCAACGCCATCCAGCGGGAGTGCAACTGGCTGCAGGCACTGGAAGGCGACATCGACACCAGCCACTTCAGCTTCCTGCACATGGGCTCGCTGGACCCCGAGAGCCAGCCCCAGGGCAGCTTCGCCTACTACGTCTTGAAGGACCGCGCGCCGCGGTACTCAGTAGTCGAGACCGATGGGGGAACGATGTACGGCGCCTATCGCGACGCCGGCGAGGGCCAGCGCTACTGGCGCGTGGCGCAGTTCCTGTTCCCGTTCTTCACCATGCCGCCACAGGGCGTGCTGGGCCACAAGATCGTCGTTCGCGCCTGGGTGCCCATGGACGACGAGCACACCATGTTCATCCATATGAGCCCCAGGATCCAGCCCATCTCGCTGGGCAACATCGAAGCCAGCAACGTCAACCTG
>Ga0070738_10004268_pt1 | contig 17392 bp, 13 predicted proteins | sample Coa_R2_2_FD_66446 | JGI IMG/M metagenome (GOLD analysis project Ga0070738, IMG submission 66446) | Surface soil microbial communities from Centralia Pennsylvania, which are recovering from an underground coalmine fire - Coalmine... | ecosystem: Environmental > Terrestrial > Soil > Unclassified ...
TCCGACATCTCGATCAGGATCGTGAAGGTGTCCCCTTTCTGCAGGACCCTGTTCTGAGCACGCCACGGGCGCGGAAGCGCCGGCTTGCCGCGCGGCGCCGAACCGCTCAACATCGTGCCGTCGATCGCGCCTCTCAGGCGCAGTTCGTGTTCGGCCAAAGCCAGCAGTTCGACCTCGCGCACACCGGGCCGAACGGCATCGAGGACCTTCGCGAAAACCTCGTCCTGGAGACGGCACGCCTGCCGCAGGCTGTCCAGTTCCGCCGGCCCCTTGATTGCCTTCAATCGGTCGAGCGCATCGGTCTGGTCGCTCACCTTCACATTCGGCAATGAACGTTGCAGGTGATCGACCAACGCGTACGGCAGGCCGCCGGGACGCAGCAGCCCGATGTGTTTGAGCCCTCTCCGCTTCAGTTCGGTGACGGCAATCTCCGCCTCATACGTGAACGTGGCCGCAATCGATTTGAAACTGGCAGTCGTGCATATCGCCGCCACTCCCGGGCTATCGGGCGAAGGCTCGCGATGTCCCCCAAGAGCGCCGTGTTCGATCGTCGTCATGGGCCCTTCGCGAAAGAAGAGCACGATTTTCATATAGGCTTGTGATCCGAAGTCACAGAACCATCGAACATACCCGGATAAGCTGTCATCGAAGCCGCCAGCGATCAGGACGTCGAGGTCATGCTCGGCCATGTGACGACGCACAAGAGCCCATCGCCGTTCGAGTTCGGCTTTCGGAATGCGATCGAATACTGGATCGTTCGGCGAGCTTGCGCCGGGGGACGCCGGCACGTCGTACTCTGAAAGCCGGGCGTTCGTGTTGGTCATGATACCTCCGCAGTCTCTAGTCCGTTTGTTCTTGTTGCGCGGACCTTTCAGGAAAATCTCATTCCATCCTGGGCAATGCCGCTCTGCCGTTCTTCATTCGCGCTTACCAATCGTCAAGACGTTCTCCCTGGCTTCGATCGGCTCTCGCTATGACCTCGGTGCCGCCGTGCTGCCGCGCACGATCAAGCTCGTGTCAAGAGACATCTCCAGTGCGGGATCAGCTTTCGTGCCGCGCTGAGAGATCTGGCTCATGAGAAGCGAAGCAGCCGCTTCGGCGAGGTCGTGGACCGGCAGACTCACCGTTGTGAGACCCGGGCCCCACAGATGAAACCACTCTGGATCGCCGAAGCCGACCACCGACAGGCGGCCCGGAACGTCGATTCTCATCTGATGTATGGCTTCCACGACGCCCAATGTCTGGACCGAATTGAGCACTAGCGCCGCGGTCGGCGGCTCGGACCCGCTCCAGAGGCGTATCATGGCGGCCCTGCCGAATTCGGCAGTCATCGGCCCGGTCAGAACGAGCGAAGTTGATATCTCTACGCCGGCCTCTGCCAGACCGCCACGAGCGCCATCCAGCCGGCTCTTGCTGTTGACGAGTCCAAGCTGCCCACCGATGATCGCGATGCGGCGATGTCCAAGCTGCGTAAGATGAAGCACGGCCGCTTGCGCCGCCTTGTGATCTCCGACCGTTACCGTCGGCGCGGCGAGTTCGACATTGCGGCGCCCGAGTTGCACGACCGGCAAGGCACCGAGCAGCCGGTGCGTTTCAGGCAAACTGTCGCCGCATGGCGCAATTATGATTCCGGCAACGCGACTCTGTCGAAGCAGGCGCAGTTGCTCGTATTCGATCGTTGGATCGCGTCCCGACACCGACAGGATGAGCTGATAGCCTTCCCGCCGGCAAATTTCCTCGATCACCGCGGCGGACGCTGTGAAGATCTGGTTCGTGATGTCGGGAATGACGAGGCCGATCATCCGGCTGCTCGATTGATGCATCATTCTTGCGCCGGCATGTGGTTCATAGCCGAGCTGCTCGACCGCCCTCTGAACGCGTTCCTTCAGTTCCGCGCTGGTGTGATGATGGTTGCTGAGCGCGCGAGAAACTGCCGAATAGGAGACACCGAGATGCGCAGCGACGTCCTTGATCGTTACCGGCCGCTCGCGTTCGCGCACTGAGCCGCCCCTCGCTTCATCGATTTCGGTCACATCATTCTCCCGCGCGCACTTCGGTCGCTCAAAAGTCATCCCCGAGGCGATTCTGAAAATCTCACGGACACCGTACCCAGCGTCGTGAACTGCACGGCGGCATCCCGAGTGGATCGGTTGATCGGTTGCGGCGGCGGCAATGACCCCGTGATCACGATTTGCCCCGCATGGAGTTTTTCGCCGACGGCGTGGAGCTTGCGCGCAACACTGGCAACCACAGTCAATGGATTGCCCAAGGCTTCGAAACCGATGGCTCCCGCCCGCCTTTCACCGTCGATGCTGACGAGCGCGCCTTCGAGGCTGACGTCGACAAGGTGAGGCGGAGTGAGGCGGGGCCCCAGCACGACGTAGCCGCCCACCGCCTTTTGGACGGCAACCATATGGGCCCAACTATACTTGCCCTCGCGCACTCCCGGGCGGAGTGGCGCCACTTCGATGGCCGGAAGGAAGCCGGCAACCGCGGCAAGCACCTCCGTGTTGGTGAGGTCCGGCCCTTCCAGGTCACGGTCCAACAAGACGGCGATCTCGCTTTCGACGAAACATTGGTCTGCGTCGAGTGTCACGGTCGCGCCGTTGTCCCGCACGAGTGACGCCAGCAACGTCCCGACCATGGGCACCGGGGCATCGGGAAACATGGCCTGCATGGGTCTGGACGTGAACGAGGCCTGATGGCCTACGATGCGGTCACCCGCGGCAGCCCGCCGCCGCTTGACGCCGATTTGGAGGGCGAGCGCTTCATCCAGGGTCAGCCCGGGCTTGCAGCGGATGATGTCACGGTCCGGGTCGCTATCGATCCCAGGCCGGTCGAGATGATCGAGAAGATCTTCGAAGGTCATGATGAACTCCCCGCCGACCGGCCTCGAACGCACCGAACTCCCACGCAAATGGCCGAACCATTTGCGCGCGCCCGCGGATGGCACGCGCCGAGCACATGTTCCGACTTGCCCGGGATCGAGGAAGCCAGGCGGCGCTCCCGCCAGATCACGGCAGAACCGCGCGGCGGCATTGGGCCTGACCAGCTCCATACTGCAAACGTTTGCTTACTCACTCTGGCTGCCTCCCAAAACTGGACCGCTCTACGCCAATGATGGTTATATAACGATCGGATTTTTACCTATTTTTCGCTAGACATACCTTCAAACGTTTGTATTGTCCAGCCCAAGATCGACCGCCGCCACACTGTCCGAGGGCGGTCAGAACGGCGGTCAGAACAAAGAGCCAAGCTCAGCAGGGGGAAGACGCTTATGGGCGAGAGTGATCAAAAGGACGTACTGATCGTTGGAGGAGGCCCGGTCGGCCTGTTCACAGCGCTGCTTTTGGCGCGACACGGATGCTCCTCGACCGTTGTCGAGCGTTACGCCTCGCCCTTGGACGCGCCCAAAGCACACGTCCTCAACTCCAGGACCCTGGAAATCTTTCGCGCCGCCGGCCTGGACGTCGACCTCATGCGTCGGCTCGCAACCCGTCTCGATGACAGCAGAGTCGTTCGTTTCAAGACGTCTCTGAAGGGGCGAGAATTTGGGGCGGTGCCGTTCGAGCGGCAGGACGACGCCGTTCGCGAAGTGACACCCCTGCCGCTCATGAATCTGCCTCAGCCCACCCTGGAGCGAATACTCGGCGAACGGATCGCAGCCGAGCCGCGCGTCAACTTACAGCGAGGCAGCGTTTGGCGCGGCGTTGAGCAACGGAATGGTCTGTGCCGGTCGACACTGGAACGCGGGGGCACGACCGAGATCATCGAGAGTCGCTACGTGTTGGCATGCGACGGCGCCGGCAGTGCGGTTCGGACCGCGCTTGACATCCCGATGGAGGGCGAGGCAGCGGTCCACTCGTGCTTGACGATCCATTTTCATGCGAATCTCCGGCACGTGGTGGGCGAGCGAACGGCGATGATCTATTGGGTCATCAATACCGAAGTTGCGGGCGCTCTCATCGCGCACGATATCGACCACAATTGGGTCTTCCTGAGATTCGATGGCTTCAATCCGCTGGATGCGCTGCCGGCGACCCCCGAGGAAGCGAGCCGCATCATTCGGCGAGCAATCGGCACAAACGCGGAGTTCGAAATCAAGCGCGTCGTGCCGTGGACGATGACGGCTCAGGTGGCGACGCAATATCGCAAAGGAAACGTGTTCCTCCTCGGCGATGCTGCTCATCGGTTTCCTCCCTCCGGGGGGCTCGGCCTGAACACCGGCCTTCAGGATGCCCACAATCTGGCATGGAAGCTGGCGGGGGTCATGGAAGGCTGGGCCGACGACCCGCTGCTCGATAGCTATGGGCGCGAGCGGCGCCCTATCGCGATCGCGAATTCCGAGCGCAGCCTCGCCAACATGCTCACGGCCCCTCGCCTCGTGGCGGCGCTCGCCGCGGCGGCACGCCATGAGAGCACCAACATTCCGGAGGACCTCGCGAAGGAGCTGCAAGAAGCGATCGCAGCCAATTCCGTCACCTTCGACAATCATCTCGGTCTGCATCTCGGCTTCTCATACGATCTGAGCCGTCCTGCTCCTCCCGCTCCAAACACTTATGTTCCGCGGGCCGCGCCCGGTGACCGTCTGCCGCATGGGTGGCTTGGGCCGGAGCCGGGCGTTCGCTCCGTCCTCGATCTGCTCTCCCCGGAAAGCTTCACCCTCTTCGTCGCGAACGGCAACCAGGACTTGAAGCAACGGGCGATCGCGGCATTTTTCAACGTTCCTCTGCAAGTCATTGGGGTGAGCCCCGAGGCGGGTTTTCCCCGCGATTGGCTGACGCTTGCCGGACTGGACCGACCCGCGCTGCTGCTGGTGCGTCCAGACGGACACGTGCTGGCTCACGTCGAGGGTAGCGATGAGGAGGCCCTGGCCAAAGCGATCGGCATGCTGAGCCAGCTTTGCGGCAAAGTAGTCGGAAGAAAGGCCATCGGATCGGAAGTATCGACGCCGGACGCTCAGTCCCTTACCCCATCGGCGCGAGGCTTAAGATGAGCTTGAAGATCGGAATCATTGGGCTCGGCATCGGCGGGGCCGCCGCGGCCGCCGCCATGACACGTCGCGGACTGGATGTGACCGTGTTTGAACAGGCCGCCGAGATTCGCGAGGTCGGCGCCGGCATTGCGACATGGCCCAACAGCGTCAGACTTCTGAGGCGTCTTGGCCTCGGCAAGATCCTTCATGAAATCGGCTGGCCCGTCGGCAACAATCCGATCCGCGATTCGTCCGGCACGATACTGCATTATGTACCGTCTGCATCGAGCTACGACGACACGCTCGGTTATTACGTTCATCGCGCCGAGCTGCTGGCGACCATCATATCGATCGTCGAGCCGCACCGCGTCCGGCTCGGCAGCCGATGCATCGGACTGGAGCAGAATGGGTGGGAGGTGAGCGTTCACCTCGAGAACGGCGAACGCCATGCGTTCGACGTCGTGATCGGCGCAGACGGCATTCATTCCGTTGCGATCGACGCGGTCGTCGTCGGAGGCCCGCCGGTCTATTCCAATCTGGCAGCTTATCGCGGGCTTGTGTCCAACGACGGCAACGAGCGGTTGGAAGCCGGCACGTTGTGGACCGACAGAAAGAAATATTTCGTCGCGTTCCCGATTTCGGGCGGCCGCTTGGTCAACTTCGTCGGCGTCGTGCCCACCGAAGGGTTGCCAGAAGAGTCCTGGTTCAAGACCGGAAGCAAGGAGGCCCTATCGCGCGAGTATGCGGGCTGGGATCCGGTGCTGCGAAGGATCATCGACAAGGTTGGGGAAACCTTCCGCTGGGGCCTCTACTTCCGAAATCCGTTACCACGCATCGTCAATGGCCGGGTCGCGCTGCTGGGCGACGCTGCGCACCCGATGCTGATAAATGCCGGCCAAGGCGCGGGACAGGCGCTGGAGGATGGGTTCGCTCTGGCCGTGCTGCTCGATGGCGCAACGCGCGAGACGGTTGAGGATCGGCTGGAACTTTACGGACGATTGCGGCTTGGACGAGCAACCGAAGTGCAACAGCTCTCCCTGCGCAATGCCCAGTTCATGCACGAAGCGATGGTGCTTTCCCCCGGTGAAACGCGCCCCGACCGCATGAGTCCGGTGGACTGGATCGTCAACTACGACGTCGAGCGTGAAGCCGAAGCGATTCTCGGGATCGGCCACACGCCGCCAAACCACGAGGTCTCCGGCATGCGTTGAAGCGGATCTCGCCGTCGGGCGTGACCGGCGCGAGGTCGCACGTCCACGACGGCGACCACGAGTTACATCGCAACGAATATTCAAACCTGAGGCCGAACGCGCAATCACGTGCACAACGAGGCCGGGCGGGAATGCCCCGCCCCCCCGTCGATTGCGCCGACCCAGCTCAGAACGTCATGGGAGTTTCATATGCGTTATCTTCGCCCTTACGACCTGGATGCACTCGAGCCCGGAACCTGCGGCGACTGGCTGCTGGCGCCAGGCGACGGTGCGGGCGTGACCGTGCGACTGTCGCGCGGCGGTGGCGAAGCCGTGCCCCGCGTTTCCGAGACGAGCGAACGTTTCGCGCTCGTCCTGCGGGGCACCGCGCACCTCGTGCAAGGCGGGGTCGCCTTGCCCGCAGCGACCGGCGAACTCGCTTTCATTCCGGCTGGCTGCAGCGGCGCATTTGCCGGAGATGCCGCCACCCTATGGGCCGAAATCGAGACGGAGTTGACAGCGGGCACTGGAGGCGCAACCGGGTCCGAGTTCAAGGTGATGCATGTCGACCAGTCCAAGTTCGAGGGCGCGGGATTTGCCTACCAAAGCCTGATAGACCGCGCCCAGGGTGCGCATACAATGCGCGCGAACGTACTCCAAGTCCAACCCGGCGCGGGAAGTCCTGATTGGCACATCCACGCCTTTTCCCAGATATATTTCATCCAAGAAGGCAAGATGACCGTCGACATCGGCCGCGCGCGATTTGTTGCGCGTGCCGACACGCTGGTCTTTCTGCCCGCAGGCGTCGTGCATCGCAACTTCAACGCCTCGAATGATCTGGAGCGCCATGTCAGCCTGCTCGTGCCTGAGCCCAAGAGCGACGAGATCTTCGACTTTGCCATCACCATTCACGAACACGAGGCCGAACTGCTGACGGCCATTCCGGCGAACCTCAGCACTTGCCCGGAAAATTCGAACGGTCAAGCAGCGATGGACACGTAGCAAATCCCGCTACCTGCCGCCGGCCAGTGATCCAGGATCACAAGCCGCAGCAAACGCATCGAATTAGCTCGCTCTTGAACGCATGATCGCGGTTGGACCCTGAAGAACAGGAGTGCAGGATGGCAGACCTGCCGGCGGAGACCTTGGGTGAAAGTAGACTGGGGGGCTCTCTCAGAGACGAGGTGCATTACGAGGGCCGCAAGATGCGCTGTTTTTCCGAGCGACCAGCGACCCTGGGAGAGATGTTCGACAAGTTGGTCGCCCGATTTCCGGATAGAGAGGCCATCGTGGAGGATCGCAGCATCAGCTACCGCGAGCTGGACGAGCTGGTCGGGAGAGCCGGCGCAGGTCTTCGCCGGCTGGACGTCGAGCACGGCGATCGCGTCGCGCTTTTTCTCGCAAATTGTTGGGAATTTCTCGTATGCGTCCTCGCGTGCAACCGGCTCGGTGCCATCGTCGTTCCCCTCGGCACACGTCAGCGGCAGGCCGAGCTGACGTTCCAGCTAAATGACTGCGCGGCAAAGGTCCTGATATTCGAGTCCTCGCTCGCCGATGTCCTTCCGGCCGATCCCGACACGCCCGCGCTTGCGCACAGATTCGCCGTGCGCGGCGCCGTGGAAGGAGCGAGTCCATTTGCCGCGTTGCTCGCGGCGGAGGAACGGATGGGTCGCGCGACAGATCTCGGCGAAGAAGATACCGCCGTGATCTTGTACACGTCCGGAACGACCGGCCAACCCAAGGGGGCGCAGCTGACGCATCTCGGGATCATCCACTCCGCCCTCAGCTTCGCCCGCCGCTTCGGGCTTACGGAGACAGACCGAGGCCTCGTTGCGGTGCCGTTATCGCACGTGACTGGACTGGTCGGTGTCGCGTTTTCGACGATCATCGTCGGCGGCAGCGTCGTATTGATGCAGCAACCTTACAAGACTGCAGATTTCCTGGCGCTGGCAAGCCGCGAGAAGATTACCTATTCGATCCTCGTTCCCACAATCTACACGCTCTGCGCGATGTCGCCGGAGTTGCTGGCGCATGATTTGGGTTGCTGGCGAATCGGCTGTTTTGGCGGGGCTCCAATGCCGATCGCTACGATCGAAATGCTGGCCGAGAAGCTGCCGCACCTGCAGCTCCTGAACGCGTATGGAGCGACCGAGACGACATCCCCTGCGACTATCATGCCAAGGACGCAATGGCGCGATCACTTCGAGAGCGTGGGAATGACCGTGCCGTGCGGCGAGATCACGATCGTGGATGACAACGGCATAGAAGTACCCAGGGGCACGCCAGGCGAACTTTGGATAGCAGGACCCATGGTGGTGCCCGGCTATTGGCAACGTCCCGAGGCCAACCGAAGCGAATTCGTGGATGGCTTCTGGCGGTCAGGCGATATCGGATCGATGGACGCCAGCGGCTTCGTTCGCGTATTCGACCGCAAGAAAGACATGATCAACCGTGGCGGCTTCAAGATATTCAGTGCCGAAGTCGAAAACGTCATTGCCAGCCTCGAAGGGGTTCTGGAATGTGCCGTCATCGGCCGCGACGATCCCGTGCTCGGACAGCGCGTACACGCGATTGTCGTGGTACCCGACAACAGCGCTCTCGGTGCTGACAGGATCAGGGAGTTCTGCGCCGATCGGCTGGCCGACTACAAGGTACCCGAAGCGGTGACCTTGCACAAAGCCCCCTTGCCTCGAAATGCGAATGGCAAGGTTCTGAAGGCGGTGCTTCGTCAGACCATCCACTCCTAGGCAGGCAAAGAGAAATGCTGGGGCGGCCGTAGCGTTTGCTTTGAGCAACACAAAGTCGATGAAGCGCGCGCGAAAGCCCGAAATTATGGCCGACGCAGCCTACGCCATCTTCTGCCGCGACGCACGCCGCTATACCGGCCATTTCGTGCTGGATGAGGAGATATTGCGAGAGGAAGGGATGACCGATTTCGACCGGCACTGCAATGATCCGAATGAGAAGCCGGAGCTGGACTTGTTCGTCGCGGCCGAATAGACGACGGCGCGGCAACGAAGTGCTCCACCTCCGTTATGGTCCCCGACTGGTCCGACTAGATGGCCCGTATGTTCGTCTGCTCACGCGACAAGAGCACGAGTTCGCGGCGGGCGATCGCCCGGGCTTCGGCGGCACCTATTCCAAGCATCATGAGGGTCTGAGTGGCTGTCTTCAGGGCGAGCCGTCTGTCGGTGCTTCCCTCGAGACGAAGTCTGACCGCAGCACCAACGAGACTGCGACAAAATCGCATTGCGGTGGTCGGGTCTTCCACGGCAAAGCGCTTTTTTCTCAACCCCGCCCGAATCTCATCCTGCAATTCATTCCCTAAATCCGCGTGTTGGCCCTCCGGGTCTTCGATCACCCTCAGGATGATCGCGAGCTGTTCGGGATGGCGATCTGCATGTTGGAGGATGACGAGCGGGCCGCGGGCAACCCTTTCGGCCGGATCGTTGCGCACGACCGATCCGATGTCTTGCACTAGATCGAGCACCACCGTTCGGCCGAGAACCTCCAACAGCTCGTCCTTGTTCTGAAAGTGATAGTAGAAGATTCCATTGCTGACGCCCAAATGCTGCGTGATATCCAGAACGGAAAGATTTTCCATTCCATTCCTGGCGATGAGTTCGCGGGCCGCCTCGATCAGCGCGAGCCTGGTCCTCTCCCGTTTGCCGTTGCCCCGTGCGGGGCTTGACGGATTTCCGTTCATTTCCAGACTTGCTTCCCTCGCCACGGACAAATTCCAAAACCACTGCGACGCCGCCGTGCCCTATCCCACGGCAACGGTCCCAACGCGATTGCGGAGGATCGTGATCCTATCATGCGGCGCTCGCTTCGATAGCGCGCCAGACTGCTGATATTCACGGTGTCTGGCAAGGCGGAAGCCCGCCTTCGGACGTCCTGCCTGGCCGTCCTGGTCTTGACACTCGTGGTATTACCTGAGATTGTTTCTCAAACTGAGACGGTCTCAAAATGTTTCTTTGGGAGAGAAACAACGATGCGCGTGTTGATGTGGCCCCGAGCGGCAGCTGACTTGGATCGACGCGCGGACAAGTCATCGGATCACCCCGGCAACCGCAGATTCCCTAGGAGAGGTTGATGCCAGAACACCTGCTTGCTCGTATTGCCGTGACACTTGCAGCCGTAATGATCACCGGAGCGCCTCTTCTTGCGGATTTGAACAAGACACATGCTACGAACCCCAGGTGGACGCCGCACGCCCGCTTTTATGTCGTGTGGCAGGTTTGCAGCTATGGGCTGCTCGGCACCGTCTCGCTCTTTCTGATTTGGTCTGCGGGACCATTGCCAGTCGAGCGGCTTTACGTCGCCTGCACCCTTCTCGGCGCGATCATACTGGGCTTCTTTCTGGCTGCCGCTTCGGTCCGCCGCTTCGGAGGTGCGTTCTATGACGACAATGGCTATCCGCCATTCGCGAAACGCCAAATTCTCGGCAGGCAGGTGGAGTTCGATGTCAACGCGACGGGGTTCATCGTATTCGCCCTGATATTGGCGATGGCTACGACATTCGTCTGGTTGGACTAAGCACCTGTCGGCACGTTCGTTGTCGAATGCAGAGCCGATACTGACTGGCGAAGCTCGCGCGCCGCCCCGCAGCAGAACCACTGATTTCGTGGAGCTGCCCATTCAAGCGAGGCTCGATGGAGCATCTGCAAAGGTCTGCGTCTTACAAGATCCGCAGTCGGCGCTGTTGAACAACCCCGACCGGCATCAACTTAACTGCGCACCTCCGATTGATCTACTAACTGTCGCGTCCACGATGGCTTTCGCTTCGCGCGAACGCGTTCAAGCGGATCACACGGCATGCGATCTAGCCGCGATTGGCGATCAGCGGGCAGAGGAAGCGGTGCGTGCGGACGGGCTCTGTCAATGAATGCTTCGGGAAAGCTTGCGTTTTTCGAGCAATGTCGCGAGGCCCTCGCGCGCCTCGTCGCTTGCGCGCATGTCGGCGACTAGTCGTGTCGTCTCACCTCGCAGGACCTCGTCGATAGGGTGCCCCGCGACAGCGCCGACCCAGCTTCTCGGCTTCGGCACGCGCGCTCGGAGCACAGCCGAGGAGCTGCCTTACGACGTCGTCGATGCGATTTGCGAGGTGCTCTGTCCGCACAACTTTGTGAAACCACCCCGATGCGCTGTGGCCCATTTCGGCAGCGACTTCCAGTTCAAGTTCAGGCGGTCTCGGCCATCAGTTCGCGGCCGATCAGCATGCGCCGCACTTCCGAGGTGCCGGCGCCAATCTCATAGAGCTTAGCGTCGCGCCAGAGTCGGCCCACTGGAAATTCGGACGTATAGCCGACCCCGCCGAGTGCCTAGATCGCCTCGCCCGCCATCCACGTCGCCTTCTCCGCGGAGTAGAGGATGGCAGCCGCCGCGTCCTTGCGCAGCGTGCGGGCATGTGAGCCGCGGTCGCAGGCCCGGCCGACGGCGTAGACATAGGCGCGGCTAGCCTGCCAGGTCGAATACATGTCGGCGAGCTTACCCTGCATGAGCTGGAACTCTCCGATCGGCTGACCGAACTGCTTGCGCTCGTGCATGTACGGCACGACCGCGTCCATGCAGGCCGCCATGATGCCGAGCGGGCCGCCCGACAGCACCGCACGCTCATAATCGAGACCGGACATCAGCACCTTGACGCCCTCGCCGACCCTGCCAAGCACGTTCTCCACGGGTACCTCGCACTCGTCGAAGAACAGGGGGTAGGTGTTGGAGCCGCGCATGCCGAGCTTGTCGAGATGCTGGCCGTAGGTGAAGCCCTTGAAGCCCTTTTCAACGATGAAAGCCGTCATGCCGCGAGGCCCTGCTTCCGGATCGGTCTTGGCATAGACCACCAGCACTTCGGCATCGCCGCCGTTAGTGATCCACATCTTGGAACCGTTGAGAAAGTAGTGATCTCCGCGCCTGTCCGCGCGCAGCTTCATCGACACTACGTCTGAGCCGGCACCCGACTCGGACATCGCAAGCGCGCCGACATGCTCGCCGGAAATCAATTTCGGCAGATAGCGGGCGCGCTGCTCATCATTGCCGTTGCGGCGTATCTGATTGACGCAGAGGTTGGAATGGGCCCCGTAGGACAGCCCGACCGCGGCCGAGCCGCGGCTGATCTCTTCCAGCGCCACGATATGGGCGAGATAGCCCATGTTGGAGCCGCCGAACTCGTCCGGCACGGTCAGGCCGAGCAGGCCGAACGTGCCCATCCTCTTCCAGAGGTCGGGCGGATACAGATTGGCCTTCTCGATCTCGGCGGCGCGTGGGGTGATCTCGGCCTTGACGAAGGCGCGCACGGAGTCACGCAGCATGGCGATGTCCTCGCCAAGATCGAAATCGATGCTGGGGATGTTCATCGGCCTTTTCCGTTCTTCGCTTGGGCTACGAACCTAGCGTCGTCCCGGCATTCCGCCGGTCGAAAAGGTTGCATTTCCCGCCATAGTTGGACAGAGTCTCGCATGCGTTTTCGAACCTCCTCGGCAACTCCCCGCCGCGCCATGACGCCGGCGGCCTTCGCGCAGGGCGTGGTCGCCGCCTACGCACGCTATGGCCGCGATCCGGGGCACGCGCTGATCCGAGCGCAGGTGCCGGCGGACATTCTCAACGCGCCGGATGCACGGATCACCGCAAGCCAGTTCGAGACGCTGGCCGGCCATGCCATGCGCGAGCTCGATGATGAGGCGCTCGGCTGGTTTTCGCGAAGATTGCCCTGGGGCACCTACGGCATGCTGTGCCGCGCCTCTATCGCCGCCCCTAGCCTGGAGGTCGCGCTCAAGCGGTGGTGCCGCCATCACCGCATCTTGACCGAGGACGTGCTGTTAGAGCTTAACGTCGACGACGAGATCGCCAAGATCTCAATCCGCGAGCAGCGCGACCTCGGCCGCTTGCGCGAGTTCTGCCTCGTTACGCTCCTCCGCTACGTACTTGGCTTCTCGTGCTGGGCGATCGATTCCGCCATGGCGCTTGGTGCGACGGAATTTCCTTATGCTCAGCCGCGCCATGTCTTTGTCTATCCTACGATCTTTTGCAAAACCATTCGCTTCGATCTGGCGCGCGCTGCCATCTTTTTCGACAAGCGCTATCTGGCGCTGGGGCTGAAACGCAGTGCCGACGACCTCGACAACATGCTGAAGGGCGCGCTCCGCCTGACGGTCCTGCCCTATCGGCGCGATCGCCTGCTCGTCGACCGCGTTAGGCGCCTGCTGCGCAGCAACGGTGGCCGCATCTTGGGCGCGGAAGATGTCGCTCGCGAGCTCGCGCTCTCCACCCGCACCATGCATCGCCGCCTGCACGAGGAAGCAACCTCCTTGCGCGCGTTGAAGGAAGAAGCGAAGCTTGAGCTTGCCAAGGAAGCGCTAATGCGCGGCCGCACGCCGATCAAGCGCATTGCCGAGCTCGCCGGCTTCCGAAACGAAAAGAGCTTCTCGCGCGCCTTCCGCAACTGGACCGGGACCTCTCCGCGGGATTTTCGCAGTACGTGCCGCTGACGACTAGGACTGGTATTGAGAAATCGGGACGCTACATTGCGGATCAGGAGGCGCTTGATGGGAGAGCAAAAGTCGACGTTGCTCGGCGCTATCAGCACAGCCAAGGATCGACGAGCAATTGCGGTCGATCTGTTGAGAAGCTGCTCTTTAAGGAAGTAGAGGGAGCGAAGATCGAACGCCGCACAACCGTAAACCGTGCCATGGAGCCGCAAAGTTACGAAACGCAGTCAGCAGCTTTTCCGATACTTTGCTGCCTTGCGAGTGATTGACACTGCTGAAGCCGAAATCCATCTGCTCCGGGATTGACGGGTGAGTTTGTAAGAGCCCGAAAAGCGCCGAGATCTTGCAAGAAGATCTCGGCGAGTGAGGGGGAAGCCCGAAGAGACACGTTCTCAGCATTGAACGCATCTCGGAGGTTCAATCGTGACCCACGCTACGGGGCATCGCGCGTCGGTTGCTCTAATTTTTAGTATAGTATGGCTTCTTGCTCGGGGCCGCGTCGGGCTCCCACAATCTGAATGAGGTCTTCAAGATAATTTCCGATGTGGGGCGGACCGCATCCTGCGCGTATAATCCGGTCACGTACATCAGCTTCATATCAACAGGACCAAAGTTGTAACCCACCAACAGCCCGGCACCAATATTGACACTCCTACCGCAAGAGGGCAGGGCAGCCGCCGTCAACTGTGAACAAGTCCAGGCCGAGCCCGTCGCCGGATTCACACCTCCCGGTGAATCGCTGGTCGTCTGATACTGGACGTAACCGACAGGCCCTACCTCCCAACTGCCGAACTTCTTGGTGGCAGTTAAGTCGAGATAGAACAAGTTTCCGGATGTATACCCTCGGCCTGGATTGGCAGGTCCAGTGAGGAACGAAGAAAGGAAAGCCGATGTCCCAGGCTTCAGCGCGACAGTTTGATAAGTGCCGGTATTTCCGGTTGAGGCTGTATTGATGTCATAGGTCATGTTTGCCGTCAGATTCCAACCATCGCCGAGATAGCTGATCGCTACGTGCGGACGAATGGTCCAGTAATCAGGCATCGGTGACCCGGCATACGTCGTTCCGATTGGCGCAACAAACCCGAGCCCGGCATTAACAAACAAAGGGACGTTGCCGATCTTCCAGGAAAAATTGATCGGATTGACGTACGTGTTTCCGACCACCAAATTCAAGGCGTTGTTGAATATCGGCGAGGCGCCAACTCCGCCCCCCGGAGGATACGGCGTCGTCGTCGCCGCTACGCCATACCCAACGGTTGATATCGTTGGGAAGTAGACGCCACCGAGAAACGTTAAACCAGTTGACCAAGTCAGCGTAGCGGCGTCGACGGCGCCATTGTAGCGCGTCGTGCACCCCGCACCACAACCGGCATTGCCGGCGCCATGAGCCATGGGAAAATAAAAAAACGAATTGTTGAAAAACAAACCAGGAGGCGGCGCGGCTCCTATCGGAGCACCCATGGTAGCCCCAAACAACAGATTGGTGAAACTTCCCGGCTCAGTCGCAGATACCTTTTGGTTGCCGAGTACGAGAACTAAGCCAGTGATTGCCGCAAAGAAAGCGGCTTTAGACGCGACTTTGTTACGTACCGTCGCGGCATCCATATAACCGATCATTGAGTTCACAACATTCCCCCCGTTGGTAAAAGTGATCTAGCTATTCTAGCTTCTCAGGCGCCAGCTTTGATTGTTGCCACCACCGATCATCGTATCGGCTGAAACAAAGAGCGCCTACGATCAACTTTGTACGAAACGGACGAAAGGATTCCTTCGCGCTTGAACGTGCTAAAGGAGCATCAGAAGCGTCCGCGCTGTACAGAGCCATGCCAGCAAGAAGCTGTCTGCAGGTCGGAATATAGGTTCTCTCATTCGCATCGTCGGTGATTGCGTTGCCGATCGGGGGCGGGTTTGTTGGTATCGGCTTTGACGAGGTCCTTGACACGACGAGTGACGATTAGCGGCAGGATATGCCGATTGTGCGGCCCGTGTCCGTCACCCCGGTCGTCGCCTTCTTCGGGCGTCCGCCCTTACCAAGAAGAAGACCCGCTTCGAAGTCCTCGAGATACAACTCGCAGCGCTATTGACTGTGACTGCCTTATGATCAAGTTGCCGCTCTTCGGCGGGGTTGTCCCCATGTGCCACTCGACCCAATTTGATTTTGGCTTCCTTCCTTGCGAGCTCCGGCGTCCAGACGCCATGAACACCGATCGTATAGCGGCGGGAACGACCAGCCGAGCGGTACTAGATCAAGTAGCTCCGCTTGCCGGACTTGAATACGCGTAAGCCGAAACCAGCCGGCTTATCGTCCCCAATGAAATAGTCTTTAGCCTGGGCTTCGGTGCCGTCGACGACGCGTCTTGGGAGCTTCGCCACGGGATTTCTCCGGTCCGAAGCCCTTCTTCCGCGTGAGCACCACGGAAGGAGTTGGAGGAAATCGGGGCGTAGTACAGGATATGCGGCGCCGGGCCAAATTTCAGATTTGAATAGCGATTCCAGTACGACAGCCAAACATCGGATGCCCGCCGCTTTTTGGCGTTGGGCAAATTAAAAAGCTCAGAAGGCAAAGGTCACACGTTCGAATCGTGGCGGGCGCGCCAGCAGCCCAAGGGAGCTTGCGGGCGTATCGAGAAGAGCTTCCCGCCATCTCATGGCGCAAATCAACCTGCAGCAAGGAGCGGCAGTCGCCCCTCAAGCTTCGCCTCCCCAAGGGCCTGCAGGCTATGAACGGATGGAGGCACCAGACAACAATTGGACGTGCTCCTTCACGGTGTCACGAAAGGGAGTAGTTGGCCGCCCAATCAAGCGGCTGAGGTTGCGGCCGTCCTCAAAGAGCGCTCCGTTCGCCACACCAGCGTCCGTGTCGGACATGGCCGCGGCGAACATCTCCGGCACCCCCGCCTCCAGCGCCGCCGTTCGAAGATCGTTCGCGGCCATGTTCTGATAGACGATTGGCTTGCCGGAAGCCTCTGCCACAGCGGCAACGAACTCCCCTAGCGAGAACGAGCCATCGCCCGCCAGCTCGTAAGTGCGACCCGCATGATCGTCGCCCGCGAGTACCGTTGCCGCACCCCTGGCATAGTCGGCGCGGGCGGCTGCCGAAATGCGCCCATCCCCAGCCGCGCCGACGAATGTGCCAGACTTGAAGGCGAGCGGTATCCGCCGCGCATAGACTTCGGTGTACCAACCGTTCCGGAGCAGCACGAATGGCACGCCAGACTCAGCCAAGGCGGCTTCGGTGTCGCGATGCTCTGCAGCAAGCAACAACTGGGACGTGTCCGCGTGGAGGATGCTGGTGTAGGCTATCAAGCCGACGCCTGCGTTCTTCGCCGCGGTGATGACGTTGCGGTGCTGCTCCGCGCGCCGGCCGAGCTCGTTTCCGGAAATCAGGAGAAGCCGGTCTATGCCGGCAAACGCGCTGGCCAGGGTCTCCGGCCGGGTATAGTCGGCTACACGAGTCTCCACGCCCTTTTCGCGGATCGCCGCCGCGGCCTCTTTGGCAGGATGGCGCACGCCGGCCACAACGGCACTGGCGGCGACTGTCTCAAGTAGCGCATCAATTACGAGGCGCCCGAGTTGGCCGGTGGCGCCGGTGACGAAGAGCCTGGGCGTGCTACGCATGATTAGATCCTTCCTTGCAATTTAAAACTTGCGCAAGGTAACTAAATGAGACTCTAAGCGACGTGAAGGAGGCAGGATTTTGGGACAAGGTGAGGCGGAAGTAACCACGCCAGTATTCGATG
>Ga0070738_10004269_pt1 | contig 17389 bp, 15 predicted proteins | sample Coa_R2_2_FD_66446 | JGI IMG/M metagenome (GOLD analysis project Ga0070738, IMG submission 66446) | Surface soil microbial communities from Centralia Pennsylvania, which are recovering from an underground coalmine fire - Coalmine... | ecosystem: Environmental > Terrestrial > Soil > Unclassified ...
GGTGGGGATCGCGGTGGGCGACCTACGCCGGCCGCGATCGCCGGTGGTGCCGGCCGAGCTCCTGACCGACGACGCAAAGGGCCTCGTGGCCCGCGAGGACGTCGACGTCGTGGTGGAGCTCATCGGCGGTCTCGATCCCGCCCGGACGCTGGTCGAGGCTGCCCTGCGCAGCGGGCGTCCGGTCGTGACCGCCAACAAGACCCTGCTCGCCGAGTCGGGCCACGAGCTCGCGGAGCTCGCGGCGGCCAATGGCGTCGACCTGCTGTACGAGGCGGCGGTTGCCGGAGCGATCCCGGTCATCCGGCCGCTGCGCGAGTCGCTCGCCGCCGAGCGGATCCTTCGGGTGATGGGCATCGTCAACGGCACGACCAACTTCGTGCTCACTCGTATGGCCGAGGACGGGCAGAGCTATGAGGCGGCCCTGGCGGAGGCCCAGCACCTCGGCCTGGCCGAGCGGGATCCCAGCGCGGACGTGGAGGGCACCGACGCTGCCCAGAAGGCCGCCATCCTGGCCAGCCTCGCCTTCGGGGTCCATGTCGTCGCGGCCGACGTGCACCGCGAGGGCATCACGGGCGTGCGGACCGACGACGTCGCGTACGCCGAGCGCCTCGGCTACGTGGTCAAGCTCCTGGCGGTCGTAGAGCGGGTGGACGGCGGGCCCGACGTGTCGGTCAGGGTCCACCCTGCCATGCTGCCCCGCACCCACCCCTTGGCGTCCGTGCGCGGGTCGTTCAACGCCGTGTTCGTGGAAGGGGAGGCGGCAGGCGAGCTCATGCTCTTCGGCCGAGGTGCGGGTGGGGCGCCCAGCGCGAGCGCCGTGCTCGGCGACGTGATCGATGCAGCCCGGAACAAGCGGGCAGGGTCGGCGGCTCCCGCCCCGCGGCGCCAAGCCGACGGCCGCCTGGTGCCGGTGGACGAGCTTCGGTCGGCCTTCTACCTGAGCCTCGACGTGATGGACCGCCCCGGCGTCCTGGCCGCCGTGGCCAACGTGTTCGGCGACCACGGCGTGTCCATACGCGCCATGGAGCAGCTGGGGCTGGGCGACGAGGCGCGACTCATCTTCCTCACCCACATGGCCCGCGAGGGCGACGTGCGCGCCACGCTCGACGGACTGCGGCGCCTCGAGGAGGTCGACCGGGTGGGTGGCGTGCTGCGGGTCGTGGCAGCCGACGAGGACGAGGCCGGGCAGGCCGGCCCGGAGGGCTGAGGTGGCCGCCGGCTGGCGAGGCGTCATCGAGGAGTACCGCGAGCTCCTGCCGGTCGCGGCGCACACCCCCGTCGTCACCCTCCTCGAGGGCGGCACCCCGTTGGTGCCGGCGCCGCGACTGTCGGAGCGGGTGGGTGCCCGGGTGTGGCTCAAGGTGGAAGGTGCCAATCCCACGGGGTCCTTCAAGGACCGCGGGATGACGATGGCCATCTCCAAGGCGCTCGAGGAAGGCGCCAAGGCCGTCGTGTGCGCCTCCACGGGCAACACGTCGGCCTCCGCGGCCGCCTACGCTGCCCGTGCCGGCCTCGGCTGCGCCGTGCTGATCCCCGAGGGTCACATCGCCCTCGGCAAGCTGGCTCAGGCTCTCGTCCACGGTGCCCGGGTGCTGCAGGTCCGGGGCAACTTCGACAAGGCGCTGGCCATCGTGCGCGAGCTGCCCCGCCGGGCACCGGTGACGGTGGTGAACTCCGTCAATCCCTACCGGATCGAGGGCCAGAAGACCGGCGCGTTCGAGATCGTCGACGTCCTCGGCGACGCGCCCGACGTCCATTGCGTGCCGGTCGGCAATGCCGGGAACATCACCGCCTACTGGCGCGGTTACACGGAGTACGAGCGGGTCGGGCGGAGCACGAAGCTGCCCAGGATGCTCGGGTTCCAGGCCGCAGGTGCGGCACCGATCGTCCTCGGCCACCCCGTCGAGGACCCGGAGACGGTGGCGACCGCCATCCGCATCGGCAACCCGGCGAGCTGGGAGCCGGCGCTGGCGGCGGCCTCCGCGTCCGGTGGCTGCATCGCGGCGGTCACGGACGGCGAGATCCTCGACGCCTACCGGTTCCTCGCGCAGCAGGAGTCGGTGTTCTGCGAGGCCGCCTCGGCCGCCTCGGTGGCGGGCCTGCTCAAGACGGGGGTGCCGGCGGGAGCCACGGTCGTGTGCGTGCTCACCGGGCATGGGCTGAAGGACCCGGACCTGGCGATCAGCCAGATCTCGGTGCCCGCTGTGGTGGACCCTGACATCGACGCCATCCTGGCTGAGCTGTCGCTCTAGGCGCGGCCGCCGACCGGGCCGACCCTTCACCGGTCGGCCACACCGCCGACCCACCGCCACGCCGACCGGGCCGACCCTTCACCGGGCCGCCACACCGCCGACCCCCCGCCACGCCGACCGGGCCGACCCACCGCCGGTCGGCCATCGCGGCGCGGCGATTGTTGCCGCGCCTGCGCCGAACCGCTAACATGATGTGAACCCACTGCTCGGCGGAGCATGCGTCGCGATCTCGCCCGCGACGAATCCCCGGCCGTGGTGACGGGGGCCCGATGGATGTAGGTCCGTCACCCACTCCCTGTTTCCTGCTTGCGTGCGGAACGACCGCCGCCTGCGGGTGTCCCTGACTGACATCTTCTCGGCGAGATGAGGAGGCCGATGACTGCCGAACAGCAGCTCGAACGGTCGGTGCTCGAGAGCAAGGAGCGCGACGAGCTCCAGGCGATCGCCCAAGCCATGTCCCTGCGAACCACGTCGCGGACGAAGAAGTCCGACATCATCGACCGGATCCTCCAGGCCACCGGCGTCATCACCGCCTCTGGGGGCGGCGAGCCGGCACCGGTTGCCGGGCCGTCCGGCCACGTCGCCGGCACCACGAACGGTGCCGGCCCCACCAACGGGGCCCCCGCGACCAACGGGGCCGGCAGCCCGGGGGAGACGAGCGGGCTCGGTGAGCAGGACGGAGCACGGGCCGCGGCGCGCCGCGGCCGTTCGTCGGTCGGCCCCGGGCGAGCTGACCAGGGCGAGGCCGGGCAGGTGCCCGCCGACGCTTCTGGCGGGGCCGCCGCTGGGGAGGAGGTGGGAGCGCCTGCCAGCGCCAACGTGGTGACCGCTGCGGACTCGGCCTCGCCCCTCGTTCCGGCGGCAGTCCAGGCCGAGGCTGCGCGCAGCGACGAGGACGACGGTCGGGTGGCGGTCCCCGATGACCGCGACGAGCGCACCGGGCAGGCACGTGCTAGTGGCGACGGCGTCGGCCACGCCGGGCCGGTGCCGGCCACGCACCTCGGCCGAGCCCCGGGGCGGGTCCCGCAGGGAACCGAGACCGGCAGGCGGGGCCGCCGCCGGCGCGGTCGCGAACGGACGGGAGGCGAGCGCGACCTGCAGGGCGCGGGGCAGGACGCGCCCTACCAGGGCGAGCTGATCGAGGTGCGCGGCCTGCTCGACCTGCGCGACGAGGGTTACGGGTTCCTGCGCTGCGACGGGTACCTTCCGTCGAGCAAGGACGTCTACGTGTCGATCAGCCAGGCCCGCCGGTTCTCGCTGCGCAAGGGCGACTACGTCGAGGGTGCCTGCCGACCGGCGTCGAACAACGAGAAGTACCCGGCGCTGCTTCGCATCGACTCGGTATCGGGCCTCGATCCCGAGGCAGCCAGGAACCGATCGCGCTTCGAGGATCTCACGCCCCTGTTCCCCGACGAGCGGCTGACCCTGGAGCTGCCCGGCGCCAAGGACAACATCACGGCGCGCATCATCGACCTGCTGGCCCCGATCGGGAAGGGGCAGCGTGGCCTCATCGTCTCGCCGCCCAAGGCGGGGAAGACGACCATCATGAAGCAGATCGCGCACTCCATCGAGGCCAACAATCCCGAGGTCCACCTGATGGTGCTGCTGGTCGACGAGCGCCCCGAGGAGGTGACCGACATGCGCCGCTCCGTGGCCGGCGAGGTGGTCGCCTCGACCTTCGACCGGCCCTCGGAGGAGCACACCGCCGTGGCCGAGCTGGCGATCGAGCGGGCGAAGCGGTTGGTCGAGCTGGGCAAGGACGTGGTCATCATCCTCGACGGCATCACCCGCCTCGCCCGGGCGTACAACCTGGCTGCGCCGGCCACCGGACGGATCATGTCCGGCGGCGTCGACTCGGGCGCCCTGTACCCGCCGAAGAAGTTCTTCGGGGCTGCCCGCAACATCGAGGAGGGCGGGTCGCTCACCATCCTCGCAACCGCCCTCGTGGAGACCGGGTCGAAGATGGACGAGGTCATCTTCGAGGAGTTCAAGGGGACGGGCAACATGGAGCTGCGGCTCGACCGGCGCCTCGCCGAGCGCCGGCTGTACCCCTCGATCGACGTCAACGGCAGCTCGACCCGCCATGAGGAGCTCCTCTTCGACCGTGGCCAGCTGCAGCAGGTGTGGAAGCTGCGCCGTGTGCTCAACGCGCTGGCCAGCGAGGGGAGCGCCGCGTCGGGGCTCGAGCTGTTGATGGACAAGATCCGCACGACCAAGAGCAACGACGAGTTCCTTGCGGAGATCGCCAAGAGCCCTGCGCCGAGCGTGTGATGCCCGGCTGGCAGCGTGTGACACCTGGCTGACAGCACCGGAGCCCGGCGCGCAGCAGGCGAGCCTGCCGGCGGGGGCTGCCCCGTGGTGCCCGTACAATGAAGATCGCCGGCACGAAGGCCGGCATGAGAGCCGCTTGGAGCGATCATGAAGGAAGGCATCCATCCCGACTACGTCGAGGCGACCGTGCGATGCTCGTGCGGCAACACCTTCACCACTCGCTCTACCAAGGCTGACCTCCACGTGGAGCTGTGCAACGAGTGCCACCCGTTCTTCACGGGCAAGCAGAAGCTGGTGGACTCCGGCGGCAGGGTCGAGCGCTTCCAGCGCCGGTACGGTCGTCGCGGCGCGAAGTCCAAGGCCGCGCGCGGCTGACCCGGGTCGCTGGCGCCGCAGCCCCCACACCCCACCGGTGGCCGTCGCCTCGTGGCGGGCAGGGGCGCTGCGGGGCGGGGCCCGTGCCCGCGTCCCACCACCTTTGGTGGTGACCGGGGCGTGACGGTGCTCGACCACCGCCTGGAGGCGCTCGAAAGGGAGCTGGCAACCGTCGAGGAGGAGCTGGCCGCGCCCGAGGTGGTCGCGGACAGGGCTCGGCTGCGGGCGCTGTCCATCCGCCGCAAGGAGCTCGACGAGATCGTCGTCGCGTGGCGCGACCTCCGCCGGGCGCGCGACGACCTGGTGGCGGCTCGCGAGATGCTCGAGGGTGCGACGGGCGACGACCGCGAGGTCCTGCGCGCGGAGGCGGACGCGGCCCAGCGCGCCATCGGGGAGCTCGAGGACCGGCTCCAGTCGCTGTTGCTGCCCCGCGACCCCAACGTGGGGCGCAACGTGATCGTGGAGGTCCGCGGGGCAGAGGGTGGGGAGGAGGCCAATCTCTTTGCCCGCGACCTCGTGGCGATGTACGTCCGCTACGCCGGCCGACGCGGGTGGAAGGTCGACGTGCTGGCGGAGGACGTCTCCGAGCGTGAGGGCATCAATGAAGCGGTCCTGCGGATCACCGGGCCCGACGCCTGGTCGCGCCTCGAGCACGAGGGCGGGCCGCACCGCGTGCAGCGCGTGCCGGTCACCGAGTCCAAGGGGCGTGTGCACACGTCGTCGGCCACGGTCACGGTGCTGCCGGAGGCCGACGACGTCGATGTCGACATCGACCCCGCCGACTTGCGGATCGACGTGTACCGGTCGACCGGCCCGGGTGGCCAGTCGGTCAACACGACGGACTCGGCCGTGCGCGTGACCCACCTGCCCACCGGCATCGTCGTCGCGATGCAGGACGAGAAGAGCCAGATCCAGAATCGTGCCAAGGCCATGGTCGTGCTGCGCTCGCGGCTGCTCAAGCTGGAGCAGGACCGGCGGGCGGCGGAGCTCGGGGCCCAGCGGCGCAGCCAGGTGGGCGGGGGAGGCCGGTCGGAGAAGGTCCGGACCTACAACTTCAAGGAGAACCGCGTCACCGACCACCGCATCAACCTCACGCTCCACAAGCTCGACCAGGTCCTGGCGGGCGACCTCGACGAGCTGACCGACGCCCTCATGGCCGACAAGCGGACCCGGCAGCTGGGTGCGGCGACCGGCGATGGGTGATCTCCGGCGGTCGCTCCAGGCCGAGCTGGCCCGCTCCCTCGGCTCGAGCGCCGAGGCTCGCTGGATCGTCGAGGAGGCGCTCGGGCCTCCCGGGCGGTTGGGCGGCGACCAGCCCGCCGTCTCGGCCCGTGCGATCGCGAGCGCCAGAGCCCTGGCCGCCCGGCGGCTGGCCGGCGAGCCGCTGCAGTACGTGCTCGGCCACTGGGCCTTCCGTTGGCTCGACCTCCTCGTCGACCCCCGGGTGCTCATCCCGAGGCCCGAGACGGAGCAGGTCGTCGAGGTCGCCCTGACCGAGCTGGTCCGGGTGGCGGGCAGCCGGGCGGATCCGGTCGTCGTCGACCTCGGCACCGGTTCGGGTGCCGTGGCCCTGGCCGTCGCGGCCGAAGCCCGGCGCACCCACCCGGGCATCAGCGTCTGGGCCACCGACGACGACCGAGGGGCGCTCGAGGTGGCAGCGGCGAACCGCGACCGTGTCGGGGCCGCCGACCCCGCCACCGCCGAACGGGTGCGCCTGCGGCGGGGCGACTGGTTCGGGGCGCTGCCGGGCGAGCTGCGCGGCCGGGTGGACCTCGTGGTCGCCAACCCCCCGTACGTGGCGCTCGAGGAGTGGGACGACCTGGCCCCCGAGGTCCGCTGCGAACCCGTCCATGCCCTGGTCGCCGGCACCGGGGCCGACGGCACGCCGGGCCTCGGGGCCGTGGAGGCGGTGCTGCACGGTGCCGCCGAGTGGCTGGCCAGGCCCGGCACCGCGGTGGTCGAGATCGCGCCACACCAGGCGGTGGCCGCGGCCGACGTCGCCGGACGGGCGGGTTTCGGCGACGTGCTCGTGCGGCTCGACCTGGCGGGGCTCGAGCGCGTCGTCGTCGCACGCCGGTGAGGCCCATCCTCGCGGCAACCGCTGCGGCCGCCCGCGCCGCCGCCCTGGAGCTGGAGCAGGGGGGTGTCGTGGTCGTGCCCACCGACACCGTCTACGGCCTGGCCGCCCGCCTCGACCGACCCGAGGCACTGGCATCGGTGTTCGCCCTGAAGGGGCGGCCGCCCGGCCTGGCGCTACCGGTGCTCGTGGGCGTGGCCCGCCAGGTGCCCGACGTGGCCGCGACCTGGCCGCCGATCGCGGTCAGGCTGACGGCGAGGTTCTGGCCCGGCCCGCTCACCGTCGTGGTGGCGGCGCGGTCGGGCATCGGGGAGCGCGTCGGGGGTGACGGGGGCACGGTCGGGGTGCGCCTGCCACGGCACGACTTCGTCCGGGATTTGTGCCGGCTGGCGGGGCCACTGGCCGTGACGAGCGCCAACCTCCACGGCCAGCCACCCTGCACCACTGCCGCCGAGGCCGCCGCGGCCTTCGACGTGCCGGTGTTCGACGGGGGGAGGTGCGACGGGCAGCCGTCGACGGTCGTCGACTGCACCCGGACACCCCCTCGGTGCGTGCGCGAGGGCGCCGTGGCCTGGTCGGCGCTGCAGGCGGTGTTCGCCTGACCGAGGACCTGACCGAGGAAGCCCCTGCCACGGGCGCCCCGTCGGCATGTCAGTACACTCGGTCCATGCGTATCGCCGTGGGTGCCGACCACGCGGGGTTCGACCTGAAGGAGCAGGTGGCCCGGCACCTGGGTGGGCTCGGCCACCAGGTCGAGGACCTCGGCACGGACAGCTCGGCCGTGCCCGCCGACTACCCTGACATCGCGGCAGCCGTCGGGCGGCGGGTGTCGGAGGGGCATGCCGACCTCGGGGTGTGCGTGTGCGGCACCGGTATCGGCATGGCCATGGCGGCGAACAAGGTTGCGGGCGTCCGGGCTGCCGTCGTCCACGACGCCACGACGTCGCGCCTCGCCCGCGAGCACAACCACGCCAACGTGCTGTGCCTGGGCGCCCGGGTGATCGGGGGCGCAACGGCCCTCGACGCCCTCGGGGCCTTCCTGCAGGCCTCTCCTGAGCACGGCCGCCACGAGCGGCGCGTCGCCAAGCTGGGCGAGCTGGACCTGTCCCGCCCCACCCGTGACGGCGATGCCGGGTCCGCTCCGTCGGCACTGGCGCCCACCGGGAGCGCGCGATGACCGGAACGGCAAAGCCGTCCCCCTTCGCCACCTGGCTGGCCGGCGATCCCGAGGTGGCCGGCCTTCTCGCCAGCGAGCTGGGGAGGCAGACCTCGACCCTGCAGCTCATCGCGTCGGAGAACTTCACCTCGCCTGCCGTCCTCGCGGCCACCGGCTCGGTCCTCACCAACAAGTACGCCGAGGGGTACCCGGGGCGCCGCTACTACGGGGGCAACCGGGTCATCGACGAGGTGGAGGACCTCGCGCGCGAGCGTGCCAAGGCACTCTTCGGTGCCGAGCACGCCAACGTCCAGCCCCACGCCGGAGCGAACGCAAACTTGGCCGTCTACCAGGCGCTGTTGGAGCCCGGCGACACGATCCTCGCCATGCGCCTCGACCATGGTGGCCACCTGACCCACGGGTCGCCGGCTTCGATCACGAGCCGCATCTGGCGGTTCGTGTCCTACGGGGTCACGCCGGCCGGGGCCCGGGGGGAGGACCCGGGCGAGACGATCGACCTCGACCAGGTCGCCGACCTGGCCAAACGCGAGCAGCCGAGGCTGATCGTCGCCGGCTCCACCGCCTACTCGCGGATCATCGACCCTCAGCCCTTCCGAGAGATCGCCGACTCGGTCGGCGCCCGCTTCATGTTCGATGCCGCCCATCCCGCCGGTCTCATCGCCGGAGGCGTGCACCCGAGCCCAGTCGGGGTGGCCGATGTCGTCACCTTCACCACCCACAAGACCCTCCGGGGACCGCGCGGCGGGGCGATCCTGTGCGGCGAGGAGCTCGCCAAGTCGATCGACAGCTCCGTGTTCCCGGGCCTCCAGGGCGGGCCGTTGGAGCACGTCATCGCTGCCAAGGCGGTCGCCTTCGGCGAGGCGGCGCGGCCCGAGTTCGCCGCCTACGCGACGGCAGTGGTCGCCAACGCCCGCGCCCTGGCTGGCGCGCTGGCCGAGGAGGGGTTCAGGGTGGTGTCGGGGGGGACCGACAACCACATGCTGCTCGTGGACCTCCGCCCCTTCGATGCCGACCTCACCGGCAAGGCTGCCCAGGAGGTCCTCGACCGGGCCGGCATCACCTGCAACCGCAACACCATCCCCGACGACCCGAGGTCGCCGTTCGTGACCTCGGGCCTGCGCCTCGGTTCGGCGGCGGAAACGACCGCCGGCATGGGCACGGCAGAGATGGCGCGCATCGCGTCGCTCATCGCGAGGACCCTGCGTCGCCGCGACGACGAGGTGGTCGCCGACGTCCGGGCAGAGGTCGCCGAGCTCTGCGCCGCCTTCCCGCCCTATCCGGCTCTGAGCAGCCCGGGCTGAGGCCCGGCACGGCCGCTCGACACCATGCCGCCTCTCGGGTGGTACGCACTGGTCGTGGTGGTGGCGGCCGCCGTGACGGCCGCTCTGACCCTACCGGCGCGGGCCGTCTCACGGCGGGCCGGCTACGTGGCAGTTCCCGACGAGCGCAAGGTCCACCGGCAGCCCACCCCCTATGGAGGCGGCGCGGCGATGTTCCTCGGTTTCCTGGCCGCCATGGTCGTCGCCTCGCAGGTCCCGGCGCTGCACGCCGTGTTCCGCGGCTCCTCGGAGCCGCTCGGGGTGGTGCTGGCAGGGGCGGCGATCTTCGCCGTCGGCCTGGTGGACGACGCCCGCGAGATGTCGGCGCCGGCCAAGGTGGCCGGCCAAGTGCTGGCGGCGAGCATCCTGTACTTCCTCGGCGTCACCATGTACCAGTTCAAGGTCCCTCTCGGCGGTCTCCTGCACGTCGGGTTCATCGTGCTCAGCCCGAGCGTCACCCCCCTCATCACCGCGCTGTGGGTGATCGCCATCACCAACGCCCTGAACCTCATCGACGGGCTCGACGGCCTCGCCGCCGGCATCGTGGCCATCGGGGGCGGTGCGCTGGCCGTGTACGGGTTGCGCCTGATGGACCTGGGGCTGCTCCCGGCGGACAACATGGGCCCGCTCGTGGCCGCCATCGCCTGCGGGGTGTGCCTCGGGTTCCTGCCGTTCAACTTCCACCCGGCTCGGATCTTCATGGGCGACGCCGGCGCGCTCTTCCTCGGCTTGCTCATGTCGGCCTCCACGATGGTGATCGGGGGACGGATGCCCCCCGCGAGCGGCACGACGTACTTCTTCTTCGCCCCGCTTGCCATCCCCGCCTTCATCCTCGGGGTGCCCCTCGTCGACATGGCCTTCGCCTTCCTCCGGCGCACCGCCCGGGGCACCGGCTTCCATGCCCCCGACAAGGACCACATCCACCACCGGCTGCTGCGTCTCGGTCACGGGCACCGGCGGGCGGTGGTGATCCTGTGGGCGTGGACGGCACTGCTGTCGGGGTTCGTCCTGTTCCCCCTGTTCGTCCACCAGGTGAACGCCGCGATCCCCTTCGGTGCAGCCGCCCTCGGGGTCGGCCTCTACACGCTGTTCCACCCTGGCCTCCGCCAGGGTGGCAGTGATGACGCCGATCCGGAACCCTCGACACCTTCGGCCCCGCGGCCCGTCGCCCTCCCTGATGGCACGGCCGTCGATGGCACGGCCGTGGCTGCCACGGACGTCGACGGCACGGCCGTCGACGGCACGGCCGTGGCTGCCAGGGATGTCGATGACACGCTCGTGGCTGGGCCCGGCGGTGCCGAGGGAGACGGCACACGGAGAGACGGCGGCCGGGAAGTGGGCGTACCCGAGATTGCCGTGGCGAGCAAGGCTGCCGCCGGTCCACCGCCGGCAGAGGGGTGCGCATGACCGGCGAGCAGGGGCCGGGCGGCCCTCGTTTTGCCGTGGGACCGGGCGGGATGCGATGATGGGCCCTGTGTTCCATCCCCACCTCGCCCAACCGGGGGTTGCTCCCATCCGGACGGGCGGCGCGGGCCCAGCCGTCGCCGCGTGACCTCGGGGTACTCGCTTGACCCTCCGTCTCCCCTTCCCGTCTGACGCGGCACGGCCTCGGCGCGGTGGGCGACAGCTCGGACAGAAGGCCAGAGCCGCCGAAGGGCTCCCGGCCACCGACCTTTGCCGACTTCTTCTGGATCGGCATGGCGTGCGCGATCAGCGTGGTCGGTGCTGGTGCCGTCGGTTTCGGGCTCGACTCGTGGCTCGGCACCACGCCTGCCTTGAGCTTCGCAGGCCTGGCGTTCGGGATCGTGTCTGCGGTGCTGCTCACGGTGGCCCAGGTCCGCAAGTTCCTCTGAGCGACGCTGCCGGTCGGGCTCGGGTCCCGGCCATGGGCAACACCCAGGCTGCTGCCCGATCCCTCGGCAGCACCCCTGCTTCGAGGGAGGGGTGATGTTCGAGCGGTTCTCCCTCCCCGACGTGGCCCGGGTGTCTCGCCGGACCGTCCTCGGCTCGCTCGTGGTGGGTGTCGCCGGGCTGGTGCTCTGCGTGGCGCTCGGCGCCTCGCTCACCGGGCTCGGGCTGTGCGTGGGTCTCGGGCTGGGGCTGGTCAACTTCCGGATGGCGCAGCGATCGGTGGCCAAGGTGGGTCGCCGCGCCAGCGGAGGGACGCGTCGGCCCCTCGCCACCAACACCGTGGCCAGGTTGGCAGGCGTGTCCGTCGTTGCCCTCGGCCTCATGTTCCTCGACTTCGACCTCGGCGTCGGCATCCTCGGAGGCCTGGCCGTGTTCCAGGTGCTCCTGCTCTTCAACGTGGCCCGCTCCATGTTGCGCATGGGTGCGGTGGCGGGCCACGGCGTCCTCGGGGCCGGCTCCGGCGGTAACGGCAGGGTGAACGTGCCAGGCGACAGCGCCGAGGGCTGGTGACCGTGGGCATCGTGCCGGGCGCGACCCTCCTTGCGGCGACCGAGATCTCCGTCGGCGAGCACATCCAGAAGAAGGTCGCCGGGCTCACGCTGAACATGGACACAGTCTGGGCGACCGGCGCCGCGTTGGTCGTGGTGATCCTGCTCGGCTTGGCCCTGCGGCGTCAGGTGACCAGTGGCGTGCCCGGGCGCTTGCAGGCGGCCTGGGAGGTGGCCGTCGAGGCCGTCTCCAAGCAAGTCGAAGGTTCCATCGGTCCCCGAGGTGCCGCCGTGGTGCCCCTCGCCATCGCCCTGTTCGTCTTCATCTTCGTGTGCAACCTGTTCGAGGCGCTCGGCATCGGCTCCAAGTACGAGTGGTTGGCGTCCCCCAACGCGGACATCAACCTGCCCCTGGCCATGGCGCTGTTCGTGATCGTGCTCGTGCACATCTCCTCGATCCGGTCCCGGGGCCTGCGCGGCTACGTGAGGCATTACCTGCTGCAGCCGTTCCCGATCTTCCTCTTGCCGTTCAACCTCTTCATCAATCTGGTCGAGGAGATCGCCAAGCCGATCACCCTGGCCCTCCGGTTGTTCGGCAACCTGCTCGCCGGTGGGCTGATGTTGTCGCTCATCGCGTACCTCGGGGTGTGGAAGCTCGGAGGGATCCCCATCGGCAACATCCTGGTCGTGCCGCTCAACGCGCTGTGGAAGCTCTTCGACATCGCGATCGGCGGCATCCAGGCCTTCATCTTCGCCCTGCTCACGATCCTCTACTTCGACGTGGCGATGAGCACCGACCACGGCGGCGCCCACGAGGCCGTCCCGGCGAGTGACGGACCATCGGGCGGGCAGCCGTCCCTCGAGCGAGACGATCCCGGCCTGGCGCCTGGCGAGGCGGTCCTGTCGGCGGCGGGCGTGGCGGGTGCGATGCGCTCCGGCGCAGGGGCGCCCGGAGTGGAGGGCTGACCGGGCCAGCTGGCGGCCGCCGACGACACGAGATCTCCCCATCGACCACGCAACAGCTCCCCGCACCGGGCTCGGTCCTGGTGCTGGCAACCAGCAAAGGAGAAGAAGCACCAAATGGCAGACACGACGCAGCAGGCCATTCAGTTGGCCGGCGCCATGGTCGGGGGCGGGCTGGCCCTGGGCGGCGGCGCCGTGGGTGCGGCGATCGGCGATGGCCTGGCCGGCAGCCAGACGATCGCCGGCGTGGCCCGGCAACCCGAGGCGCAGGGCCGCCTCTTCACCATCATGTTCCTGACCGTCGGTCTGGTCGAGGCGATGTACTTCATCAACCTCGCCTTCACGGCGCTCTTCATCTTCTCGCTCTACAAGAAGTAGCGAAACGCTCACGAAGGAGGATCACGACGATCCCTCGCCCGCACCGGCCCTCGTCGCCCGGCATGGCGCCCGGCGCGCCGCCGTCCGTTCGTGCGCGCACCGCGGGAGGTCCCGGCCGTGGGGACCGGGTGGCGCCGGGTGCCGACACCAGGTGCCGGTGAGGGTCGCCGGGCCATCGAAGGACAAGGCGAGCACATGCCGATGACAGCTACCAGCAACTTCCTCGTCCCCAATGCGACGTTCATCGTCGAGCTCGTCGCCTTCATCGTCGTGCTCGCCGTCATCGGCCGCTTCGTGCTGCCGTACCTGAACGCGGCGTTGCGCGAGCGGGCCGAGCGGATCCGCGCCGAGCTCGACGCAGCCAGCGCGGCCAAGCAGGAGGCGACGGAGGCCGACGAGGAGCGGCGCCTGGCACTCGAGCGCGCGCGCCACCAGGCGCGCGAGATCGTCGCCCAGGCCAACCGCACCGCCGAGCAGGTCGTGGCCGACGCACAGTCGAGGGGGCAGGCCGAGCACGACCGGATCGTGGCGTCGGCGGAGACCGACGTCCGCCTGGCGCGCCAGCGCGCCATCGAGGAGGCGGCCTCCCGGCTCGGCGAGCTCGTGCTCGACGTCGTTGAGCGCATCGTGGGGCGGGAGGTCGACGCCGAGGTGCACCGCAGCCTGATCGACGAGGCCGTCGACGCCCTCCAGCGCGACCACGGCGAGGCACCGACGGCAGGTGCCGGAGCGGGCGCCGGTCAGCATCCGTGAACCCGTCGCTCCAGGGCTACGTGGCGGCCGTCCTCGATGATCCGAGGGTCGACGTGCAGGCGCTGGCCGCCGACTTGGCGGCTGTCGATCGCCTCTTCGCCGACAACACCACGCTGCGGACGGCGCTCAGCGACACCGCCGTCGCCGCCGGCCCACGCCGGGCAGTGCTCGCCGAGCTGCTGGCCGGCAGGGTGTCGGACGTCGCCAGGCGGGCAGCCGCCTTCGCCGTCGGCGCGGTAGGAGCGTCGGAGGTCCCAGCGGCCATCCACTGGCTCGCGCTGCGCGCGCACCAGGCGGCAGAGGGCCAGGTGATGCCCGAATCGGTGCTCGGCCATCAGGCCTCGCGAGAGCGAGTGGGCGGTTTCGCCGCCGCCCTGTTCGAGGAAGTGCCGCCGGCCGAGCTCGAGGAGGTCGAGGACGAGCTGTTCCGCTTCGCACGCACGGTTGACGCCACGCCCGCCCTCCGCCGGGTGCTCACCGACCGCGACGTACCGGTGGAGGCCCGGCTCGGGGTCGTCGACGAGCTGCTCGCCGGAAAGGTCCGGCCGACGACGTTGCGGCTCGTCGACTACGTGCTCGTCGGGGGGCGGCCGAGGGACACCGTCGGGATCCTCGACTGGCTCGTCGAGGAGACGGCGCGGGCTCGCGGGTGGCGAGTGGCCCGGGTACGGGCTGCCGCCGAGATCGACGAGGCCGAGCGAGAGCGCCTGACCCGCTCGTTGTCCGAGCTGGCCGGCACCCCGGTCGAGCTCCAGGTCACCGTGGACCCCTCCCTGCTGGCCGGGGTCGTGGTCCAGATCGGGGACCTGCACGTGGAGGCCAGTGTCCGGGGCCGCCTGCAGGTGCTCCGTGAGCACATGGCGTCGCCGGAGTGGGAACGCACCGGCTTCGGCGCGGCGAGCGGCGCGGCCGGCGAGGGAAGGAACGGGCGAGGCGGCGCTCGCCACGGACGAGACGAAGGGATGCACGCAGATGGCTGAGCTGACCATCGACGCCAACGAGATCACCGAGGCGCTCCGGCGCCACGTGGCCGAGTACACCCCTGCGGTGACCGCCGAACAGGTGGGTCGCATCGTCGAGGTGGGCGACGGCATCGCCCGGGTGTCCGGGCTGCCCGGGGCAGCCGTCAACGAGCTGCTCGAGTTCGAGGACGGTACGCTCGGGCTGGCGCTCAACCTCGACGAGGACTCCATCGGCGCCGTCGTCCTCGGCGCCGTGGACACCCTCGAAGAGGAGCAGATCGTCAAGGCGACCGGCCGCATCCTGTCGGTACCGGTCGGCGACGCCCTGCTCGGCCGGGTCGTCAACCCTCTCGGGGAGCCACTCGACGGCAAGGGGCCCGTGGCGGCCGACACCACCCGTCGCATGGAGGTGCAGGCCCCGAGCATCATCGGCCGCCAGCCGGTGAGCGAGCCGCTGCAGACCGGCATCAAGGCCATCGACGCGATGACGCCGATCGGTCGGGGGCAGCGCGAGCTCATCATCGGCGACCGCAAGACCGGCAAGACCACGGTGGCGGTCGACACCATCCTCAACCAGCGCGGCCAGGGCGTGAAGTGCATCTACGTGGCCATCGGCCAGAAGAACTCCTCGGTCGCCCAGACGGTCAGCACCCTGGCGGCCCACCAGGCGCTCGACTACACGGTGGTCGTCGTGGCCTCGGCGGGTGACCCCGCTCCCTACAAGTACCTGGCCCCCTACGCCGGATGTGCGATGGGCCAGCACTGGATGGACAACGGGGAGGCAGCGCTCATCGTCTACGACGACCTGTCCAAGCAGGCGGAGGCCTACCGGCAGATCTCGCTCCTCCTGCGCCGCCCCCCCGGTCGGGAGGCCTACCCGGGCGACGTGTTCTACCTGCACAGCCGGCTCCTCGAGCGTGCGGCGAAGCTGTCGGACGAGCGCGGCGGCGGATCGCTCACCGCGCTGCCCATCATCGAGACCAAGGCGGGCGACATCTCGGCCTACATCCCCACCAACGTGATCTCCATCACAGACGGCCAGGTGTTCCTCGAGTCGGACCTCTTCTATGCTGGGGTGCGCCCGGCCATCAATGTCGGCAATTCGGTCAGCAGGGTCGGCGGCGCGGCCCAGATCAAGGCGATGAAGAGCGTGTCGGGCACCCTCAAGCTCGATCTGGCGCAGTTCCGCGACCTCGAGGCGTTCGCCACCTTCGGCTCCGAGCTCGACAAGGTCTCCCAGGCCCAGCTCGATCGCGGCTACCGCCTGACCGAGCTGCTCAAGCAGCCTCCGAACGAGCCGGTGCCCGTCGAGGAGCAGGTGCTCGTCATCTATGCCGGCACCCGGGGCTGGGCGGATTCGGTGCCGGTCCCCGAGGTCCGGCGCTTCGAGTCGGAGCTGCGGGCCTACTTCCGTGCCAACCATGCAGACTTGCTCGAGCCCATCAGGGTCAAGGGCGAGCTGCCCGACACGGACGCGCTCGACAAGGCGCTCCAGGCTTTCCTCGACGGCTTCGACGTCGGGGCGGCGGACTGAGCGATGGCAGGCGGCCAGGAGCGTGCGCTGCGCCGACGCATTCGCAGCGTGCAGGCGACCCGGAAGATCACCAAGGCGATGGAGCTCATCGCGGCCTCGCAGATCGTCCGGGCACTGAACCGCATGACGGCCAACCGCCCCTACCGTGCAGCCATGGCGCGGATCGTGACCGAGGCGGCCAAGGGCGACCCGGTGGCGGCCGCCACCCTCCTCGGTGCGCCGGAACGGCGCCAAAAGGTGGCCGTCATGGCGATCGTTGGAGACCGGGGGCTGTCGGGCCCCTACAACTCGTCGGTCCTGCGCGCCACCGAGCGCCTCGTGGCCGAGCTGGAGCGCGAGAGTATCGAGGTGCGGCTCTTCACCGTGGGCAAGAAGGCCCAGTCGTACATGCGTTTCCGCGGTCGGGAGGTCGAGCACGCCGTCACGGGCGTGAGCGAGCGCCCCTCGTTCGCCGACGCCCGAGCCGTGGCGTCCCGCGTGACCTTGCCGTTCCTCTCCGGCGAGGTCGACCAAGTGCTGCTGGTGTCGACCCGCTACCGCTCGCCCGGACGCCAGGACGTCGAGGTCCGCCAGCTCCTGCCGCTTCCCGCTCCCGGCCACGGGGCCGAGCGCGCCGCAGGAGCTCGTGGCGCCGGCCCGGATGGGGGTGCGCCTCCTCGCCCCGAGGCGAGCGGGGAGGGGCCGCGGGGTTACACGGAGTTCGAGCCCGAGGTTCGCCCGCTCCTGGCCGAGCTGGCGCCCCGGGCGGTCGAGGCAGAAGTCTTCACCGCGCTGCTCGAGGGCTCTGCCTCGTTCTTCACGGCGCAGCAACGGGCCATGGCGTCCGCCAGCGACAATGCCGACGAGCTGATCAGGACGCTCAGCCGCATCATGAACCGCGCCCGGCAGGACGCCATCACGACCGAGATCATGGAGATCGTCGGTGGAGC
>Ga0070738_10004270_pt1 | contig 17387 bp, 16 predicted proteins | sample Coa_R2_2_FD_66446 | JGI IMG/M metagenome (GOLD analysis project Ga0070738, IMG submission 66446) | Surface soil microbial communities from Centralia Pennsylvania, which are recovering from an underground coalmine fire - Coalmine... | ecosystem: Environmental > Terrestrial > Soil > Unclassified ...
TAGGACACGCCAACGCCCTGAAAAGCAGATCAATGCCTGCCGCGCGGGAAGCTGCGCGATGAGGCGGTTCAAAATACCCTGCATGCTCGGGGCGAGATCGGCGGCAGAGAGCAACTGTGCGGGATCGACACCAAGGGTTGAGAATGCCAGCGCATTTTCCTGCACCGCATTGCGCTCATTCTCAAACAACACCATGACCATGGCGATGCCGAGCAGCATTTGCGGGGCTGGGCCGAGTAAACTGCCGGCCACGCCAAACATTTCCAGAAACGGTCCGCGCGCATTGCCGAATGCCATCAAGGCAGACCAGAAGGCGAGCGAGATCGCCAGCACGCCGTATGCGACCGAGTTTTTGCGATGCCCGTGGCGATAGAAATACAACGACGCGTAGAGCAACGCTACGGCGCACCCAAGCTCAACGCGGAAATATGGGTTGGCGACAATTTCAGGATGAAATACGCCATTCACGATGTGGGATCGCGCGTCGAGCAACGCCAGCAGAATGCCGGCGCCAGCGGCGATGACGTCAAACCAGTGGAGGCGGAACGGCTCGCGCCTTCCCGCGCCCGATTTCGTTCCCATCAAGCGCGTGGAAATCAACACGCACAACGCCATCGTCACCAGCAACAGTGAAGAAAAGAAATACGGGATAACGGATGGCTTGCGGTAGATCGGCCATGCGTCGAGCAAGTAGTGAAGCGTGTAAGCTCCCCAGGCGAATTGCCACGCGCGAAAATAAAGCTGCCTGCTCTGCTCGTAGAGATACGTGAAGACAAAAAACAGCAGGAGAGCCACAACTCCCGGCACCACGACCATGCTGATGAGAAAACTATTCATCTCTTATGTCTTATATTTAACTAATCTTAATGTTTTCATACAGTAACAACGAGCACAACAAGTTTTCAGGCCATGCCCGTTAACCAAAGGAATAGCTAGTTCCGGCGGGGTAATCCGGCCCATCCGTAACCTATGGAAAGTAAAGAATGTGTTAGGGATATTCGATTGCGCGTGCGTGCACTTTCGATTCTCTCCGAATGGGCTCGCTTGACGCTGCTTTTACCCCACCCGTAACATCGCAAGAGTTACCTCCGCGATCTCATAAATGACTGATTCCCATAAGAATTCCCCGCTGGACGGCGCAAAACCACGCGTTCGCTTCGCTCCTTCACCCACTGGATATCTGCACGTTGGCGGCGCTCGGACCGCGCTTTTCAACTGGCTCTACGCCCGTCACTTCGGCGGAACGCTGATTCTGCGCATTGAAGACACTGATCTCGAACGCTCAACCGAGGAGATGGTTGAAGGCATTTTGCAAGGCATGCGCTGGCTGGGCCTTGATTGGGATGATGGCCCGTACTTTCAAACGAAGCGCATGGATATTTACCGCGCCGCGGGAGTGAAGCTGCTTGCCTCCGGCCACGGCTATTACTGCTTCTGTACGAAAGAACAATTGGAAGACCGCCGCGCGAAAGCGACTGCGGAAGGCCGTCCGCCGAAGTACGATGGGGCGTGCCGCAAAATTTCGCGTGAAGAGGCCGAGCGCCGCAAGAATGCAGGCGAAGCAGCTGCAGTTCGTTTTGCTGTGCCGGAATCCGGCGTGACTTTCTTCGATGACGCTGTGTTCGGACGCATCGAATTTGCGAATTCTGAACTTGAAGATTTTGTGCTGCTTCGTTCTGACGGCGGCCCGACCTATCACCTCAGCGTCGTTGCCGACGATGTGGACATGAAAATTACCCACATCATTCGTGGCGCCGATCACATTTCCAACACGCCGAAGCAAGTTTTGCTGTATCAGGCTCTGGGTGCGGCTTTGCCGGTGTTCGCCCATGTGCCGCTGATTCTCGGTCCCGACAAGACCCGCCTCAGCAAGCGTCACGGCGCGACCAGTGTGATTTCTTACCGCGATCTGGGAATCGTTCCTGAGGCTTTTCGCAATTTTCTCGCGCTGCTCGGCTGGACTCCGCCGCAGACGGCCGCAGGCACAAATGAAGCTACGCCGGAAATTCTTAGCGATACACAGCTAATTCAGCTATTCGGTCTCGATGGAATTTCGCGCTCCAACGCTGTTTTCGATAACGACAAACTCGCCTGGTTCAACACCGAATACATTCGCGCTTATTCGGCTGAGAAATTACTGCCGCTGATTGAAGAAGAATGGACGAAAGCCGGAATGCGAGTGGACACTCGCGATGGGAACTGGCTGCTTTCCACGATTGACCTGCTGAAGCCGCGCGCGCGGAATTTGAAAGACTTCGCGACTTCGTTTCGGGCCTTCTTCACCGATGACTATCCATCCGATCCCGCGGCGATTGAGAAATTCCTGAAAGACGGTAACATTCGTAAGATGCTCGGCGAACTCGCCGATCTCTACGCAGCTTTGCCAGAATTCACCGAAGCCGAAACGGAAAGAGTTCTCCGCGAACTCGCCACTGCAAAAGGCATCAAAGCTGGTGCGCTCATCAACGGTGCTCGCGTGGCTCTCACGGGACAAGGTGTGGCTCCGAGTTTGTTTGCGGTGATGATGGCGCTGGGAAAAGAGCGGACGGTGAAGCGTCTGCAGAAACTTAACTAAGCTTACCCTACCCGTGCACGTGCGGGCTTTGGGCTGGATTTTTGTGCGGGGCGGGCGGGGCCTTTGTCACCTTAATCTCAAAACTCACCGGAAGCGTTTTCGGCGGATAACATGAGGCGTTATCGCAAGCCTGGTAGCGCAACCTTCCTCGGAATTCATACTTACCCGGCAGCACGCTCGAGAGAGGACGTATTCCCACGGAAATATCAAATGCTCCGCTATAGACGCTAAGTTTTTCATCGGGCGCGAAGGCGAAGCTCGTGGATTCGCCCGCGGGATAGCCGATCTTCCCGACCACAATGTCCGTCGGCACATCCAGTTTGAGTTCTGTCGGAATTAGATACTCTTCCGTGGGTTTATTCGAATTGATGTGAAAGCCCGAGCCGACGCGGAAGTGCAGAGTGAGCGGCGTTTCCTTGCCGCGCATCACGGTCGTGAGCGGGGCTTCGCTCATGGTCACCGAGGGCGCTTTTTTGCCGGGGATATCTTCTTGCGCGAAAGCGCCTTGCGCCAAAACGCCAACGCATAGCAGTGCCAAGACTGCCAGAGTTTTTGCCGACCTTTTCAGGCTCATCGTTTTCTTACTCTCCGCTTGAGGAAGATACTCCCATCGCCTTTTTCACGTTGTCTTCAATTTCACTCCGGCTGACCAAACCAAACATCTTGTTAATGATTTTTCCGTCGCGGTCGAGATAGAGAGATTCGGGAAGAAACTGCACGCCGCCATATTGGTTGGCGATATTTTCACGCTGATCTTCCTTGCCTACCAGAATTGGATAATCCACGTGCATGTCCTGCGCGAACTTGGCGATGTCTTTAGTATCGGCGTCATCCATGGCCACACCGACGATTTGAAATCCTTGCGGGCCATATTGCTTTTGCAATTCGACGAACCACGGCATTTCGATCTTGCAGGGCTCACACCACGTCGCCCAGAAATTCAGCAGCACGGCCTTGCCGCGGAAGTCCGATAGCTTCGCCGGCTTGCCGTCGAGCGTTACCAGTGAAAAATCCGGCGCGATCTTGCCTTTGGCGGCGACTGCCGATTGCTCCGGCAGGCCCATCTTCTTGCGGGCTGAATGAATTCCGGCAAACAGCATCACAGCCACGATTAAACCAACAGCGACTAAGACAATAGGATTGCGTTTCACAAACTCCCCCTACAAAACAAATTTTCGCAACGACGAAAAATAATTTGCGATTAAAGTAAAGCGCCCGGAAACCAGCAGGATTCCGAGAATGACCATCAAAGCCCCGCTGGCCACTTCCAGCGCGTGCATATAGAACTTAAACCGATTGTAAAACTTCAGGAAGCGTTCAATCAGCAGTGAAGTCAGGATGAACGGTACAGCCAGTCCCAGCGAATAAACTGCCAGCAGTAAAATACCTTTTACCACGGAATCCTGGTCGGCGGCGAAGCCGAGAATTACGGCTAGAATCGGCCCCACACAAGGCGTCCAACCGAAGGCAAAGGCGAATCCCACCACAAATGCTCCCCACGGGGTGTTTCCCCCTTGCACGCTATGCAACCGCTTGTCAGCCAACAAAGCTTTAATGCGGAACACGCCCGCAAGATGAAGGCCAAAAATGATGATGACTACGCCCGCGATCTGTGCCAGCAGGGCTTTGTAGCGTGCCAGCAACTGCCCCACTTCGGTCGAGATCGCCCCAAGCGTTACAAATACGATGCTGAAGCCCACGATGAAGGCAATCGAATTAAACAGAATTTTGCTGCGGATGGAGCTTTTCGGTGACTTCAGTTCGTCCAGGCCGACGCCTGCGATCAGAGACACATAACCCGGCACCAGCGGGAGCACGCACGGAGAGAGAAACGAAACCAATCCTGCGAGAAAAGCGGCTAAGGGGAGTGGAAGATTCGACATGCGGATTTTATTCTACCTTGCAGATAGACTCGCCGCAGTCGAATAAGTTTCAGCTGTTAGGTGTGGGGCTGGCGCCTGGCCCGCCAATTTCGCACTTCTTGCACTGCAACTCCCGTCCCAAATGCTCAAGCCGTCCTTCTTCCGTTACAACCCACGGAGTCAAAATCCAGGGCGGACGATGCCGCACATGCTGCCCATGCCCACAGTCGAGTTCTGCGACCCAATCGCCATGCTCATCCTGATGAAAACGGGTAATCGCGCGCAGCGGAGCGGTCATTTTTCTAATCTACTTTTCTGATCCTGGGCTAACGCTTTCTGCGTGCTTTCGGCGCGGGTTGCGGATTGGCCTGAGAGGCTGGCGTTTCAGAGTTTGCCGCTGATGGGGCCTCGGCCACGATCTTGCGCAACAACTCCGGAGGCACAGTCGCCGTCAGTTCCGCCCGCGCGCCGCTTTGCTTGACTGCGATGCTGGCGAAGAAAGCTTTCAAATCCGGATCGGGAGCTTGCGCTCCCACCGAAGTTTCCGCCGAACGGAAGAGATCGAAAAATGTACTGAGCTGGTTGACGGCATGTTCCGCATCATCCTCACTTTGGGTGAAGGCTTGCGCGCGGAAGTGCATGCTGCCGAGATATCTCACCGAGGCCACGACCACCGCCGGGTGCGAAAACAAGAACGACCAATTCACCGGTGAAGCAAACGAATCGGGTGACGCCGGGTCAGCCTGGAGAATTCCCCAAGCAAGGCTGGCCAGCGGAACATGCTTGTAGTACTGGCGCAAAAGCGAAGGACCGCCGAAGGGTGAAGCCAGTTTGCGCGAGCGGTCAATAATCCCGCGAATGATTTGCGGATCGGGGTGGTTCGACGCTGCTACCGTGTCCACGCCCAACATACAAACACGCAACGTCCGGCCTTCCAATGGAATGTTGTAAATATCGCGGCCATCATACGATTCCACCGAACTGGAAAGCTTTTGCAAATAGGCCCGCAGACGTTCGCCGTCCACTTTGCCGACCAACACCTCCGAGAAGCGGTTTTCGCGCGGTCCCCCCGCCGCGGGATAGTGCACCGCAAACGCCGCCTGCTCCAGATCGCGTTCGAACTGAAAACCCGTGGCCTGGATAAACTGCTCATACTCCGGGTCATGCGCCACTTGCGGCATGGGCGCGCCAAGGCTGGCGCGGCGTATCCAGGAAAGATTGATGTAAACAAAGCCATCCGCCGAGGGCAAAAGGCGGGCTGGTTCGGGTGGAGCGTGCTTGCGCAGAAACACAGCCAAAGCAACCGCTGCCACTACCAGCAGCACTACGGCTATAACGGGAAGACGTCGTCGAATGCGCATCAACGGGGGATAATCTGCTGCGTCAAACTTCGCCAAGACAGCATGAGAGCAACATCATAGCACTGAGATTAGGCCTGAGAGTGATAAGATGGGCGCCGAACCAGGTCCTTTTCGTTGGAGGATCCGATGACGTGCAACCAAGCCGGTATCGCAGCGGGTGCTGTAGGCTTTCTCTTTTCCCTGGGCGTGTTTCTCATTGCTCTATCACGGCAAAATGGCCTGGTTGCGGCGCTGGCCTGCTTAGCTGCGTGGTTGCAACTGATGATCGTCATTGCGACTGCCGGGGACGCCATGTCAGACCGTCAGGCCGGGAAATCCCGGAGTATTTCCGCTATTTTGCTCGTTGCTTTTCTTGTGTTGGCCTATGCGGCAGCGAGCCGGTGGTCGTAAACGCCGAAGTTCGAATCTCGTGGTTGCTTCCCGCGCATCCGATATGATAACTTTTAAGCTTGTCCCGAACAGCAGGAAGGGATAGAGGGATTTCTTGTGCCTGAATGGGCCTTTTCATCCCGACTGCTGGCGTAGCTCAGGTGGTAGAGCATCTGATTTGTAATCAGAGGGTCGGGGGTTCAAATCCCTCCGCCAGCTCCAGAATCGAGTAGCGGCGGCAGGGTGAAGTAATATGCGGCGGCTTTTAAGCTTTTCCCACGGCACTTCATAAGGAACTTTTCCCCAATGTGGTGTTTGCGCGAAGCGGCTTTCTAAGCGCTTTGGTTTATTTGTTTGGGTGGACACCTGCCGCTGTCTTGCCTTGTGTGCGAGTCTAGGTTGGCCGCAGGGGTGGTTTTGCACAGGTGGGTGAGTGGTTAAAGCCAACAGACTGTAAATCTGTCCCTCCTAGCGAGGTACGAAGGTTCGAATCCTTCCCTGTGCACCAGGATTAGGCGTTGAATATCAAGCGGAAGCTCGTTCTTGCAGTAATAGCGTATGTGGCGCTTGGAGTTTTGGTCTGGCAGACGCTATCGAACGAGCCGATTCGAGTTTTCGATTTTGAAGTCAGGCTGCGAACGGCCACGCTCTTGATCGTCGGGTTATTCGCCTTTAAGACTTTTTTGCATTACTGGCGCTTGCGAATCGAAGAAACGGATGCAGCGAAAGCTGACAAGGGGTAGCGTTAGCATCCTAGCGGACGCGGCCAAAAATCGCTGGGCGTAGCTGTGGGATATCAGAGGTTGAGCAGTGCAGGGCCGATGTAGCTTGAGGCGTTTTGCAGGCGTGAGCGAAGCGGGAGCCTGCAGCCGAAATCCCGAGCGTAGTCGAGGGATCTCAAAGTTTGAGTATGCAGGGCCGATGTAGCTCAGTTGGTAGAGCACTCCCTTGGTAAGGGAGAGGTCACCAGTTCAATCCTGGTCATCGGCTCCAGAGTTGAGGCGTTTTGCGGGCGTGAGCGCAGCGGGAGCCTGCAGCCGAAATCCTGAGCGAAGCGAAGGATCGGGAGCGCAAAGGAAGGGCGGGAGTAACTCAGTGGTAGAGTCACAGCCTTCCAAGCTGTTGGTCGCGGGTTCGATTCCCGTCTCCCGCTCCATAAAATTGGAATTGAAGTAGACATTAAGAAGCGATGACAACTGGGTTTCAGCAAGCGACCATAGCGGTCACAAAAGTTCAGGAGTTTGAGGAGTTGAAAGCGTCGATTTCCCTCGCTTTGAATCCAAATGGCTCGGAATCGTTTCTAAAGCAGTTGAAGAATGCAGGGCTTCGGGTCAGGGATTTTGACGGCGTGCTGAAGAACAAAGTTCTTGAGCGTTCGAGCAAGAGCATTGACGCCCTGACGTTGTATGAAGCTTTGACGGTTTCGGATCAGGCGCAAATGCGCGAGTTTTATTTGTCAGAGATTGAAAAGGTTGAACCGGCGCTTCGCGCCAAATATCAAAGTTTGTATCGCTATTACTAGGCAGCTTACCAGGGAAGGACGAGAGCACTCTTATGGCGAAGGAAAAGTTTGAACGGAATAAGCCGCACTGCAATGTGGGGACGATTGGGCACATTGATCACGGCAAGACGACGTTGACGGCGGCGATCACGAAGGTGTTGTCGAAGCACAACCCGAAGATCCAGTTCCGCAGCTTCGATTCGATTGACAACGCGCCGGAAGAAAAGGCGCGTGGAATCACGATTGCGACGGCGCACGTGGAGTACGAGACGCCGAACCGGCACTACGCGCACGTGGATTGCCCGGGCCACGCCGACTACATCAAGAACATGATCACGGGCGCGGCGCAGATGGATGGCGCGATTCTGGTGGTGGCAGCGACCGACGGTCCGATGCCGCAAACCCGCGAGCACGTGTTGCTGGCTCGTCAGGTGGGTGTGCCGTACATCGTTGTCGCGCTGAACAAGTGCGATGCGGTGGATGATCCTGAGTTGCTGGATCTGGTGGAACTCGAAGTGCGGGAGTTGCTGAAGACGTATCAGTTCCCGGGCGACGATGTTCCGGTGGTGCGACTCTCTGCCCTCGGCGCCTTGAACGGCGAAGAGAAGTGGGAAAAGCAGATTGATGCGTTGATGGAAGCGGTGGACAAGAGCGTGCCGCAACCGGCGCGCGATCTGGACAAGCCGTTCCTGATGCCGATTGAAGACATCTTCTCGATCTCGGGTCGTGGCACGGTGGTTACGGGCCGTATCGAGCGTGGCAAGGTGAAGGTCGGCGAAGAAGTAGAAATCGTGGGCTTCCGCGACACGCGCAAGACGGTTGTGACGGGCGTGGAAATGTTCAAGAAGCAGTTGGACGAAGGCATGGCGGGCGACAACGCTGGCTTGCTGCTGCGCGGCATTGCGAAGGAAGACGTGGAGCGTGGCATGGTGCTGGCAAAGACGGGATCGATTACGCCGCACACCAAGTTCAAGGCGGAAGTTTACATCTTGACGAAAGAAGAAGGCGGGCGACATACGCCGTTCTTCAAGGGCTATCGTCCGCAGTTCTACTTGCGAACGACGGACGTGACGGGCGTGGCGGAACTTCCAGCAGGCACGGAGATGGTGATGCCGGGAGACAATGTGAGCCTGGTGATTGAGTTGATCACGCCGGTGGCGATGGAGAAGGGCTTGCGCTTCGCCATTCGCGAAGGCGGCCACACCGTCGGCGCCGGTACGATCGCAGAAATTATTAAGTAGGGAAAAGTTTTAAGAGCTATAGGAGTGACTTATGCGGGAAATTGTGACGTTACAATGCGGTGACTGCAAAGAGCGGAATTATTCGACGACGAAGAACCGTAAAACGACCACGGAGCGGCTGGAGTTCAAGAAGTTTTGTGGCCGCTGCCGTAAGCATACGCCGCACAAAGAAGTGAAATAAGGAAGCGCGCCGAACGCGCGAGTTATTGCGCCTTCGGCGCATCGCGCGGCGCGCCCAGATCCTTCGGCGAAGAAAGCATTTCGCCTCAGGATGACAAGTGTTTATGTTAGGGGCGTAAGCTCAACGGTTAAACTGTCGGTCTCCAAAACCGAACTTGGGGGTTCGAATCCCTCCGCCCCTGCCAGATTTTGGAGAAACAGGCAGCATCCGAGTAAGTGGTGGTTGGGACACAGAAAGCAGAGCCGAACAGAAATGGCAAAAACGATGGCAATCGCAAATAGTGGCGAGGGGCTGGAAAAGATAAAAGCATGGCCCGAACGCATCAAGACGTTTTATAACGATGTCCGCTCGGAAATGCGCAAGGTCAGCGCTCCCTCTCTGAAGGAAGTGCAGGGCACGACTACGGTGGTGGTCATTACGGTATTCTTGTTTGGCTTATATTTCTGGATCGTGGACAACGTTATCGGCAACGGCGTGAATTATCTGTTCAAGTACTTCACCCATCGCTAAACGAGGAGAAGTTTTAGTTTGGTAAACACTATGCTGGACAAAGAAGAAGAGAAAAGCCGAACCTCGGAAGTCGCGGCGGAGACGCAGGCGCCTGAAGGCGGAAGTCCAGCCGAAGCTCCGCGCAATCCGAATATGCGCTGGTACATCATCCACTCGTATTCGGGTTTTGAGCGCAAAGTGAAGGAATCGCTGGAATCGCGCGTGCAGGCTTTTGGCTTGCAGGAAAAAATTGGCAAAGTGCTCATTCCGACCGAATCGGTCACGGAAGTGCGCAATGGCAAGAAATATACGGTCGAGCGCATGTTCTATCCCGGCTATGTGCTGGTGGAGATGGACATGAACGATGAAGTCTGGCACGTGGTGAAATCCACCCCGCGTGTAACCGGTTTCGTCGGTACGGGGCAACAGCCGACGCCGCTCAGTGAAGAAGAAGTGCAGCATATTGTCTTTCGGGTCAGCGAGTCGAAGGACAAGCCCAAGCTTAAAGTTAAGTTTGAGAAGAACGAGTCGGTGCGGATCACGGAAGGCGCGTTCGCCAGCTTTACCGGCGTGGTGGATGACGTCAACGAAGATCGCTCGACATTGAAAGTGATGGTTACGATTTTTGGCCGCTCGACCCCGGTGGAACTCGAGTTCAACCAGGTAGAGAAGGTCTTAACTTAAGAATTTAGCGAGCTTTCAAGTGCTGGGCCGAAAATCCTAGACCCACGGTGAAAGCGGGAAGAAGAATATGGCAAAGAAGGCAACAGGTTTTGTAAAGCTGCAAATCGCCGCGGGTAAGGCGACTCCGGCTCCGCCAGTAGGCCCAGCGCTTGGTCAGGCGCAGGTCAACATCATGGAGTTCTGCAAGCAGTTCAACGCCCGCACCAGCGCAAAGGAGATGGAAGGGCTGATTATTCCAGTGGTGATTACGGTCTATAACGACCGTTCCTTTACCTTCATCACCAAGACGCCGCCGGCATCGGTATTGCTGAAGCGGGCAGCATCCATCGCTAAGGGTTCCGGTACCCCGAACAAGGATAAAGTCGGCAAGGTCACAGTGAAGCAGATCGAAGAGATCGCCAAGCAGAAGATGCCGGATTTGAATGCAGCATCGGTCGAAGCGGCCATGAAGAGCGTGCGCGGTACGGCGCGTTCGATGGGAATTGAAGTAGTTGGATAATTAGTAGTCAGTCAATATCACTACGGCTCGTCAAAGCAGCGTCGAGCGGTGGGAGACGAGGAAAAATGCACAAGGCAGGAAAGAACATTACCAAGGCGCGTCAGGCTGTCGAAGCCCGCGCTTATCCTCTGCAGGACGCAGTTCCACTCTTGCAGAAAGTCAAATACGCCAAGTTCGACGAAACGGTCGAAGTCACCATGCGGCTGGGGGTTGACCCCAAGCACGCCGATCAGATGGTGCGCGGAACGGTCGTTTTGCCGCACGGTCTGGGTAAATCGAAGAAAGTGCTGGTCATCGCTTCGGGCGATAAGATTCGCGAAGCCGAAGCAGCGGGCGCGGATTTCGTCGGCGGCGAAGAGATGGTCGAAAAGATTAACAAAGAGAACTGGACTGATTTCGACGCCCTGATCGCCACGCCGGACGTGATGAAATCCGTTGGACGTCTGGGTAAAGTGCTCGGCCCCAAAGGCTTGATGCCGAACCCGAAGACGGGAACGGTCACGTTTGACGTCGCCAAGGCGGTGCAGGAAGTGAAGGCCGGTAAAGTTGAATTCCGCACGGACAAAACGGCGCTGGTTCACGTTCCGGTGGGCAAGATTTCGTTTACCCCCGACAAGCTGATTGAGAACGCGACCGTTCTCATCACCAGTGTGGTCAAGGCGAAGCCTGCGGTGGCCAAGGGCAAGTACATCAAGGGCTGCTATTTGAGTTCGACGATGGGCCCCGGCATTTCGATTGATACATCCGCCGTGGAAGCTGCGGCAAAAGCGTAAGTTGGCTTGCGAGTTTAATTACTCGAGTTTGACGACTAAAGATTTCGAAGGATGGGAATATGGCGGTTTCAAGAGCGAGAAAAACTGAACAAGTCGAGAAATTAAGCGCGGACCTGAAGAAGGTATCCAGCCTGGTGGTCACAACCTACACCAAGATGACGGTAGCGCAGGACTTCGAATTGCGCAAGACGCTACGCAGCTCCGGCGCGAAGTACGCCGTGGTGAAAAACACGTTGGCGGAGCGCGCGGCGAAGGGCACTCAAGTCGAGGGCGCGCTGCAAAACTTAAAAGGCATCACTTCGATTGCCTACACTGAAGGCGATCCGGTCGCGCTGGCCAAGGTTTTGGCGAAGTACGCCAAGGACAATCCGGAATTCACCTTTAAGTCCGGCGTTGTCGAAGGTCGTGTGATTTCGATCAAAGAGATCGAAGCGCTGGCGACCATGCCTTCGAAGGAAGAAATTTACTCCAAGTTGTTGTTCCTGTTAAATGCTCCAGCGCAGCGCCTAGTCACGGTGATGAACGCCGTTGGCAAGGATCTGGCGGTGGTCATCAACCAAGGCGTGGAGAAGAAGAAGTTCAAAGAAGCATAACGAGTTTTGTTGAGGGCGATTTAAGTCGCTCAAAACGAAGGATTTGCAAGCCAAGGGTTGCGCGGTTTGCGGTTGAAGGCGTTGTCTGGCGCGAACAGCCGAAACTTAACGCACTGGAAACTTTGGCAAGCGGATTAAAAGCAAGACAGAATCAAAGAAATCACAAAAGTGGAGAAATAACATGGCGGATTTACAGCAGTTGGAAGAATCAATCGTAGGCTTGTCGTTGCTGGATGCGGCAGCCCTGGTAAAGAAGCTCGAAGAGCGTCTTGGCGTGTCGGCAGCGGCAGCGGCTCCGATGATGATGGCTGCGGGCGGCGGAGCGGCAGCAGGTGCGGCCCCGGCAGAAGAGAAGACCGAATTCACCGTCGTCCTGAAGGACGTGGGTGGAAATAAGATCAATGTTATCAAGGCGGTACGCGAAGTCACCAGCCTCGGCTTGAAAGAAGCCAAGGATTTGGTGGATGGCGCTCCCAAGACGGTGAAAGAGGGCGTCTCCAAGGAAGAAGCGGAGACGATCAAGAAGAAGTTCGCCGACGCGGGCGCCACTGTCGAAGTCAAATAGCTTTCCGCCGGAATTTACTCCGGCGGAGTGCAAGATCGCCAACTTTGGGCGGTCTAAGTTTGGCTAAGACCTTTGGCGCAAGAAAATCGATTTTTTTCGATTTGAATCTGGTGAAGCGCGGGAAGAGGTGGTAGCATCTATATAACCACTGCTTCCCAACTTCATTGAGGTGACAGCAGCTTCCGCAAATATAACCCAGGGAAGCGGAGCGGCGTTGCTGGCACTGGTTTGCAAACTGTCTCGCGGGCGGCGGGACGGGAACAGGCCTTAAGACTGACGCGGAATAGACAGATTATTAATAGAGAATAAGTGCCGCAATTGGCGCCTGCGGGGAGTCACGTCCCTGTAGGCGATTTCGCGTCTTTGATGATTTGATTGAGTTTTGACACCGCGGCGCGATGGCGCGCCCTGCACATCCCGCGGTCGCTGGCAGCCCGCGAGCTGCACACAGGAAGGTTGGAGCATCCGAATGGCAAAGAACAACGGTTTCCGCACGCGTTTCGATTTCTCAAAAATACCAGCCACCATCCAGATTCCGAACCTCATCGAAGTGCAGAAGCGTTCTTATGAGCGCTTTCTGCAAATGGACCGCTTGCCCAGCGAGCGCGACGATGCGGGTTTGCAGTCGGTATTTCAGTCGGTTTTTCCCATCACCGACTTCCGCAACGTATCACAACTGGAGTTTGTGGATTACTCCATTGGTAACTGGGAGTGCAAGTGCGGCCACCTAAAGGGCCTGCACCACCTCCGCACGACTTGCAAGAACTGCGGCAACACAGTCATCACCGATCCGTTTCACCCCGGCGATGTTTTGTGCCATAAGTGCGGCACGTACAACGCCAATACGCCTGATTTCTGTAACAAGTGCGGCGACCCGGTGGGCTTGCAGTTGAAGTACGACGTGGCTGAGTGCGAAGAGCGCGGCATGACCTATTCCGCGCCGCTGAAAGTCACCATGCGGTTGACGATTTTCGATAAGGACGCTGAAACTGGCAACCGTTCGATTCGTGACATTAAAGAGCAGGAAGTTTTCTTCGGCGACGTGCCGCTGATGACCGACAACGGTACGTTCATTGTGAACGGCACCGAGCGCGTGATCGTCAGCCAGTTGCATCGTTCGCCCGGTGTGTTCTTCGAAACCGCGAACAACCGCACCTACTTCCTCGGCAAGATCATTCCTTACCGCGGATCGTGGGTCGAATTCGAGTACGACCAGAAAAACGTTCTCTATGTCCGCATTGACCGCAAGCGCAAGTTCCTGGGCACGATTTTCCTGCGCGCTCTTGGATTGCGTTCGAGCGAAGACATTCTGCGGACGTTCTACACCGTGGACCGTTTGGTGGTGAAGAACAACAAGCTCTTCTGGACGATTGATCCCACGGGCGAAAAGCCAACCAGCCTGGTGGGCATGAAGCTGGCGCACAGCATCAAGAGCAAATCGGGAGAAGAGGTTGTTCACTCCGGACGCAAGATCAACGCGGCTACGCTGAAAGAAATTCAGAAGGCGAAGATTTCGGAAGTCGAAGTGGACATCTCCGACCTCGAAGGCGGATGGGTTGCCGCCGATGTCGTGGATACGACCACCGGAGAGGTCCTGCTCGAAGCTAATTCCGAGCTGACTGCCGACAAGCTCTCGAAGATTCTGGAATCCAACGTGGTGGAACTGAACTTGTTCTTCCCTGAACGCGACGATGTGGGCACGGTCATCTGCCAGACATTGAAGCGCGATGCGGTTACCACTCCGCAGGAAGCTTTGATTGAGATCTATCGCAAGCTGCGTCCCGGCGATCCGCCGACGCTTGACACGGCGACCGCGCTCTTCCACGGAATGTTCTTCGATGCCCGGAAGTATGACTTCTCGCGCGTGGGCCGTCTGAAGTTCAACATCAAGCTGTTCGAAAATCAGGATGCGAGCAGCCTCGATAACCGCACGCTGGAGCCGGCGGACTTTTACGGCACCATCCGCTACCTGCTTAAGCTGCGCAAGAACATTGGCACGGTGGATGACATTGATCACCTTGGCAACCGCCGTGTACGCGCGGTCGGTGAGTTGATGGAAAACCAGTTCCGCATCGGCCTGGTCCGCATGGAACGCGCGATCAAAGAAAAGATGTCCGTGTACCAGGAAATGTCCACGGCCATGCCGCACGATTTGGTCAACGCCAAGCCGGTGATGGCTGCGATCCGTGAATTCTTCGGATCATCCCAGCTTTCGCAGTTCATGGATCAGACCAATCCGCTCTCTGAGATTACGCACAAGCGTCGTCTTTCGGCCCTGGGGCCGGGCGGTCTGTCGCGTGAGCGCGCAGGATTCGAAGTACGCGACGTGCACCCGACGCACTACGGCCGTATCTGCCCGATTGAAACGCCGGAAGGCCCGAATATCGGATTGATTTCGTCGTTGAGCTGCTATGCACGCATCAACGACTATGGCTTCATTGAGTCGCCCTACCGACGCGTGAAGGGCGGCAAGGTGCTGGATTACGTCAGCGTGGTCAATGCCGGAGACAGTGATTTGAAGGTCGGCGATCACCTGGAAAAACACGAACTGGAAAAGCTCAACGCAGAATTGAAAGACAAGCGGAAGCGGCAGATTGAGATTGAGCCGTTCTCGTTCTATCAGTCGGCGTGGGAAGAAGACCGCCACGTCATCGCGCAGGCCAACGTCGAACTCGACGAGAAAGGCCGCATCGTGGGCGATCTGGTCAATGCCCGCAAAGCCGGTAACTTTGTACTCGTCTCCGCCGAAGAAGTGGACTACGTGGACGTCAGCCCCAAACAGTTGGTTTCGGTTGCGGCGTCTCTCGTGCCGTTCCTTGAGCACGATGACGCGAACCGCGCATTGATGGGCGCCAACATGCAACGTCAGTCGGTGCCGTTGCTCCGTGCCGAAGCCCCCATTGTGGGCACCGGCATGGAAGGCGTGACCGCACGCGATTCCGGCGCGGTCATTCTCGCCAAGCGTAACGGCGTGATCGACTCGGTGGACTCGGAACGCATTATCGTGCGCGTCGAGGGTGAGCACCATCCCGGACAGCTTTCGCGCGAAGTGGGCAGCGATATTTATCAGCTGACCAAGTTCAAGCGCTCCAACCAGAACACTTGCATCAACCAGAAGCCGGTTGTGGTGAAAGGGCAGCGGGTCACCAAAGGTCAGGTGTTGGCTGACGGGCCTTGCACCGATCATGGTGAGTTGGCCCTTGGACGAAACGTGCTGGTGGCCTTCACTCCGTGGCGCGGCTACAACTTCGAAGACGCGATTCTCGTCTCTGAAAAGCTGGTGAAAGAGGATTACTACACCTCGGTGCACATCGAGGAGTACGAAATCGAATCCCGTGACACCAAGCTGGGGCCGGAAGAAGTGACGCGCGACATTCCTAATGTCAGCGAGTCCATGCTGCGTAATCTGGATGAAGCAGGCGTAATCCGTATCGGCGCCACTGTGAAGCAGGGCGACATTATGGTGGGCAAGGTAACGCCAAAGGGCGAAACCCAGCTCACGCCCGAAGAAAAACTGCTGCGGGCCATCTTCGGTGAAAAAGCCGGCGATGTGCGCGACGCTTCACTCTACTGTCCTCCGGGTATCGAGGGCGTGATCGTGGACGTGAAGATCTTCTCCCGCAAAGGGCAGGAAAAAGATGAACGCGCGAAATCGATCGAAGCCAATCAGGTGGCCAAGCTGGAAAAGAACTTGTCGGATGAAATCCGAATTTTGACCGACGAGCGTCTGAAGCGGCTGGAAAACATTTTGGGCGGCAAAGTTGTGCAGGCGGATTTGCACGACGAGCGCACCAACAAACGCCTGCTGACGAAAGATGCCGTGCTCGATCGCGACACGATTGAGCGCATTTCGACTCGCAACTTGAAACGTATTAAGTATGCGGACAAGGATCCGCGGGTCAACGAGCAGATTGACGAAATCGAGGAAATGACCTCGCGCCAGATTGACGTTCTGAAGAAGATCGTCAACGAGCGCAAGGACAAACTCACCAAGGGCGACGAGTTGCCGCCGGGCGTGATCAAGCTGGTTAAGGTTTACATCGCCATGAAGCGCAAGCTGAGCGTGGGCGATAAGATGGCCGGCCGTCACGGGAACAAGGGCGTCATTGCCCGCATCCTGCCGGAAGAGGACATGCCTTACCTCGAAGACGGCACACCGATGGAAATCGTGCTCAATCCGCTGGGCGTTCCTTCCCGTATGAACGTGGGACAGATTTTGGAAACGCACCTCGGATGGGCCGGCCACGAGCTAGGCAAGAAAATTACCGCCATGCTCGCGGAGAACTCTAAAGAAGAAGCCATCCGCCGTGAACTGAAATTGTTGTTCAAGGACACGGTCCTGGCGGACACGGTCGCTGATCTCAGCGATGAAGAATTGATGGCAGTTGCGCCGACATTGAAGCGCGGAGTCTTCACTGGCTCGGCGGTGTTCGACGGCGCGCGCGAAACCGAAATCAAGGCGTTGCTGAAGAGCGCGAAATTGCCGGAGTCGGGCAAGACGTTTCTCTACGACGGCATGACGGGTGACAAGTTCGAGCAGCCGGTCACGGTTGGTTACATTTACATGCTTAAACTGTCGCACTTGGTGGACGACAAGATTCACGCGCGTTCCATCGGGCCGTACTCGCTGATCACCCAGCAGCCGCTGGGCGGCAAGGCGCAGTTCGGCGGCCAGCGCTTCGGCGAGATGGAGG
>Ga0070738_10004271_pt1 | contig 17387 bp, 11 predicted proteins | sample Coa_R2_2_FD_66446 | JGI IMG/M metagenome (GOLD analysis project Ga0070738, IMG submission 66446) | Surface soil microbial communities from Centralia Pennsylvania, which are recovering from an underground coalmine fire - Coalmine... | ecosystem: Environmental > Terrestrial > Soil > Unclassified ...
GCCCTACATTGGCCCGGTGAGGGCACGAGGCAAGACGATCAACGATCTCAAGTCCGCGATCGAGCGGGCGCTAGGGCGGGTCATCGTGGATCCGCAGGTCACGCTCACTGTTAAGGATTACCGGAGCCACCAGATCGCCGTCATGGGGGCCGTCGAGAAGCCTGGTGTCTTCTACCTCACGCAGAATCGAGTGACGCTCGTCCAAGCCCTCTCGCTCGCCGGCGGTCTCGTGCGCGAGACGACGACTGGCACGGGCGTGGGTACCGGTGCTGGGACGCGCGTCCTGGTGTTTCCGCCACGCATCGCTCCGGCGATTGGGGATGACCAACACGCGGCGATCGTCGTCTCGGCGCAACCTCAGGAGATTGACCTCGTGAAACTCCTCCTGCGAGGAGACACGTCGCTCGACGTGTGGGTCGAGCCCGGTGCTGTCGTCCAGGTGCCCCAGGCCGAGGAGTTCTTCGTGCACGGCTACGTGAATCGCGCCGGCGCGTTCCCGTATCGCCGCCCGACGACGGTCATGCAGGCGATCGCCCTGGCCGGCGGTTTCGACGAGAAGCGCGCCTCCCGGAGCTGCGTAAGGGTCGAGCGACCCACGCGTCAAGGGGTCGAGATCATTGAGGTGGATGGCGGAGCAGTGGCGAACGGAGAGGCGCCCGATGTGCCCATCTTCGGGGGGGATTCTGTCGATGTGGGCCGTACGGGTATGTGGGCCGTCTACAGCGAGTTCATCGAGGGAGTGAAGGGGCTGGTCGGTATCGGCTTCTCGGCGGCCACCATCCCGTGAGCGACGGCGCCGCTCGTCGCAAGGCCAATTCCGAAGCATGGGATCTCCGAGAGATTCTCGGCATTGTCCGCTCGCGGAAGTGGCCCTTCCTCGGGAGCTCGTTCTCGATCATCGTCCTCGTCGCTCTCGTGACGTTCGCCATGAGGCCCGTCTACAGGGCGACGTGTCTCCTCCTCATCGAGCCCAAGGGGATGAACGTCGCGAAGGTCGAGGGAGTGTACGACCCGATCATGGCGGGTATGGCCCTCAACGACTACTACCGCACACAATTCGAGATCCTGAAGGCACGACGGATCGTCGAACCGGCGGCTGTCGCACTGGGAGTCCCCGATCGGCAGGAGTTCCGAAGCGAGCGTGACCCCATCGAGGCATTCACCAACACAGTGAGCGTCGAGCCCATCCGTGAGAGCCGTCTCGTCCGCGTCAGCGTCGAAAGCTTCGACAAGGACTTTGCCACGGCGGCCGCGAACGCGATCGTCGAGCAATTCGTCTCCGAGAACAGTGAGCGCACGCTCGGCCTGAGCGATACCGGTTTGAAGAAACTCAAGGAGATGGAGCGTTCGCTGCGTCCGAAGTACGAGGGGGCCGCCCGGGCGCTGCAGGAATTCAAGGACTCGAACAGCATCTACTTCCTGGACGAGAGCCAGTCGATCGCCGTGCAGCAGCTGAAGGTGCTCTCCGAAGAACTATCGAAGGCGAAGGGCGATCGCGCTCGCGCGGCTGCAGAATCCAAGACAGTCACGACGGACGTGAAGGATGTCGACGGGACGCAAGCCGAGCTCATGCCATCGCGGGCACTCGATGACCTCAAGGTGGAACTCGCAAGGGTCGAGGAGGAACGCGACGACATCCTCAAGCACTACACGTCCGACCACCCAGCAGCGAAGGCAGCAGAGGCCCGAGTGCAACGGGTGCGCCACCACTTCGAAAACGAGCAGAAGGCGCTCGTCGCCACGGTCACGAAGAAGCTCGAGACCGAGGACCAGCGCGTCCGGGAACTCGAGGCGGCCGTATCGAAGGCCGAAGAGAGGGTCGCTGAGATAGGGCGCAAGGGGGTCCGTCTTCAGTTCCTGAAGGAGGAGGCCGACACGATCGCAACCTCCTACAAGAACGTGGCTCGGCGCATCGAAGAGGTCGAGGTCGCGATCGCGACGGGCACGAAGGAGAACAACCTCTTTGTTGTCGACCGCGCCCTGACCCCGAGGCTGCCGGTACGTCCACGCAAGACGCTCAACGTCGCAGGCAGCGTCGTCTTCGGCTTCCTGTTCGCCTTTGCGTTCGTGCTGCTGCTCGAGTACCTCGACCAGACGATCAAGGGCAAAGAGGATGCCGAGAGACTCCTCGGCTATCCGCTACTCGGCTTCGTTCCGAGGGTCGACGAGGCCGAGACCCAATCGCCCGAGGGACGCGTGCCGATCGAGCTCGCGGGTCTCCATCGACCGCGCGGGGCCGTCGCCGAGGCGTTCCGCTCGATCCGAACGGGTCTTGGGTTCACGCTCCCGGCTACGAGGCCGGCGGCGATCGTCATTACGAGCGCCGCCCCCGGAGACGGGAAAAGCTTCGTGAGCGTCAACCTCGCGTGCTCTCTCGCGCAGACGGGGAAGCGGATCCTCCTCATCGATGCGGATCTGAGGCGTCCCCGCCTTCACGACATCTTCTCGGTCAGGCTCGACCTCAGTGGTCTCTCCACCGCGCTGGCTCCGGGACGCGAACCCTCGCTCGACGGTATCGTCTCCACGATCTGTCCTGGCCTCGACCTGATGCCAGCCGGGCCTCTGCCGCCCAACCCGGCGGAGATCCTCGGTGGACCGTCCTTGCGGGCCGTGCTCGACAAGGCGCTCGCGCTCTACGACTGGGTGCTGCTCGACGCTCCGCCGTTGACGGTGGTCGCCGATCCGTCGATCATCCTCGCGCAGGTTCCCCACGCCATCTTCGTCGTGCGCGCCTTCGCGACACTGAAGGGTGCGGCGCAGCAGGCGCGAGAGCTCCTCGACAAGGCGCCTGGTGCCGTCGCGGGCGTCGTGCTCAACACGGCCGACGTACCTTCGGGCAAGAGTCACGCCTACGGCTATGGTGGCTATTACTACCCCTCGTATCACTCCGATCGTCCGACTCACGCCGTGAGTCCGCCCACCTGAGTCACCCCTCGATGCGCGGGTCGGTCTCGGAGAACGCGATTCTCACCCTGGTCGGGACCTCGACCCAGGCAGCGTGTCAATGGGGGATCGTGATCCTACTAGCCAAGCTGGGGTCCGCCGACATAGTCGGCCGGTTCAGTCTCGCGCTCGCGATCTCGGCCCCGGTCTTCGTGTTCTCGGGCCTGAATCTTCGCGCCGTTCACGCGACGGACGCCCACGATGAGCGTTCCGTGCGCGACTACGTCGCGGTTCGACTCCTCACGAGCCTCGTCGGGCTCGCCGGTGTCCTCCTAATCCCGATCGCGATCGGATACTCGGGAGAGACAGCGTGGGTGATCGCGCTCGTCGCACTCAACAAAGCGGTCGAGAGCCTGAGCGACATCCTCTACGGGACCTACCAGAGGTACGAGGCAATGCGGCCCCTCGCCGTGTCGCTCGTTCTCCGCGGCGTGCTCTCGGTGGCGGCCGTTGCTCTGGCGCTTCTCCACACGCACAGGCTCGTGCCCGCGGTCGCGATGCTCGTCGCGTCGGCCGGGGTTACGCTCGTCTTCCACGACATCCCGGCGGCACGCCGTCTTCTCCGCGCGTCGGGGGCGGTGAGCAAGGTCGCAACATTCCGCGAGGCGCTCGCTCCCTCCTGGGACGGCCGAGCCCTCCGCGCCATCGTGACATCGACGGTCCCGCTCGGAGCGTCGATCATGATCCTCTCACTCAACGCAAACATACCTCGATATTTCATCGAGCACTCTCGGGGCGAGCATGATCTCGGAATCTATGCCTCGATCTCGTACCTCGCGATCGTCGGCGGGACCATGGCGAACGCCGTGACACAGGCCGCGAGCCCGCGGCTCGCGCACCTATATGCCGAGCGTGCCATACAGCCGTTCCGGTCGCTCGTGTCGAAACTCATGGCCTTCGCCGCCGCGCTCGGCGTGACAGGCTCGATCGTCGCTGCGGCGGTCGGCCCCGAGCTGCTCTCGCGCGTCTATCGGCCCGAGTTCGCCGCGCACGGGAGGACTCTCAACATCGTCATGTTCGGCGCCGCCTTGAGCTATTTCGGGGGATTCCTCGGGACCGCCATCACGTCCATGCGCTTCTTCGCCATCCAGTTGCCCCTAAACGCCGTCGCGGTGTTGGTGACGGCCGTCGCAAGCGCGACGCTCGTTCCGGTCTCGGGGATCGACGGCGCGGCGTGGGCGACGGTCCTCGGCTCGGGCGCCGGCTCTGTCGCTTTCGGCGTGGCGTTCATCGCCCTGCGCCGCGCAGAGCCCGCCGAGAGTCGTTCGATGGTCGATCCGCTCGCGTGAGGATCCTGCATGTCTTCGGAACTCTCGCCCGGGGTGGGGCCGAGTTGCGGACGATCGACGTCATGAGGCACCTCGACAGGTCTCGGTTCGAGCTGGAGTTCTGCTGCCTCGGAGAAGACCCCGGGACCCTCGCCCCCGACGTCGAAGCCCTCGGTGCACGCGTCCACACCTGCCCACCTGGTCTGTTCCTGGCTCGGCGCTTTTCCCGGTTGCTCCGGGAGCGCCAACCCGATGTACTCCATTCCCACGTCCACTTCTTTTCGGCATACCTCCTCCGCCTAGCAGCGAAGGTGGGCATACCGGGTCGAATCGCGCACTTCCGGACGACGATCGATCCGCGCGATCGGACGCTGCAGGGCAGCCTCCGCCGATTGGTTGCGAGACGCTGGATCGATCGTCACGCGACCCTCATCTTGGGAGTGAGCGCCGCGTCGTTGACCGCGAATTGGGGAGAAGACTGGAGCAAGGATCCGCGGTGCCGCGTGGTCTACAACGGCATCGATGCCTCCCGCTTCGATCCGGCCGCGGCGAACCGCGCGGAGGTCCGCCGGGAGCTCGGTTTTTCTGCCGATGCGCTCGTCGTCTTCCACGTCGGTCGCTTCGACCCTCAAAAGAACCATCGGCGGCTGGTGGACATCTTCGGAGCGCTCCTAAGAAGGGTGCCGGCGGCTCGTCTCGCGATGATCGGCCGAGGCGGCAACGGCGTCGAGTCTGCGACGCGCGCGCGCATCCTGGAGCTAGGCATCGAGCGCGAGGTCGTGCTTACAGGAGAGCGCGAGGACGTGCCGCGGCTCCTCGATGCCGCTGACATCCTGCTTCTGCCGTCGGTCCGGGAAGGCCTACCGGGTGTGATCCTCGAGGCGACAGCGGCCGGAGTCCCCGTTCTGGCGAGCGACCTCCCCGAGATCCGCGAGATCGCGTCGCAGCTCCCCTCGGTCGGGTGCGAGCCGCTCGGTGCGGACGATGATTCCTGGGCCCGTCGCGCGTCCGAGATCATCGAGGAGTACACCGCGCAGGGGGCGCGCGAGCGCGTCGCTCGCGCGATCGCCGGGAGCGACTTCAGCGTGGTCCGCTGCACCGGACTCCTCGCAGCAGCGTGGGTCGAGGCGTCTCTCGCCGGAGCGAGGCGTTGATGAGTCATCTCGCCGATCTTCCGACGAAGGCTTCGTCTCGTGCCGCTTCGTGGCATCGCGGGATCCTGGCCGTGCAGGGTCTCTCGCTCCTGCTCGCTTGGGGGAGTTATGCGACGCTCGAAAGGATCGGAGAGGACAGCTCCTTCATCTCGGCCGCGCTCACCATTCAGTTCGCGTGGTCGCTCGCCTCCTGGAGGCTCCTCGGGCGCCGTCTGCTAGAACCATATCCGCTCTTTCTCGTTTCGATGGGCCTGTTCCACGCAGCCCAGTCGTTCCTCGACACGTTCGGCCTCCTCGAGCATCGGATCCTCGCTGGGCTCGTGTCCGCCGAGGCAGTCGTCGAGAGCCTCTACATCGTGCTCATCGCGTTGGCGGCGCTTCACTTGGGAGCCGTGCTCGCCGTTGTCCGCTTGCGCGTAGCGAAACAGCTCGGAACTGTTGCCGACGAAGGCACCGTCGAGGAGACGGCTCGCGGATTGGCGCGAGCCCTGGTGATCGTCGCGGGCATTCCGACTGTGATCCTCATCGTCGAGGGGCTCAGCATCTTCTCGGTGTCGGGGACGATTGGACTCTATCAGCAGCAGGTCCGTGCGAACGTCGATGCGGCCCCCGTCGTGATCGGCACGTTCCTCGTTCCGGCGGCTCTATTCGGCATCGCGACCCACAGGCGACGCTTCGAAGCCTTCATCTACACGGGCGTGATCCTGGCGTTCTCGGCGTCGCAGATGCTGCTCGGCGTGCGTTCGACCGCGCTCATGCCCCTTGCGGCCCTCGCATGGCTCTGGGATGTGAGGATCAAGCGATTGCCAAGGGCGGCAATGGTCGCGGCGGGCTTCTTCGTGCTCGGGGTCCTCAATCCCCTCGTCGCCATCGTCCGCTCCGAGCCGACGGGTCTCTCGGGGCTGATGGCCGCGTACTCAGCGCGGTTCGACTCCCTGCTTCGCGCCCCGATCGCGGCCCTCGTCGAGTTCGGTGGGACGCTCCAGTGCCTGGCATGCACTGTCATCCTGGTGCCGTTCGAGCGTGCGTACGACCTCGGAGCCTCCTATGCCTACGCTCTCCTGACGATCTTCCCCAACCTTGGATCGGGGCTCCACCCGACCATCGAGCACGGTACGCTCTCGGACTGGCTCGTGTGGCGTGTCGACCCCTACTGGGCCGCCCAACGAGGTGGACTGGGGTTCTCGGCGATCGCCGAGGCCTATCTCAACTTTGGAGTCTCCGGCGTCGTCTTCGTCATGACGTTGATCGGCTTCGCGCTGCAGATGCTCGTCGGTTGGGCCGAGCGCCACCAAGGCCATGCGCGGCTCGCCGTCGTCGCGTCTGTCCTCGCAGTGATCCTCCGTTTTCCTCGCGACGAGTCCGCGTCCATGGTCCGCTACCTCGTCTGGTACAGCTTCGCTCCGTACGCTCTCGTCGTGCTCATCGCTCGCTTCCGAGCCGCGCGGCGTGCAAGTACGGAAGCCGAGACACCCGTAGCCTGATGTGCGGCATCGCCGGATTCTGGGGCGTCCCCGCCGCGACGCATGATCTCGAGCGCGCCGTGGGGCGCATGGCGGCGAGGGTGCGTCACCGCGGGCCCGACGACCAGGGCTCGTGGTCCGATCCGGCGACGGGAGTCGCTCTCGGCTTCCGTCGTCTAGCGATCCTTGACCCGAGTGCCGAGGGCCATCAGCCAATGCGGTCGGAGTCGGGGCGCTACGTCATCGTATTCAACGGCGAGGTCTACAATTTCCGGTCGATACGCTCGGCACTTGACGCGAGCCACGCGGTTCGCTGGCGAGGCGGAGCGGACACCGAGGTCGTGCTCGCCGCGATCGAGCATTGGGGGCTTGAGCGCGCTCTTGCCGAGTTCATGGGGATGTTCGCGTTTGCGCTCTGGGATTCCATCGACCGCTGCCTCTCCCTCGTTCGCGACCGTTTCGGGATCAAGCCCCTGTACTACGGCTGGACGGCGCGGTCTCTCCTGTTCGGGTCCGAGCTAGCACCATTTCATGCGCACCCCGAGTTCGAGGCCGAGATCGATCGCGCATCGCTGGCGTCGTTCATGAGGCGTGGCGGCGTCCCCGCTCCGCGGAGCATCTTCAAGGATGTATACAAGCTGCCGCCTGGAGCGGTGCTCTCGATCCGGTCCGCGGACGAGCGTGCCGAGCCGAGACTCTGGTGGGACTCGGTGGAGATGGAGGCTCGCGCCGCCGCGGACCCTTTCCGAGGAACCCCCGACGAGGCGGTCGAGGCACTCGAGGTGACGCTCAGGGAGGCCGTCGGCCTTCACATGGTCTCGGACGTACCCCTAGGTGCGTTCCTTTCGGGCGGCATCGACTCGTCCACGGTCGTCTCGCTCATGCAGACGCGAGGAACGGGCGCAACCAAGACCTTCACGATCGGGTTCGAGGATGCGCGCTACAACGAGGCGCCCTATGCGCGGGCCGTCGCTTGGCACCTTGGTACGGAGCACACGGAGCTCTGCGTCTCTTCCACCGATGCCCTCGCTTCGATCGCCGATCTTCCGAAGTGTTTCGACGAGCCATTCGCAGACTCGTCTCAGATCCCGATGATGATCCTCTCACGTCTCGCGCGGCGCGATGTCACAGTCGCGCTTTCAGGTGACGGTGGGGACGAGCTATTCGCCGGATACCCTCGGTATGTCTTCCACCGCGATCTCTGGCGACGGCTTCACCCGTTCCCCGAGTGGACTCGGACAGCGATCGCGCGGGCGTTGACGAGCGTCTCCCCTTCGGCGTGGGATCGAGCGCTCGCCCCGCTTCGGCGGATCGCGCCGAGCGCTCTTTCGGGGCGAACGGGCGACAAGATTCACAAGATGGCGGAACTCATGCGCGCCCCTGACGCCGAGGGGCTCTTCGAGACGCTCATGACTTCCTGGCACGGAGCGACACCCGTTCTCCACGCGACTCGGACCGGGCCCCGCCTTCCGCCGCTCGATCGCCTCGATCGCATCGAGCGCATGATGGTCCATGACCTCCTGCACTACCTGCCGGACGACATCCTCACCAAGGTCGATCGGGCGTCCATGGCTTGTGGGCTCGAGGCCAGAGTGCCGCTCCTCGATCACCGGGTCGTTCAGCTAGCCTGGCGTCTCCCGCTGGACTTGAAACTGAGAGGCGGGGACGCCAAGTGGATCCTCAAGCGTGTCCTCGAGCGTTACGTCCCGAGGCGGCTCTTCGAGCGACCGAAGGCGGGCTTCGCAGTCCCCGTCGGCGACTGGTTGCGCGGACCCCTGCGCGTTTGGGCCGAGGGGCTGCTCGACCGGCGCGCTCTTGAGCACGAGGGGCTCCTCGACGCAGATCTGGTCGCGGCTCGGTGGGCCGATCATGTTTCGGGGCGATGCAACTGGCAGAACGATCTCTGGAACGTCCTCATGTTCCAGGCGTGGCTCCGGGAGTGCCAGACTTCGCGTGCGCAGGCGTCGCTCGCGTGAGCGGCACGGGACGTCGTGTCGTCCTCGTGTTCGATGGGCCCGTCACCCGGACACCGGACGGCGCGGTTTCGACTCTTGGGCTCAGCCTTCGATTCGTCGAGCAACTGTTCGAGACCTTCGAGCGGGTGGCGATCATCTGCCGGCTGCAGCGACTCCCGGCGCCTCAGCCCGGAAGCATCGTCCTTCCGGCTGCCGCGGAGCTCATCGTCGTCCCGACGTACGGGAGCCTGCTCGGCTTCGCCAGGATCGCGCCGAACATCAGGCGCATCGTTCGCGAGCACCTGGAAGTGGACGACGCGATCATCTTGCGGCTCGCCTCGCACCTGTCGCTCTGGATCGGACGCATGCTTCGCGCGGGGCGGCGGCGCTACGGCGTTCATGTCCTGAACGATCCCAGCGAGCTCTTCACGCCGGGTGCGATCGAGCACCCGCTTCGGCCGCTCCTTCGCTGGTGGTTCGTGAGGGAGACCCGCCGGGCCTGCGCCGCCGCGGAGGCAGCGCTCTATGTGACGGAGCGGACCCTCCAGGCGCGCTATCCATGCGACCGCGCCATGTTCGGTGCCTCCGACGTCGCGCTACCGCTGGCGAAACCACCGGGTCGTCAGCCGCGGCAGCGCGGGCTCGATGAAGCGATCCGGATCGTGACCGTCGGATCGCTCGAACAACCTTACAAGGGGGTCGATGACCTCTTGCGGGCGCTTTCGTCGATGCGGCGCACTTCGGGTCTCGACCTCAGGCTGACCGTGCTGGGCGATGGCCGCCAGCGGGCAAGGCTAGAGGCGTTCGCGCGCAGCCTCGCCCTCGCGGACGTTGTCGCGTTTCGGGGTCAGGTCAGCACGGCCGAGGTTCACCGCGCGCTCGAGGATGCCGACGTCTTCGTCCTTGCATCACGGACCGAAGGATTGCCCCGTGCGCTCGTCGAGGCGATGTACTTCGGAGTTCCCTGTATCGCGACGTGCGTGGGCGGAACACCGGAGCTCCTGGCGGCACGGTACCTCGTTCCGCCCAATGCGCCCGAGATCCTCGCCGAACGGCTCCTCAGCCTGCTGCGCTCCCCGGGGGCCCTGGAGGAGACTTCGCGCGCCAACCTCGAGACGGTACGCCGGTTCGAATCGCCACGCCTCGAGGGCACCGTGACACGCTTCCTGCAGCACCTTGCCCGACAGGCGGCCGTTCCATGTGTGGACTGACTGGCTTCTGGTCTCCGCATGCCCGGCCGCCACGCGACGCCGAGGAGCGTGTGCGTGGGATGGCCCTCGTCCTCCGGCACCGTGGCCCGGATGACGGAGGAGCCTGGACTGAGGACGACGGGACCGTCGGGCTTGGGCACCGCCGCCTCTCGATACTCGAGCTCTCCGCACAGGGGAGTCAGCCCATGGCGTCGGAGAGCGGACGCTACGTCATCGTCTTCAACGGTGAGATCTACAATCACCTCGAGCTCCGCTCCCAACTCGAGCACCGAGCTCGTTGGCGCGGCGGGTCCGACACCGAGACCCTCCTCGCAGCGTTCGAGGCCTGGGGCATACGCGGCGCCACCCAACGACTCCGAGGAATGTTCGCCTTCGCCGTCTGGGACCGCCGCGAGCGGAAGCTCGCCCTCGGGCGTGACCGAGTCGGAATCAAACCCCTCTACTACGCCTGGTCGGTTGGGGGGGACTTCCTCTTCGGATCCGAGCTCAAGCCGTTGCGCCGGTACCCGGGTTTTGCGGCGGAGATCGATCGCCGTGCCCTCGGCCTCTACGTGCGGCACGGGTACGTTCCGACACCTCTCACCATCTACAAAGACGCGAGGAAGCTCCCTCCCGGCTCGATCCTCACGATCGGGTCTCCGGTCCGCAATGCGGTCGCGATCGAGCGTTACTGGCGTGCGGAGGAAGTCGTCGAGCGAGGCCTCGCCGAACCTCTCAACAGCACCGATGATCGCGCCATCGACGAACTCGAGCGGGTGCTCGCGGACGCCGTTCGTTCGCACATGCTGTCGGACGTTCCGCTGGGTGCCTTCCTCTCGGGGGGCATCGACTCGTCGACGGTCGTTTCGCTCATGCAGGCGCAGTCGAGTCGTCCAGTTCGTACGTTCTCGATCGGATTCGAAGATCCGCGTTTCAATGAGGCCACTCACGCCCGAGCGGTCGCGCGGTATCTCGGAACCGAGCACGAGGAGCTGTACGTCTCCCCGGTAGATGCCTTGAACGCGATCCCCGAGATACCGTTCTTCTACGACGAGCCGTTCGCGGACGTCTCGCAGATCCCCACGCTTCTGGTCTCGAGGCTGGCCCGGAAGCACGTCAAGGTCGTCCTTACCGGAGACGGTGGGGACGAGCTCTTTGCTGGTTACAACCGACACTTCTGGGTTCCGGCCCTGTGGCGTCGCCTTCGCCGGATTCCGGGGCCGATGCGTTCCGCCATGTCACGGGCCTTGACGCTCGCATCGCCGCGGACGTGGGACGCACTGTGGACGGTCGCGGACCCGCTCCTTCCTGCGCGGCTCAAGCAGCGAGGACCGGGCTACAAGCTGCACAAAATGGCGCGCATCCTCGAGGCGCGGGACGCCGAATCCATGTTCGAGGGGCTTGTGTCCCACCATTCGGGAGCGGACGCAATCGTCCTGGGTAGGCCAGCCGAAGTTCCGGTCGAGCCGTGGTACGGATCACCGAGATTGGATGGGCCGACGTCGCGAATGATGTTCCGGGACCTCGTCGGATACCTGTCCGACGACATCCTGGCCAAGGTCGACCGCGCCACGATGAGCGTGGGTCTCGAGGGGCGCGTTCCTCTGCTGGACCATCGAGTGGTTGAGTTCGCTTGGCGGCTTCCACTCCGCATGAAGGTGAGGGGGGGCGCGGGAAAATGGATCCTTCGCCAGGTGCTGGCGCGTCGCGTACCCCTTCGCCTGGTCGACCGACCCAAGGCGGGGTTCGGAGTTCCGATCGACCTCTGGCTGCGAGGTCCGCTGCGGGACTGGGCGGAGTCGCTCCTCGACGGTGGCCGCATCGCTCGAGAAGGCCTGCTCGATGCGGACCTTGTGCGCAAGCTCTGGGCGGAGCAGCTCTCGGGAGCCTCCGCGTGGGAACATCAGATCTGGGTGTTGCTCATGTTTGAATCGTGGCTGGCGAGCACGAGGAACGATGCGCCGCTCGCATAGTCCGTGCCTCGTTCACGTGACGACGGTCGTTGAGTCGCTGGGGTTCCTCAGGGGACAGATCGGTTTCATGCGGCGGCAAGGCTTTGAGGTGCATGCGATCACATCTCCGGGTGCCGTTGCGGCCTTCCTCGAACCAGGCGACGAGCTCCAGATGCACGAGGTATCGATGGCGCGTCGGATCACGCCGATCGAGGATCTCCGCGCACTCGTGGCCCTCTACCGGGAGATGTGTCGTCTGCGGCCGTTGATCGTCCATGCCCACACGCCGAAAGGCGGGCTTCTGGGGATGATCGCGGCGCGTCTCGCCGGAGTGCCGATTCGGATCTACCACATCCGGGGGCTCCCGTTCGTGACGGCCTGCGGGTCGCGGCGCCGCCTTCTCATGACAACCGAACGCGTGTCCTGTCGCCTGGCGCATCGCGTCTTGTGCGTGAGCCGATCGGTCGCGTCCGTCGTTCGAAGCTCGCGAATCTGCGCCTCCTCGAAGCTCGTCGTTCCGGCGAATGGGAGCGGGAATGGTGTCGACGCGGGGGGCCGGTTCGTGCCGCGCACGCGCGGGAACGGCCCGCGCGCGATCGTCCTCGGCTTCGTGGGGCGGATCGTTCGGGACAAGGGGATCGTCGAGCTCGCGAAAGCCTGGCGAACGATTCGTGAGAGATCGGCGCACGCGCGCCTGCTCATCGTCGGTCCGCGAGAAATTGAGGATCCCGTGCCGGCGGAGTTCCTTGCGGAGCTCGAGCGCGATCCTCGCGTCGAGTTCGCCGGTTCGCTCACCGACATTGTCTCCGCATATTCCTCGATGGACGTGCTCGTGCATCCGAGCCATCGCGAGGGCTTTCCGAACGTGCTCCTCGAGGCGGCCGCGATGGGCCTGCCCGTGGTCGCTACGCGGATCCCCGGTTGCATCGACGCGGTGGAGGACGGTGTCACGGGGATGCTCTGTGCCGTGCGCGACGCGAACGCCCTTGCGCGGGCGACACTGACATACATCGAGTCGCCCGAGCTGAGGCGGCGACATGGCGCCGCAGGGCGCGATCGAGTGCTCCGCTCGTTCCGCCGCGAGGTCGTGTGGGACGCGATCCTGTCCGAGTACCGGAGTCTGATCGCTCGCTGGCGGCCGGCGCGTCACCGTGCATCACGGGGTCCGTCGAATTCGGTCGTCCGTTTCAGTCAAGTGGTCAAACGGCTCGTCGACGTCACGGTCGCCGCAACCGTACTGGCCCTGTCTGCACCCCTCTTCGTACTGCTCTCGGCCCTCATACGCCGCACGATGGGGAGTCCCGTGATCTTCCGGCAGCCGCGGCCCGGCAAGAGCGAGCGACTGTTCACGGTCTTCAAGTTCCGCACCATGCGTAACCAGCTCGGGCGCGACGGGCGCGAGTTGAGCGATGCCGAGCGTCTCACACCCCTGGGACGGTTCATGAGGCGCTACAGCCTGGACGAGCTACCGCAGCTCTGGAACGTGCTGCGCGGAGACATGAGCCTCGTTGGTCCTAGGCCGCTGCTAGTCCGGTACCTACCACACTACTCGGCTCGGGAGAGAGTCCGACACACGGTTCGACCCGGAATAACGGGCCTTGCGCAGGTCGAAGGTCGGAACACGTTGTCGTGGGATCGGCGCCTTGAGCTCGACGTCGAGTACGTCGAACGCTGGTCGCTCGCCTTGGATCTCCTCATACTGGCCCGGACGGTGATGAAGGTTGTGCGCCGGGAAGGCGTGGTCGACGCACCTGACACCCTCATGCAGAACCTCGACGACGAGCGCGCGAGCCGCGTACATGATACGGCACCTCAAACAATCGGAAGTTGAGCTCGTTACCGGCTGGAACAGCGGTTGGATTCCGTCCGCAACTTTCGCGCTCACCGTGTACGGCTGCCGAGGCTACGCCGCATACGTTCATGCCCTCCTCGAATTGCCCGAGGCCCTCTCTAACGTTCTCTTCTTCGCATACGAGTCCGAGGGAAGCGTCCAGGGCTACGCCGAGTGGCGCATCGGTCGCGACTCCGCTCTCCTCAACACGATCTGCGTCCACCCCGACGCACGGAATCGTGGGACGGGCCGGGGCCTCCTCCGGCACGGAGTCGAACTCGCGCGGGGCCGCGGGCGCGGATCCATCGTTCTCGACGTGCTCCGCTCCAACGCGCGAGCTCGCCAGTGGTATGAGCGGCTCGGATTCGCGCCCGAAGGCGAGACGCTCTGGCTGCGCGGGCGTTGTCAGGTCGGACTAGGGCGCCCCGAGGCGCAAGTTCTCGACCTGCCTCAGGCCGACGCGGCTCACAACCTATTCGGGTTCTCCAGCTTCCGGATCAGCACGCCTCGAGGCGAGCATGTAGTGGGAAGGCTTGGAGAGAAATACTTCCGGCTCACGGATACATCCGCGGTCGACGACACAGACCTGCACGCCGCGTTGGCGGCTCTCGACCCGGTGCGCGAGCTGTTTCTGCTGGCGCCGGCTCGCCTCACGCCAGTAGCGGGCTTCGAGGTCGTGGATTCCACGACGAGGTTGCGCGTGGACACAAGCGCGCTCGGCGACGCGCTCGCGGGAAGTTTGTGATGGGGTCGCCCATGCGCATCGACAAGCTCGCTCGGGACCCCGAGCGCTTGCGACGTCGGTTCATTGAGTTTCCGAGCTGCCGCAGCGCTTTCGGGGGTTTGCTTGCAGCGCTGGAATGGGGGCCGGACGACCTCGTCATCCTTCCGGCCTTCGTCGGCGTGAGCACACGCGAAGGCTCTGGGGTGCTCGATCCGGTGAACGCGCGCTCCGCACGGACGAGCTTCTATCGGGTTCGTCGCGACCTCACCGTGGACGGGGCGAGCCTGGAGCAGAATTGTCAGGCGCCGGGTCGGAAACTCGTCCTCCTCATTCACTTCTTCGGCTACGTGGACCCCGACTACGAGAGCCTTGTGAGGATGGCGAGGAAGGCGGGGGCGATCGTCGTTGAGGACGAAGCCCACGCTCTCCTGAGCGACCTTGTTGGAGGGAGCTGTGGTCGAGCGGGCGATGCCGTGCTGCTTTCTCTTCACAAGCTCCTTCCCGTCTCCAGCGGGGGGGCTCTCGTCCTGCCCGCCTCTTCGGGCTTCCTCGGACGGTTTCCGGAGGCCCTCCCCCTCTCGTCGTCCCCGCTAATGACGCTCTTCGAGACCGACCTCCATGCCACCGCGGAGGCAAGGCGTCGTCACGATGCCGCCCTCCGTCGGCTCCTCGCCCCTCACTCGGCGTTCGTGACTCCACTCTGGGGCTCGCCGGGCGACGGTATCGTTCCTCAGACCCTGCCGGTGCTCGTGCACGCGGGCCGGTCGGTGCGAGACAGGCTCTATGGTGAGCTCAACGAGCAGGGCTTCGGCGTCGTGACCCTCTATCACACTCTCGTCGGGGCGATCGGCGCGACGGAGTTCGCGGACTCTCACTGGTTGAGCGATCGGATCCTGAATCTGCCGGTCCACCAGGACGTGAACGTCGGCGAATATCACGCGCTCGTCGAGTCGCTGGTGGCGGCTGCGAGGTCGCGGTGAGCACGATGAGCTGGCTCGATGCCGGCAGCGCGTCAGGCGCGTCTGCTTGGCTCGCGATTTGGCGGAGCTTCGGGGTACGACGTCCTCACGACCACCCGACTTTCGCGCGGCTGTTCGCGCCAGCCGGCGGAAGACCGGTTGCGGTTCTCTACGAGAGCGATGGCGATCGCGTCTTCTATACGTTCACGATGCAGGCGATCGGCGCGCTCGCGTTCTGTCCGCCCGAGCTCTCCGGGATGACCGATATTGTCGGGCCCTACGGCTATGGGGGCCCTGTTTTCGAAGGGCACGAGCGAACCCGGCCTGAAACCGAAGCCGGCTTCCGGCGAGCCTTCGGCGAAGAGTGTGCGCGTCACGGCGTCGTCTCCGAGTTCGTGCGCGAGGACCTATTCGCGGAGCGCCTCGTGCCGGAAGGGGGCGAGCGACACCATGCCCTGGACAACGTCGTGGTCCGGCTCGGGCTTGGTGAAGACGAATCTCTTCGCCGTTACCGGCACAAGGTCAGGAAGAACGTGCGGCGTGCTCGCGCCGAAGGATTGCGCGCCGTCATCGATGAGCGTGGGGAGCGTGTCGCGGAGTTCTTCGCCGTCTATTCGAGCACGATGGAGCGCCGGAACGCGCCGGAGTTCTTTCGTCTGGAACGGAGTCGTATGGACGCGCTCATAGGCGCGCTCGTCCCAGAACGCGCCGCCGCTCTCGCTCACGTGATCGATGGGGGCGCGGTCATCTCGTCGGAACTCCTCTTGCTCGAGGAGGGCATCGCATACTCGTTCCTTGGTGGAACCATCGCATCTGCGATGTCCAAGCGCCCGAACGACCTCCTCAAACACGAGATCGGTCTGTGGGCCACGAGCAAGGGGTACAAGCATTACGTCCTCGGGGGGGGCCTCCGGCCCGACGACGGGATATTTCACTATAAAGAGAGCTTCGACCCGGGCGGTCGGGCCCCATTTCTCGTGCGTCGCATCGTCCGCGATGCGCGCGCGTACGGGATACTCGTGGCCGCCCGCAAGGCGGCGCCGGGCGACGCACCACGCGAGGACTTCTTTCCGGCGTACAGGGCGTGACGAGATGCGCGCAGAACATGCCAGGCTCTTCGTTTGTCCCGGCTGCGAGAACGAGCTTGCGCTCAGAGTCGATCGCGCTCGGGGAGAGTCGATCGAGGAAGGCGAGCTCGAGTGCCAACGCTGTGGCCGTCGCTTCCCGATTCGGGGTCACATTCCACGGTTCGTACCCGGCGACAACTACGCGGCGTCCTTCGGATTCGAGTGGAACCGCCACGCGCGCACACAGTTCGACTCGTCCACCGGGCGTCCCCTCTCGGAGCAGCGCTTCTTCGAGGAAACTCGCTGGCCACGGGACATGCGGGGCGAGACCATCCTCGAGGTGGGGAGCGGGGCGGGCCGGTTCACCGAGCCGGCCGCGAGCACTGGGGCACTCGTCGTTTCGGTCGACCTGAGCGCGGCGGTCGAGGCGAATTACAGCTCGAACGGGGATCGCGCAAACGTCCTCATCGCACAGAGCAGTATCTACGAACTCCCGCTGAGACGGGACTCGTTCGATCGCGTGCTCTGCATCGGAGTCCTTCAGCACACGCCGGATGTGAAGCGCGCGTTTCTCGCGCTTCCTCAGCATCTCAAACCCGGTGGGAGCCTCGTCGTCGATTTCTACCGACATTACGGCTTCTGGCTCGAACTCTTGCGGACACGACGCTGGGTTCGGCCGTGGACGAAGCGCATGCGGCCTGCCTCTCTTTACGCCGCGTGTCGCCGTTACGTGAATTTCATGTGGCCGTTCGCTCGGCGCATCACGGCGCTCCCGTTTGGTCGCCGGATCAACCGGGCACTCCTCGTCGCCGACTACTCCGGACTCTATGGGCTCGACGACGACGTCCTCCGTGAGTGGGCCATCCTCGACACGTTCGATG
>Ga0070738_10004273_pt1 | contig 17384 bp, 16 predicted proteins | sample Coa_R2_2_FD_66446 | JGI IMG/M metagenome (GOLD analysis project Ga0070738, IMG submission 66446) | Surface soil microbial communities from Centralia Pennsylvania, which are recovering from an underground coalmine fire - Coalmine... | ecosystem: Environmental > Terrestrial > Soil > Unclassified ...
GCGCCGGGCATCGCCGGCGCCGGCGGCGGGAGCAGCACGGCCTTGAGCCGCAGCCAGTCGCCGGGCACGAGATCGCCGGCATCATGGCGCAGCCGCACGCGCAGGCGCAGCGGCCGATGCGCTTCGTCGAGGCGATCGATGACATGTGGCGCGATGACGAGCCGCGCGCCCTCGGGCAAGGGGTCGATCGCGACGATGCGTCCTTCGACCGCGACCGGGCCGAGCCGGTGCTGCAAGATCGGCGCGGCAACTGCCCAAGCCTGCAGCTCCGCCGCCGCGAAACCGATGGCGACTGCCGCGACAGCGACGGAGGGGACGACAAAGCGCTGCGCGCGGATCGCGGCCGTCGCAGCCGCGCCGAAGACCGCAACCATGCCGATGCCGAGCCACAGCGGCGGCTCGAGGGTCAGCCAGAAATAGATCCCGTCGCCGAGCCCGACCAGGACCGGAATCCATAGCGGCCAGCGCTCGCGCTCGGCGAAGAGATTGGCGACGAGCCAGCCACCGAGATCACCGAGGCGGAGCTTGCGGTCTGGGGCGGCGAGTTCCGCGAATTTGCCGTCTGCCGTTTCGATGGGCTGCACGCGGAAGGTCCTGCGACGATATCGTTTGAGTAGAGAGGCGGGTTCCGAGCCTGTCAATATAGGCGACGGCGGCACGGTCCGACTCATGGTTCGAGACGCGCCCTTGAGGGCGCTCCTCACCATGAGGGAGTGAGGGGACCCTCGCCACCTGTGACGCCCCTCCTCACCTGTGCTAGACACCGCCCATGGCCCCCATCGTCCGCTTCGCCCCCTCGCCCACCGGCTTCCTTCATATCGGAGGGGCGCGCACGGCGCTCTTCAACTGGCTCTTCGCCAAGCATCACGGTGGGACGTTCCGGCTCCGCATCGAGGATACCGATCGCCAGCGTTCGACGCCCGAGGCGGTCGAGGCGATCATCGACGGACTCACCTGGCTCGAGCTGCAATGGGATGGCGACATCGTCCTGCAATCGGCGCGCCTCGGCCGCCATGCCGAGGCCGCGCATCAGCTTCTCGCCTCGGGCAATGCCTATTATTGCTACTGCACCGCGGAAGAGCTCGAAGCGATGCGCGAGAAGGCCCGCGCCGAGGGCCGCTCGGTACGCTATGACGGGACGTGGCGCGACCGCGATCCCAAAGAAGCGCCGCCGGGGATCGCGCCGGCGATCCGCCTGAGAGCGCCGCAGACCGGCGAGACCGTGATCGAGGATCGGGTGCAGGGCCGCGTCACGGTCGCCAATGCGCAGCTCGATGATCTCATCATCCTGCGCTCCGACGGCACACCCACTTACAATCTCTCCGTGGTCGTCGATGACCACGATATGGGGATCACCCACGTGATCCGCGGCGACGACCACCTCAACAACGCCTTCCGCCAGACCCAGATCTATCGCGCGCTCGGCTGGACCGTGCCGGAATTCGCGCATGTGCCGCTAATCCACGGACCCGACGGCGCCAAGCTGTCGAAGCGCCACGGCGCGCTCGGCGTCGATGCCTATCGCGACATGGGCTATCTGCCGGCGGCGCTGCGGAATTACCTGCTGCGGCTCGGCTGGTCGCATGGCGATGCCGAGATCATCCCGACCGAGCAGGCGATCGAGTGGTTCGATCTCGATGCGGTCGGCAGATCGGCGGCACGCTTCGACTTCGCCAAGCTCGCCAATCTGAACGCGCATTACCTCCGCCTCATCGAGGACGCCGAATTGGCGGCGATGCTGGCACCCCGGCTCGAGCGCGCGCTCGGCCGATCTTTCGATGCGGCCGAGCGCGAACGGCTCGAACGTGCCATGCCGGGGCTGAAGCCGCGCGCCAAGACCCTGGCGGATCTCGCCGAGATCGCCCGCTTCTATGTCGAGCCGCGGCCCATCCCGATCGACCCCAAAGCGAAAGCGCTCCTCGATGGCGAGGCGCGGCGCCGGCTCGCCGATCTGGCGCCGGCTTTGGCGGGGGCCGAGTGGTCGCCTGCCGCCTTGGAGGAGGCCGCGCGGCGCTTTGCCGAAACCCAGGGGATCAAGCTCGGCGCGGTGGCGCAGCCGCTGCGCGCGGCGCTCTCGGGATCGACGGCCTCGCCGCCTATTTTCGAGGTCATGGCCGTGCTCGGCCGCGAAGAGGCGCTGGCGCGCCTTGCGGACGCGATCTCGCGCGAGACGGGTGTTTGATAAAACGTCGCAATCGGCCTATGCTGCACCGCCGCGGGGATATTGCACCGCAATAGCGCAGCGCTAGGGATCGAAGCCGATGGACACCAAGACCGCCACCAAGACCGCGAACGCCAAGGCCGCCGGCGCCAAAGAGACCGTCACCATCACCGACAACTCGACGGGCCGCTCGATCGAGCTCCCGCTGCTTTCCGGGACCGTTGGCCCCAAGGTCATCGACATCAATCGTCTCTATGCCGGCCTCGATCACTTCACCTTCGATCCAGGCTTCACCGCAACGGCGAGCTGCGAATCGAAGATCACCTATATCGACGGCGATGTCGGCGAATTGCTCTATCGCGGCTATCCCATCGAGGAGCTTGCCGAGCACAGCGACTTCATGGAGGTCTGCTATCTCCTGCTCAATGGCGAGCTGCCGACCGCGGCCGAGAAGAAGAAATTCTCGCGCGACATCACCATGCACACCATGGTGCATGAGCAGCTCGCCACCTTCTATCGCGGCTTCCGGCGCGATGCGCATCCGATGGCGGTAATGTGCGGCGTGGTCGGCGCGCTCTCGGCCTTCTATCACGACAGCACCAACATCCATGACGAGCGCGAGCGTCTCGTCGCAAGCTATCGCCTGATCGCCAAGATGCCGACGCTCGCGGCGATGGCCTACAAATATTCGCTCGGCCAGCCCTTCATGTATCCGCGCAACGATCTCAGCTACGCCGAGAATTTCCTGCACATGACCTTCGCCGTGCCGTGCGAGGAATACAAGGTCAATCCGGTGCTGGCACGCGCCATGGATCTGATCTTCATCCTCCATGCCGATCACGAGCAGAATGCGTCGAGCTCGACCGTGCGGCTGGCGGGATCGTCGGGTGCCAATCCCTTCGCCTGCATCGCCGCGGGCATCGCCTCGCTCTGGGGGCCGGCGCATGGCGGCGCCAATGAGGCGGTGCTCAAGATGCTGATGCAGATCGGCTCCAAGGACCGCATCCCCGAATATGTGAAGCGCGCCAAGGACAAGAATGACGGCTTCCGCCTCATGGGCTTCGGTCATCGCGTCTACAAGAATTACGACCCGCGCGCCGCCGTGCTGCGCAAGAGCTGCCACGACGTGCTCGACGAGCTGGGCGTGCGCGACGAGCCACTCCTCGAGCTCGCCATGGAGCTCGAGCGCATCGCGCTCCACGACGATTACTTCGTCGAGAAGAAGCTCTATCCCAATGTCGACTTCTATTCGGGCATCATCCTGCGCGCGATGGGCTTCCCGACCTCGATGTTCACCGTGCTCTTCGCGATCGCCCGCACCGTCGGCTGGGTCGCGCAGTGGAACGAGATGATCGAGGACCCCAACCAGAAGATCGGCCGGCCGCGCCAGCTCTATACCGGCAGCCCGCGGCGCGCCTATGTGCCGCTCGCCAAGCGTGGCTGAAGCGGGCCTTCGCGATCGGTCGCGCCACGACGCGGCGCGTCGCCGCTACATTGCGAGCCTGCTCTGGCCGGAGCGGCTGCCCTTGCCGGCCAATGACAACCGCCGCACTCCTTGGCTCTCGCGGTGGCACGGGCTTCTGCCGCTGGCCGCAAGCCTCGCGCTCCTGGCGGTGGGCATCTGGGCGGCGCTGCGCTGACTTAACGGCGGCCGCGATCCTTCCGCCGAGCGGCGGCGGCGAGAAACGCGCCCAACATGCGCTGCGGCTCGTCGCTCTCAAAGGCCGAGGCGAAGCTCGCGATGCCACGCTCGACCGCCTGCGACAGCGGCAGGTCTTCCCATTCTCTGATGAGCTGCTTCTGCAACCGGATCGCTTCCGGTCCGCAGGCGAGGATCGCGTCAATCAGCTCCTCGACCGCGGCATCGAGCTGTGCCGCCGGCAGGCGCCAATCGATGAGGCCCCAGCGCTCCGCCTCGGCCGCATCGATGGTCTCGCCGGTCAGCAGCAAGCGCCGCGTGCGGCCCCGGCCGATCAGACCCGGCAGAAGCGCCGCCTCGATCACCGAGGGAATGCCGACGCGGACTTCGGGCATGCCGAAATGCGCCTCGGTGCTGGCAATGCGCAGGTCGCAGGCGGCCGCCACTTCGAGCCCGGCACCCAAGGCATAGCCGTTGATCCGCGCGATCACCGGGACGGGAAGATGGCGCAGCCCGTCGCAGACGCGATGGAGTGCCGTGATGAAGTCGGCCGCCGTCTCGCGCGTCAATCGCGCGAGATCGCGGATATCGGCGCCGCCGATGAAGGCGCGCTCGCCCGCCCCGCTGAGCACGAGAACGCGCAGCTTCGCCACGTCGGCGAGCGACCGGATCGCCTCGCCAAACTCGTCGATCAAGGCGCGGCTGAGGACGTTGAGCTTCCCCGGATGATCGATGACAAGCCGGGCGACGCGGCCCTTCTCACCGCGTTCCTCGATGATCCGCTCGATGCGCGGCGATCGCTCTGCTTGCTCAGCCACGTTCGATGAGCTCGATCTTGTAGCCGTCGGGATCCTCGATGAAGGCGATGACGGTGGTGCCGAACTTCACCGGGCCCGGCGGCCGCGTGATCTTGACGCCGGCCTTGCCCAGCTTCTCGCAGGTCGCATAGACATCGGGCACGCCGATCGCGAGATGGCCGAAGGCGGTGCCGATCGCATAAGGCTCCTTCTGATCCCAGTTATAGGTGAGCTCGATCACCGTATTGGCCGCCTCGTCGCCATAGCCGACAAAGGCGAGGGTGTAGCGGCCTTCCGGGACTTCGCGCTTGCGCAGCACCTGCATGCCGAGGAGCCGCGAATAGAAATCGAGCGACTTCTCGAGGTCGAATACGCGCAGCATGGTGTGCAGCATGCGCGGCTGGACGGTGTTTGCAGAATCCATGGCCTCTCCTCCGACGATCCTCAGTTGGCGCCGGCGCGGACGGCGCCGCGACGCTCGGCGATGACCTTGAGCACCTGATCGGCCGCGCGCAAGCCCGGCGAGGTGCCGCCCAGCCCGAGCCGGCGCAAGCCCTCCTGGCACGCCTCGATCTGCGCCTGCCGTGCCGTCCCGTCGGTCAGCAGCCGCTCGATCTCGCGTTCGAGGCGCTCCGGCGTGCAATCGCCTTGAATGAGTTCGGGCACCACCGCGCGGTCCAGAATTAGGTTCAACAGATGAATATGCCTGACCTTGACGATGCGCCGCAGAAGCCGATGGGTCAATGGGTTGAGGCGATAAGCGACGATCGCCGGGAGCCGCGCCATGGCGAGCTCCAGCGCCACCGTGCCCGAGGCCGCCATCGCCACGGCCGCGGCGGCGAAAGCGTCGTATTTCTCGCGCTCGCCGCGCACCACGACCGTCGGCACGGCCCAGCCCTTGGCGGCGGCGGCGACAATCTCCGCCACCGTCTCGGTGGTCGGCACGACGACGCGAAGCCCGGGATGACGCCGGGCCAGGAGAGCTACGGCCGCACCGAAAGGCGGCAACAGCCGCGCGACCTCGCCGCGCCGGCTCCCCGGCAACACGGCGAGAAGCGGCGCTTCCTCGGGAATCCCGTGCTGCGCCCGGAAGCGGGCTCCATCGCCGCGATCGGCGCCGCTTTCGACCACGGGGTGGCCGACATAGCTGCAAGACAATCCGACCGCGGCGAAGTAAGGCGGCTCGAAGGGGAGCAGCACCATGAGATGATCGTACCAGCGCGCCATGCGCCGCGCCTTCCCCGCACGCCACGCCCACACCATCGGCGCCACATAGTGAATGAGCGGCAAGGTCTCGCCGTGGCGCCGCAAGCGCTGCGCCACGCGCCAGGTGAAGCCCGAGCTGTCGATCGTCACCACCGCGGCCGGGTCGAGGCGCCGGATCTCGGCGACGGTCTCGGCGACACGGCGAAGGATGAGCCGCGCCCGCGGCAAGACCTCGGCGACGCCCATGATGGCGAGCTCATGCAGGGGCACGAGGCTCTTGAGCCCCGCTTCGGCCATGCGTTCGCCGCCGATGCCGGCGAAGCGGACGGCGCCGCCGGTGCGCTCCTTGAGCGCCGCCATCAGCCGCCCGCCCAACGCATCGCCCGAGGGCTCGCCGGCGATGATGTAGATGAGCAGCTCTTCCTTCGTCATGGGCCGGGCGCGACGCCGGCGACGAAGAGCCCGGCACGATCCGCCGCCTCGACGATTGCGCCGCGGTCGACGAGAAGCGTGGCGCCCGCCTCGATGGCAATGCCGCGCAAGCCCGCCCGGGCGGCGCCGGCGACGGTCTTGGAGCCGATGGTCGGAAGATCGGCGCGCCGCTCCTGCCCCGGCTTCGCCGCCTTGACGAGCACGCCGCCCGGCCCCTCGCGGCGGAGCGCGGCGCAGCGGGCAATGAGGGCATCGGTGCCTTCGATCGCCTCGACGCCGAGCACCAGACCTTGCTGCACGACCACCGCCTGGCCGATATCGAGCGCGCCCATGGCGCGCAGGATGCGGAAGCCGAGCGCGATATCGGCGTCCGCTTCGGCATCGGGCCGATGCCGGCCGAGAGGCCCCGTCGGCGCCAGCGCGGCGCCCAGGATGTCGTCGGCGCCGATGACGCGAAACCCCTCCTGCTCGAGCTCGCGGATGACCGCCTTCAGGAGCCCGTCATCGCCGAGCGCGCGATAGCCGATACGGGCAAAAAATTTGGCCGTGCGCCAATCGGGCCGCAAGGACAGCAGCGACGGGCGCGGCACGCCGCCGGCCATCACCAGCTCCTCGACGCCGTTCTCGCGCAAGAGACGCAGCCCCTCGCCTGCCGCACCGAGCCGCACCCAGGCATGCGGCACGCCGATGGTCATCGCCGGATCGGCGGAACCTTCAAAGGCCAGCACGAAGACCGGACGCGCTTCGGCGCGGCAGGCTTCGATGAGGCGGAGCGGCAGCTCGCCGGCGCCGGCGAGTATGCCGAGCTTACCCGCCATTCCCCGCCTGGGGCTTGCACAAGCCGCGCGAGGATTCGGCGCGGACGAAGGCGACGAGCTCCGCGATGGGGCGTATTTCGGAAAAGCGCATGCTCACTTCGCCGGCACGTTCGGCAAGCGTGCCCTCATCGGCAAAGAGCATGTGATAGGCCGTGCGCAAGGCCTGGATCTCCTCGCGCGAGAAGCCGCGCCGCTGCAGGCCCACGATGTTGAGGCCGGTGAGGCGCGCGCGATCGCCCACCGCTGTGCCGAAGGGGATCACGTCGCGCTCGACGCCACTCAGGCCCCCGATCATCGCGTGAGGACCGACGCGCACGAATTGATGAACCGCGGAGAGCCCGCCGAGAAAGGCGAAGTCGCCGATGATGATGTGCCCGGCGAGCGTGGCGTTGTTGGCCATCACCACATTGTTGCCGATGGTGCAGTCATGCGCGACATGGGCGCTCGCCATGAACAGGCATCCGTCACCGACGCGCGTCACCATGCCCCCGCCCTCGGTGCCGGGATTCATCGTGACATGCTCGCGGATCAAATTGTTGCGCCCGATGATGAGCGCCGAATCCTCGCCCTTGTATTTGAGATCCTGCGGCTGGTGGCCGATCGAGGCGAAGGGAAAGATGCGCGTGCCCGCGCCGATGCGCGTGCGCCCCGCAACCACGACATGCGAGATGAGCTCGACATTCTCGGCGAGCTCGACCTGCGGCCCGACATGGCAGAACGGACCGATGCGCGCCGATGCGGCGAGCTCGGCGCCGGGCTCGACGATGGCGGTCGGATGGATCTGCGCCATCGCGCCTCAGCGATCCATGATCATCGCCGCGAAGGTCGCCTCGGCGCAGAGCTTGTCGGCGACCAGGGCGCGTGCGTCGAATTTCCAGACATTGCCGCGGTTGCGCTGCCGCACGACATGGACGCGAAGCTGGTCTCCGGGGAAAACCGGCCGGCGGAAGCGCGCATTGTCGACGCTCATGAAGTAGACGAGCTTGCCTTCGGATTCCGGCCCCAAGGTATGCACCACGAGCACCGCGGCCGTCTGCGCCATCGCCTCGATGATGAGCACGCCCGGCATCACCGGGCGCTGCGGGAAGTGGCCCTGGAAGTAGAACTCGTTGATCGACACGTTCTTGAGACCGACGGCGCTCTCGCCCGAGACGACATCGACGACGCGATCGATCATCAGGAAGGGGTAGCGATGCGGGATCAATTGCATGATCCGCTGGATGTCGATCTCGGCCGTCACGCCGGCCGGCTCCGTCGTATCCATGCTAGTCGCCTTTCTTCTTCGCGAGTCGCTGCAAGGTCGCGACTTGGCGGAAGAACTCTTTCACGGGCAGCGCCGGACTGCCGATCACCGTCTCGCCCGGTGCTACGTCGCGCATGATGCCGGCCTGCGGCCCGATGCGCGCCCCGCTGCCGATCGAGAGATGACCGCTGAGCCCGCCCTGGCCGGCAATCATAACGAAATCGCCGAGCCGAGTACTGCCGGAAATACCGACCTGCGCGACCAGCACGCAACCGCGCCCGATCTGCACGTTGTGCCCGATTTGCACGAGATTATCAATCATCGAGCCGGCGCCGATGACCGTGTCTGGTCCGGCGCCGCGATCGATCGTCGTGTTGGCGCCGATCTCGACATCATCCTCGATGATGACGCGGCCCAATTGCGGGATCTTCACATGCCCCGCCGCATCCGGGGCGAACCCGAACCCGTCCTGGCCGATGCGGACGCCGGGATAGAGACGCACGCGCGAGCCGATGAGGCAATGGCTGAGCGTCGCATTGGCGCCGACCCGCACATCATCGCCCAGCACGCATCCGGCGGCGATCACGCTGTTGGCGCCGATATGGCAGCGCTGTCCGATCTCGACCCCGGCGGCGATGACGGCGTGAGCGTCGACGCGGCTCCCTTCGCCGAGCTTTGCCGTGGGATCGATGACGGCGGTATCGGCAATGCCCGGTGCCGGTGAAGGATCGGGATAGAAGCTCTGCGCGGCAAGCGCATAGGCACGGTAGGGTTGCGTGGTCAACAGCAGGGTCAACCCCGCCGGCGCTTCCTTCGCCAAGCCGGGCAGCGCGAAGGCGGCGCCGGCGCGTGTCTGTCGGAAGGCCGGCAGATATTTGCGATTGTCGAGAAAGGTGAGGTGCTCCGGGCCGGCAGCATCGATCGGCGCCACGTCGCGCAGCAATCGCCCGGATTCCGCCGCTCCGGCGATCGCGGCGCCGGTGCGGGCCGCGATCTCCGCCACCGTGAACGGGCCCGAAGCGCGGAAGAAGCGCGGATCGGCCATCGCTCAGTTCTTCTTGGCCGGCTTGGCGTCGGCCTTTGCCGGAGCGGGCGGGGTCTCGCTGCTGGGCACCGTGATCGGCACGGCGGGCAGCTTCTGGTCGAGCCGCGCGATCGCCTCGCCGGTGATGTCGAGCCCCTCCGCCTCGAACAGCACCGCCTGCTTTTGCAGCACGAGATTGGCCTTGCGCTCCTTGACGATCTCGACGATGACCTCGAGCGCGACGTTCTCGACCTTGGTCATGGCATCGTTATAGCTCTGCTGGAGCGCTTGGCGCTTGCCTTGGAAGATCTGGCTGAGTTCGTCATAGCGGCCCTGCAGTTCCTTGGCGCGCTGATTGAACGCATCGGGGGCGAGCACCGTGCGCTGCCGCTCGAGTTCCGATCGCCCCTTTTGCAGATCGTCCTCCTGCTGCGCCACTTCCTTTGAGTAGGCGGTGTATTGCTGGTTGATGACGCCCTGCGCCGCCTTCGCCGCCTTCGCCTCTTTGAGAATCTGCTGCATGTCGACGATGAGAATGGCGGGAGCCGGCACCGCGGCGCCTGCCCCCTCGGCCGCGGCGGCACCCGATAGAAGCAGCAGGATGCCGAGACCGAGCATCGCTCTCCTGCCAGGTCGGGTGGCCCGCGACATCTAGAACCTGGTGCCGAAATTCACGTGGAAGAATTGCCGCTTGTCGAAAGGCTGCTTGATGACCGGAAGCGCCAAATCGACCTTGATGGGTCCGAGCGGCGAGGTCCAGGAGATGCCGAAGCCCGCAGAGACGCGCAGCGAGCGGGGATCGCCGATCACGTCGCCGGCTTCGTTGCGCAAGCCCTTGGTGTCGACACCGAACACCGAGCCGAAATCGCTGAAGACACGGCCGGACAAGCCGAGCTCCTGTGGCAGTCCCAAGGGAAAGCCGAGGCTCACCGATCCCACATAATAGATATTGCCGCCCAGCGAGTCGCCGGTCGTCAAATCATGCGGTCCGACGCCGCCCGGCGCGAAGCCGCGCAAATTGTCGCCGCCGACAAAGAAGCGGTCCTCGAGGCGCACATTGTCGCCGATACCATGAATGATGCCGCTCTCGCCGGTCAGGCTGACGACCCATTGCGGCGCGATGGAATAGAAATAGCCGCCGGAGACGATGCCGCGCACGAAGCTCACGCCGATGACGCCGGCGATGTCGGTCGAGAGCTGCGCGAAGTACCCGGCGGTCGGATCGAGCCGGTTGTCGCGCTTGTCATAAAGAAGGACTTGGCCGACCAGCGAGGTGGTGCGGCCGCCCGCCTCGTCCTTAATGAAGGGCGACGCCGTCGGCTGCACATCGGTGATGTTGTCATTGCGCAGCGTGTATTTGAGCGTCTGACGCAACGCCTCATTGATCTGATAGCCGGCGCGCAGCGTGAAACCGTAAGAGAGCTGGTTGAATTGGCCGATGATCTGGTTGTCTTGGTTGATCTCGAAGATGTCGAAACCGGCGGCGAGGTTGCGCTCGAGGAAGTAGGGATCGGTAAAGCTGAGATCGACCTGCTGCTCGCGCTGTGCGATCACTGTGCCGATGCGGAGATCGTCGCCCGTCCCCAGCAGATTGCGCTCGCGGATGCTGATGTCGCCGAGAATGCCTTCGGTGGTGGAGAAGCCGACGCCCACCGAGAATTCGCCGGTCGATTGCTCCTGGACATTGACGCCGATCACCGTCTTGTCGGGGGCGCTGCCGGGCGTGTTGGTGACGTCCACCTTCTTGAAATAGCCGAGATTGCGGATGCGCTGCTCGGAGCGCTGCAGTTTCGAGGTGTTGAACGCGTCGCCTTCGAGCAGGCGGAATTCGCGGCGGATCACCTTGTCGAGGGTTCGCACGTTGCCGGTGATGTCGATGCGCTCGACATAGACGCGCGGTCCCTCTTTGACATCGAAGGTGACATCGACGGTCCGCGTCTCCGGATTGCGCTTGACGCGTGGCTGGATCTGGACGAAGGCGTAGCCGCGATTGCCGAGAGCGTCGGTCAGCGCCGTGATCGACTTCTCCACCTGATCGGCATTGTACCAATCGCCCTGATGGACGGTCAGAAGAGGCTTCAGCTCGTCGGCGCTGATATCGGGAATGGCATTGGTGAGATCGATCGTGCCGAAGCGGTAGCGCTGGCCTTCTTCGATGGTGAAGGTGATGAAGAAGCCGTCGCGCGCCGGCGTCAGCTCGGCCACCGCCGATATCACGTGGAAATCGGCGTAACCCTGCGAGAGATAGAATTTGCGCAGCAGCTCGCGGTCATAGGTCAGGCGATCGGGATCGTAAGTGTCGTCGCTGCTGAAGAAGCGGTACCAGCGCGATTCCTTGGTCTGGATGACTTCGCGCAGCCGGCTCGCCGGGAATTCGTGATTGCCGAGAAAGCTGATGCCTTGGACCCCCGTCACCGGCCCCTCGTCGATCTCGAAGACCAGATCGACGCGGTTCTGCTCGAGCGGAATGACCTTGGGCTCGACGGTCGCCGCGAAGCGCCCGTTGCGCCGATAGAGATCGAGGATGCGCTTGACGTCGCTCTGCACCTTGGTGCGGGTGTAGACGACGCGCGGGCGAAGCTGGACCTCCTGTTCCAGCGTCTGGTCGGTGAGCTTGTGATTGCCCTCATAGGCGATGCGGTTGATGATCGGATTCTCGACGACGCGGACGATGAGCGCGTCGCCCTCGCGGCGGAGCGTGACATCGGCGAAGAGCCCCGTCGCGAACAGCGCCTTCAGCGACTTGTCCACCCGCTCGGAATCGAAGGGATCGCCGGGCTGCACCAGCATGTAGGAACGCACCGTTTCAGGCTCGACGCGCTGCGTGCCTTCGATGCGAATTTCCGAGATCGTACCGCCTGACGGCACTTGTGCGGCCGTGTCGTTCACTTGCAGCACCGCCGCGGTCATGGTGCCCGCGAGCAAAGCGCAGAGCGCCGTGACAGCAAAATTTCGCCGCAATACTCCCCCCGCCCTCGAAAATGCTTCCCGAGCGTCGGCTCAGGTCCACAGGCCTCTGATGATTTCGACGACCTTCAGTCGGACGAGATCATTCCAGGTAGCGAAGACCATCAGCATCATCACCAGAGCAAGGCCAAGGCGAAAGCCGTACTCCTGCGCACGCTGCCCCAGAGGTCTGCCACGAATGGCCTCAGCGGCATAAAACAGAAGATGACCACCGTCAAGGACGGGAATTGGAAAGAGATTGATCAGCCCGAGATTGACCGAAAGCAAGGCGGCAAATCCGAGCAGCGGCAAGAAGCCGCCCTGCGCCACCTGTCCGGACATGCGCACGATGCCCACGGGACCGCTGAGCTCGTCGCTCGCGCGCACGCCGATGATCATCTGCCACACCGCCTTGAGCGTGCCGGCGGTGAGATCCCAGGTATAGGTCGTCGCATGCCAGACCGCGGTCGCAGGATCGAGCTTCACGTAATCCGCGCCGCCCGTGCGTCGGATGCCGAGGAGGCCCATGCTGTGCTTGTCGCCGAAGCGGTCGGTGAACTCGGTGACGCGCGGCGTGACATCGATCGTGATCTCATGACCGTCGCGCTTGATCAGCAGGCGGATCGGCGTCCCCGTATTGAAGGCAACCGCCTGCTGGATGTCTTCGAACCGATCGATATGGTGCCCGTCGATCGCCAGGATCGTGTCGCCCGGCTTGATGCCGGCCGAGGCGGCGGCCGTTCCCGGATCGACCTCGGCGACCTGCGGCGGGGTGAAGGGCTGCCCGACCGTCGCGAACATCGCCGCGAAGATCACGATGGCGAAGAGGAAATTGGCGATCGGGCCGGCCGCCACCACCGCGGCGCGCTGCGGCAGGCGCTTGTGATGGAAGGAGACGGCTTTTTCCGCCTCGGTCATCGTCGTGAGCTGCTCGCCTGGCATCGACGACGCATCGGCATCGCCGAACATCTTGACATAGCCGCCGAGTGGGATCGCGCTTATTTTCCAACGGGTTCCCACCCGGTCGCGCCAGCCGAAAAGCTCGGGGCCGAAGCCGATCGAGAACACCTCGACGCGCACGCCGTTTCGCCGCGCCACGAGGTAATGGCCCAATTCGTGAACGAACACCAAGGCGGTAAGCGTGAAGAGGAAGGGCAGGATGTAGCCGAGACCGCCGGTCAACCAAGCCATGAGCACCGATCCATTCGTTTAGAGGCGCTGCGCCAGCCTAACAGCAAATTGTACGCCTTAAATGGCAAAAGTATGGTCACAAAACCTCGCCTCAACCATCAACGCCACACGAGCGGGCTCTCTCCCGTGGCCGCCATCAAGAGCCAGGCCGCCAATGCCGCGGCAAGCAGCCCGTCGACGCGGTCGAGCAGCCCGCCATGACCGGGGATGAGACCGCTCGAATCCTTAACGCCGAAGTGGCGCTTCGCCAGCGATTCGACAAGATCTCCCGCCTGGGCGGCCGCCCCCAGGCCCAGGCTGACGGCAAACAAGGTTAACGGCCGGCCGCCCGCGAGCCAGGCAGCGACGAGCCCGACCACCCCCGCGCTCGCCACCCCGCCGATGAAGCCGGCCCAGGTCTTGTTCGGGCTCCAGGCGGGCGCAAGCTTGGGGCCGCCGATGCTGCGCCCGGCGGCATAGGCGGCGATATCGGTGACCCAGACCACGCCCAGCAGCCACAGCGCCGTCCAGTGATCGCCCCAGGGCGGGACCCCGAGCGAAAGAAAGCCGATGCTTCCCGCCGCGATCCACAGCGTTCCCGCCGCCACCCAGACCGGCTCCGCTCGTTGCCGCTGGGCGACGAGATAGACGAGCCCGGCGCCGGCCGCGGCAATCGCGAGGACGATGCCGCCGCTGCCGCCCAGCGCGCGAGCGCCGACCGACGACAGGCCAGCCGCAATGACCAGAGCCCCGAGAAGACCGAAACCGCCGCGCGTCGCAAGCCGCGACCATTCCCAGCCCATGACGGCCATCGCGAGCAGGACGAGCAGGACGAGCCAAGGCCGCTCGAACCACACCGCGGCGAGCGCCACCGGGGCCATGACCCCGGCCGAGATGATGCGGAGAAGCAGCGGGCCTGGGCCGGCGCGCGGCACTAGCGCGAGCCGACCGACGCGCCGTAGCGGCGCTCGCGGCCGTGATATTCGCGCAACGCCTCCTCGAAATCGGCCTTGCCGAAATCCGGCCACAGCGTCGAGGTGAAGACGAGCTCGGCATAGGCGGTCTGCCACAGCAGGAAATTGCTGAGGCGCTGCTCGCCGCTGGTGCGGATGACGAGGTCGGGGTCGGGGAGTCCGTGGGTGAGCAGGTGGCGGGCGAAGACCGCCTCGTCGATCGCTTCGGGCGCGAGGCGGCCTTCCCTCACCGCCTCGGCGACCGAGCGCGCCGCGCGCGCGATCTCGCCGCGCCCGCCATAGGAAAGGGCGATCACCAGGCAAAGCCCGGTATTGCCGGCGGTCAGTTTCTCGGCATTGTCGATGAGCGTGACGATGTCGGGGGCAAGGCGCTTGCGCTCGCCGATGACGCGCACGCGCACGCCTTTGCTGTGCAGCTCGGCGATCTCGCCGCGCAGATAGTGGCGGAGGAGGCCCATGAGGTCATCGACCTCCTCGGCCGGCCGCTTCCAATTCTCCGAGGAGAAGCCGAACAAGGTGAGATAGGCGATGCCGAACTCGGCCGCCGCGGCGACGGTCCGCCGGACCGCTTCGGCACCGCGCCGGTGCCCCGCGATGCGCGGGAGGCCGCGCGCTTTGGCCCACCGGCCATTGCCGTCCATGATGACGGCGACATGGGCGGGCGGCGGCGGCATGGGCGAAGACAGAACGTTCTCCATGGGATCAGACCTGAAGGATCTCCTTGTCCTTCTGCGCCAGCATATCGTCGATCTTCTTGATCGTCTCGTCGGTCAAATGCTGGATGTCGCTCTGCAGCTTGCGATGCTGATCCTGCGTGACCGTGCCGCTCTTCTCCTGCTTCTTCAGGAGATCGAGCCCGTCGCGGCGCACATTGCGCACGGCGACGCGCCCCTGCTCGGCGTATTTGGCGGCGACTCGGGTCAGTTCCCGGCGCCGCTCCTCGTTGAGATCGGGGATAGGCACGCGGATCGTCTGGCCTTCGGTCTGCGGATTGAGGCCGAGCCCGGCCTCGCGGATCGCCTTCTCCGTCGCCTTGACGACGCCGCGATCCCAGACCTGCACGATGATGAGCCTGGGCTCAGGCACGCTGACCGTTCCAACCTGGTTGAGCGGCATCGGGTTGCCATAGGCTTCGACGGTGACGGGATCGAGGAGGCTCGCCGAGGCGCGCCCCGTACGCAGACCGGCGAACTCCTTGCGCAACGCCTCGAGGGCGCCGTCCATGCGGCGCCGGAGGTCGGTGATGATCTGTGCTTCGCTCACGGCTCCAGCCTCATTCGGTCACGATGGTGAAGCGGCCACGCCCGGTGACGACATCGGCGAAGCCGCCGATATTGTGGATCGAAAACACCAGGATCGGAATGCGATTCTCGCGCGCCAGCGAAATCGCCGCCGCATCCATGACTTGCAGATCGCGGGAAAGCACGTCGAGATAGCTGAGCCGCTCGTAGCGCGTCGCGCCGGCATCCTTGTGCGGATCGGCGGAATAGACGCCATCGACCTTCGTCGCCTTCAACAGCGCCTCGCATTCCATCTCCGAAGCGCGGAGCGCGGCGGCGGTGTCGGTGGTGAAGAACGGGTTGCCGGTGCCGGCGGCGAAGATCACCACGCGCCCCTTCTCCATATGGCGGATGGCGCGGCGGCGGATATAGGGCTCGCATACCGCCTGCATGCCGATCGCCGATTGGACGCGCGTCGCAACGCCTTGCCGCTCCAGCGCGCTTTGCATCGCCAGCGAATTGATGACGGTGGCGAGCATGCCCATGTAGTCGGCGGTCGCCCGCTCCATGCCCTGCGCCGCGCCGGCGAGCCCGCGGAAGATGTTGCCGCCGCCGATCACCAGGCAGACCTGCACGCCCAGCGCGTGCACCGACTTCACCTCGGCGGCGATGCGGGCGACGATCTTGGGGTCAAGGCCATGACCCTGATCGCCCATCAGCGCTTCGCCGGAGAGCTTCAGCAGGACGCGGCGGTATCTGGTCTCCGGCATGGGGCTCATGATGTCGCTGAGACTTGGATGGTGGCCCGAAGAGCCGGCCTAACCATACACAAAAAGCCGGCCGTCGTCTCCCCTCCCGGCAGAACGTTTCAGGGACGATTCCCCGCCGCTGCCGCAACCTCGGCGGCAAAGTCCGCCTGCTCCTTCTCGATCCCTTCACCGAGCGCGAAGCGCGCGAAGCCGGTGATCTTCACCGGCGTGCCGAGCTCCTTGGCCGCGGCCTCGACCACCTTGGCGATGCGCGTCTCGCCGTCGATGACGAAGACTTGCTCGAGGAGCACCACTTCCTCGTAGAATTTGCGCAGGCGTCCTTCGACCATCTTCTCGATGATCGCTTCGGGCTTGCCTGAAGCGCGCGACTGCTCGCGCAGCACGTTGCGCTCGCGCTCCAATGCCGCGGCATCGACCGAGGCGATGTCGAGATAGAGCGGGTTTGCCGCCGCCACATGCATGGCGAGCTGGCGGCCGACCGCGGCGAGCTTCACCGCATCGCCGGCGGATTCGAGCGCGACCAGCACGCCGATCTTGCCGAGATTGGGGACGAGCGCGTTGTGCATGTAGGAGACCACGACCCCGCCGCCGACCTCGAGCCGGCGCGCGCGGCGCAGCGCCATGTTCTCGCCGATCGTGGCGATCATGTGGGTGAGCTCCTCGCCGACCGTGCGCGATGTGCCGGGAAAGGGCGCCGCCTTCAGCGCTTCCATGTCCTCGCCGCGCTCGAGCGCGAGCTCGGTCACGGCACGCACATAGCTCTGGAACTGCTCGTTGCGCGCGACGAAATCGGTCTCGGCATTGACTTCGACAAGAGCGCCGCGCTTTGCCGCGGTTGCGGCACCGACCAGACCTTCGGCCGCGACGCGACCCGCCTTCTTCGCCGCGGCGGCGAGGCCCTTCTTGCGCAGCCAGTCGACCGCGCCCTCGAGATCGCCTTGCGTCTCGCCCAGGGCGCGCTTGCAATCCATCATGCCCGCGCCG
>Ga0070738_10004274_pt1 | contig 17383 bp, 11 predicted proteins | sample Coa_R2_2_FD_66446 | JGI IMG/M metagenome (GOLD analysis project Ga0070738, IMG submission 66446) | Surface soil microbial communities from Centralia Pennsylvania, which are recovering from an underground coalmine fire - Coalmine... | ecosystem: Environmental > Terrestrial > Soil > Unclassified ...
GCGCGCATCTCCGCCGGGGTTTCTGATGAGTCGAAGCTCCATTTGCCAGCGACACGCACAATCGGAACGGGAAACGGCCAGTCTTCATCGCCGATCGCGAGTATGGCGCGATTCGGGTTCAAGGACGAAACTTCTAGCCGATGCTTGGCGTGGGCCAGCCGCGCGAATTCGGCTTGCTCGGCGCGATCTTGCGCGGCATCGCCTGAGGTCAGAATTCCGCCGGCAAGGGGTCCGAGGATCGCCGCCATCCGAGCGGCATCGTGCCTTTCCGCCGCGTCAATGATCGCTTGCGCCGCCGCGTCCGGCGAATCGAAGCGCTGCTGCGCGAACGCCGGCGCCGCGCACGCCCATGCCAGCGCTAACAAGCCGATGGACAAGCCGCCGCTCACCATTTACCGCCTCCCTCCGCCACGCGGGGCGCCGCCAAATCCTCCCACCCGCGCGCCTCCGCCGAACCCTCCAAACGTCCGGCCCGCCATACTTGAAAAGCCGCGATCGCTCTGCATTCGCGCCATCGCTCCGTTGTGATAACCGCCGAATACGCTGTGGTTGCCGGTCCAGGGGCGCTCCTCAAACCCGGGATTTCCAAAGCGCTGCTGTGGCGTAACCTCGCCCGGTCGGAAACCCTGAGGCCGGCCGCTGAAAGCGGGACCATGCGCAAAACGGTCGGCCACCTCCCGATTGGCGTAAGGAACGCCGACTCGGTGCTCCGGATTATGCACCCACACTGAACTGCCCAGTGGCCCGCCTTCCGCGCTCCGGAAGCCATAGCGGTGGAAAAAAGAATGGTCGATGTAGATGTTGCCCGCGAACCAATTGGGCGACCAGCCCCAGCCGCCCCAAGCCCAGCCGCCCCAGCCGCCAAAATACAATCCCAGATCGATTCCGGGATACCAAGCTAAATCTGGGCCGACCTCTGGATAGATCAGCGGCGGATAGTAGCCCCAAATCGGAGGGCCCCATATATACGCCGGATTGTAATAGGGCACGTACCAAATATCCGGATTGGCGGGCTCAATCGTGATGGCTGTCGCGCCGTCCTGAGTCCGGGTGCTCACCACTTGCTGAGGAGTCGACTGGAGCGTTCCTTTTGCCTGCGCCCGAGCCCGCATCCGCTGCACGGACTTCATTACATCCATTTGCTGGGCCAGGAACGCATTGCCAAGCTGAGTTGTCCAGTTGATGTTCTCCGCGAGCAGAGTCAGGGCTTGCGGGAATGCTGTTAGTCCTTGCACGCTCGGATCCCAGTTCTGCTTCTTCGCCTCCTTCAGGAGTTTGGAATTCTTCCAGCTAGGGTGGTCCTTCACCCATTGCCAGGCTTCCGCGATTTCGACTGGATAAGTGGACGCCGCCAGCGCCTGGCTCAGCAATGGATCGGGATAGAGGGCAATGGGAGCAACTAGATCGTCAAGCTGCTGCGCTGTCATCGGCGCGCCGGCTGGAGCCGCGGCAGGAGGGGCTTGCGCCGCCATTGGTTTGAGGAGAACAACAATGGCGATAAGCGCGGCCGTGGAAAAACCACTTGTCCTCTTTGCGCGGTGCGCCATAGCCTCAGATTCCTCCTCTTAAGGAAACGTTACAGCAAAGCGCGCCATTCGACGATACCAACCAGTAGGTAATTTAACTCGCTAAGCAGCAGTAAATGCAGTGGCCCATGCATGAAAACCACGGCTAGCGCAGCCCTGTGTTCGCGTTCGAATGCAGAGTCCGCCGGGGCTAGTCGGCCAGCGGATTCGGCCGCATCTGGAACTTCACCAGCTTGGGCGTCGTTCCTTTTCCGCCTTCCATGTGGAATGGCGCTCGCGTCGAGATCGGTGTGTAAATGCCTTTTCCTTTCCAGCCGGCGTTTGGATCGTCGATACGGCCATCGAGGCCTTTGGCGTAATAGCCCATCGGGTACGGCACGCGCAAGGTCATGAATTTGCCGTCCACCAGCACGAGCAATCCCTCGGAAAGATTACCGGTCGCAAGCGGCACATCCTTGCCGGCCCCGAGCATATCGAAGCGATCCACGAAATTGTAATACGCCGATTCTGCGCTGCCGTTCTCTACAGCACCCTTGTAGTTCGGGCCGGGGAAAGGATACAGCGTCCAGCCTTCGGGGCAGTGTTGACCCGTTGCGGCCGCCGGCCCATTGAGCGGGCCTTTGCACTTGCGGCGATCGAAGCTCGCCAGATGTCCGCTTGAGAGCACGGTCCACACGACGCCTTTGCTGTCGACGTCCATGCCGCGAGGAGCGTAGCCTTGCACCGGCGCCTTTGGGTTGTTCCAAGGCACTTCGTAGTACTCGGCCAAAGCCGTTTCAGGTGGGTGCGATCCAGGAATAAAACGCACCAATGCGCCGGGAAATCCCATTACCGAACCCCAGACCGAGCCGTCCGGCGCCGGCGAGTCGCCGTAATACGTCACGTTGATGCGCCTGTCCTTGGTCGGGTCCGGAGCCTGATTGGGCTCGGTATAGGCGTCGCGTTTTCCATTTCCGTTGTAGTCCAGGACGAAAGCGCTCCAGCCTTGCGATCGCTTCTCGTCGTGTGTTTTATCCCAGATCCTAGTATCGAACCACCCCTCGACGCCGGCGGGTCCGAAGGATGACCACAGCACGTCGTTGTCGTCGAAATTTACGTGGCCCCAAGTGAAGCAGGTATCGATGGTCGTAGTCTCCCTGGTTTTCGGATCGTAAAGCTCCAGCCCGCGCTGGCCCGAATTGATCGGGAACAACTTGGCGGAGGGATGATCCGAGCCAGCCCGGCACCATGCCGGCGTTTCAGGTTTCCGCACGCGCGCCGCGGCCCACACCCGACCTTGTTTGTCCATAGAAAAGCTGTGAACTGTGGTTTGGCTGTTCCAGATTGCTTCGTTTCCCCAGAACGGCGAGGGACCCATGGGCTTGGTCTCTACGGAGCTCGGCGTCTGCGGATCGCGAACGCTCAGCTTTATCTTGCTCGTGGCGTTGCGCACCGGATCGAGAACGGCCAGGTAATCGGCGCTCTCTTCAAGCCCTCCATAGATAGGGCCGTTGGGGTTCACGGTCGGATTGCGCTTGTCGCTTGCGATCGCGTCGTGCAGATAGGCCTTGGGATCGGCCCAATCCCAAAGCGTTACGACGACGTTGCGCTCGCGGCCTTGAGGACGCGAGGGAGCGGCGAAAGGAAGTTCTCCCTTCGCGATCCGATCCGTCCAATCCGCGTACATGGCCGCCGCCCGCGGTCCAACCTGCGTAAAGCGTGCGCTCATGCCCGCGCCGGCCTGGCCGGCTTGAACGCGGTGCGCCCACGCCATTTTCGCATCCGGGTATTGACTCAGGAAAAGTCTTGGGATCTCGCGAGTGGCCTTATCGCCCATCTGGTGGCAGCCCGTGCAACCGTCCGTGTTGACAATTTCGCGAATCCATTGCCCCTGGCTTTTGATGTTTGTGGCGATGCCGTTTCCGTTCGGTCCCGTTCCGGGGAAGTCGCTTTGGGGGGGAATCTGAAGCATCGCGAACCAATACAGCGCGGGATAGTATTGGGCTGCCGCTCTTTTGTCGGGCGCAATCACCGCTTTCAAATTGAGGGTCTTGCCGGGCGTCGTCTTCACTTTCGGCGAATCCACGAGCCCATAGCCGCGAACCCAAACCTCGTAGTTCGCCTTTGGAAGATCCGGCGCCAGGTATCGTCCTTGATCGTCGGTAACGACGATTTTGACGAATTTCGTGGGAAGATCCGTGGCCTCGGCGATCACCCAGACTCCGGCCTCGGGACCCTTGGAGCTGGTCACAACTCCGCCTACATCGGAATTGCCTACGTGGACCATTTCGCTCTTCGGCTGGCCCGTAGCCAGAACAAGAAACGTCAGCAGCAGAACAATCGGTCCGGCCGCGAAGGTGATATTTCGAAAACGCATCCCGACCTCCTTCGGTAAGTGTACGCCCTTTCCAAAGCGATTGGTGCCAGCCGAATCGAGTCGCCTAAGAAATTACCCAACGACCTGCCGTTGGGTTACCTCTTACGCGACTCAATTCGGCCGCTAGCGGGCCACGCTGGCTCGATGTATGATGTTACAGTTCTGCTTTGGGGCATCGAATGAAAGTTTTCCCTGCCTTTGCTTTAACCGCGTCCGCCGCTTTGATGGCGCTTCTTTGGGCCACGCCGCCACAGGCCACTGTATTCGCGCAACAGACGGGAGCGCCGCCGCAGGGTAAGCAAGGGAAAGGCGGCGGCTTCGGACGAGCGGGTACTCCGACATTTTCCGGTCCGCCAGCCGGGATGCAGGCCTTGCCGACGGATCTATTTACCTCCAAGAATTTTTATAAGGACAAGGATCTTTGGCTGGACAAGCGATATTTTCGCTGCAATACGCCGCGCCAGATCACTGATATTTGGACCTCGGGCCGCATCGGGAAGAATCCTCCCGGCTCCGCCTCGTGGGGCGATTGCAACATGGATTATCCGCGCGAAAAGATCCTGAGTCCGTATCCTTACAAGACGGCCAAGGAACATTACGAGGCCTTGATGGCGAAAGCGAAGAGCGCGGGAGGTCCCACGGTCTACACCAAGGCGACCGTGCCCGATTGGGATGGATGGTATGCCCGCGATCCCTCGTATTCCGATTCGCAGTGGACCTGGGGAACGATTAACCAAGCTCCGACCATTCTTTCCCTGCTCACTCCGGAATATCAGAAGCGCATGGTGCAGATGAACTACCACGAGGGCGTGGATAATGCTCCCCAGTGGAACGCTTCCTTCTGTTACCCGGAAGGATTCATGCGCTGGTGGTCGCAGGCGTCGCAGGGCGGGAATTTCCAACTTGTGATGAACGTAAATCAGGTCCAGTTTCTTTCTGGAATCGCCGCCAATTTCCTCCGGCAGGTTCTCATTGGCAAGGAGCACGTGCAGAAAGTGCCGCAATGGTACGGCGAAACAGTCGGATTCTGGGATGGGACGATTCTGGTGACCTGGACCGCGCACGTTCAGGCTTGGACCATCTCACACTCGATGTTCGAGTACAGCGACAAATTGGAGACGGTCGAAACGTACAGGCCCGCCTACGACGCCAGCGGCAAATTTGTCGGCCTCGATCACGAAGCTGTTTTCTACGATCCCGAGGCCTTCGTCGCTCCGCTGCATCTCACCATGCGGTTCCTGCGGCAGGCGACGCTCGACAATCCCACCCGGCGATATACCTACATCGAATGCCTGAGCAACCTGCGGAACGTAAATGGCCGCCCGGTGCAGCTCTCGCCCGACAGTGATCGTTTCATCGATTACTATGGCCGGACTTGGGCGAAGAATTGGGAGAAGTACTTTGAAGTCGGCTGGGAGAAGCCGCAGGACGATCTTCCCAAGGAAATATTGGATATCTTCAAATGAGTAGGAGCACAAATGATCAAGAGGACTTTGACTACCGTGGCTGCTGTGACGCTCCTGGCGGGACTGTTCGTTAAGCCGGCCCTATCGCACCACTCGTTTGCGATGTACGATCAGAACAAAACCGTCACGCTGACGGGCGTGGCCAAGCAGTTCGTGGCTCAGGCGAATCATGCCGAAATCCATTTCGTGCTGATCGCACCCGACCGCAAAGGACTCGCTAAAGCGGCCGACGGAAAATACGTCGAATGGGGAATCGAGATGGCGGGTGCGGCGGCGGTGGCGCAGCAGGGCATCACAGCGGCGACTTTTCCCGTTGGAACGGTGTTCAGCGTAAAGCTGAATCCGCTGAGGGATGGGAGCAATTTCGGTTCCCGCATCGGCGCGATCGCCAAGTGCCCGGTGGACCCTGCGACCAACAAACCGAAACTTCCGGAAGCGGATAAGCATTGCGATTCCGTTCCCGGCATGACGCTATTGGGCGGAAACACCTTCTAATCTCCGCGGGATTGCGAGGCAGGATCGTTGAAGCAATTCGCGGAGTGGCTATCCACCACCCTCCTAAGCGTCTTTATTCAGAACCATAATAGTTGGGCCATTCCCACCATTCAATCCATTCACATCGTTGGGATCGGAATTGTGTTAGGCTCCGTGTTCATGATCGACCTGCGCATTTTGGGATGGGCTGGGATGGATCAGACCCTTCGGCAAACCGCCGACCGTTTTGGTCCTTGGCTGACTGGCTCCCTCTGGCTGATGCTGGCTACCGGAATTCTCATGGTAATCGGCGAGCCGGTTCGTGAACTGATCACTTTTTCGTTCTGGTTAAAAATGATTCTGGTGGCGGTGGGAGCGCTGATCGCCGCCTTTTTCTTGAAAGCCGTCCGCAAGCATGAGCAGTTTTGGGAAGAGGCGGCGGAAAAGCGCAGAGCCATCCGATGGCTGGCTGTGCTGACATTCCTGATTTGGGTGTCCATTATCGTCCTCGGGCGCCTGATCGCTTACGACCATGTGTGGGGTTCCTGGTCGCCGGCTGAGAAGGCATAGCGTGGACCTCGCCGCGATCTTTCAGTGGATCGAAGAGTCCCGTTTAGCGACAACGATTCGTGAGTCGCTGCTGCTGTTTCCGCTCCTGGAATCGATCCACGTCCTTGGCTTGAGCATGGTGTTCGGCACCATCGCCATCATCGATCTTCGGCTATTGGGCGCCGCATCGGGCGAGAGGCCGTTTAGACGGATGGCGTCCGACATCCTGAAATGGACCTGGGCCGCTTTTGCCTTAACGGCGTTGACTGGCTCGCTTATGTTTGTCACCAACGCGAGCGTGTACTATCACAATTTCTATTTCCGCGCGAAGATGTTGCTGCTCCTTTTAGCAGGCTTCAACATGGGGTCCTTCGAATTGATTCTGGGCCGCACGGTTCATCGCTGGGATAACGCTCGTTCTGCTCCCGCGGCGGGCAAAATTATTGCGGTCCTCTCCCTCGCCATTTGGATCAGCGTGATTTTTGCGGGCCGTCTGATTGGATTCACCACCAGCCGGGCCAAACAAGCTGCGCCGTCCCCGCCGGACTCGAGCTTGGAGGAATTGTTCCGGGAGACGCCCGCCAGCGCAACGCGCTCTACGCCTGCGCAGAAAAAGTAGGCGCCCTCATTTGAAAATGTCCAAGATCTCCTTGGGCAGCTCGTCCTGCGGCTTATCCCAGCCGGCTTCGAAATACTTCTCCCAGTTCTTGGCCCAGGGCCGGCCGTAATAATCGATGAAGCGCGGGTCGTCGGGGCTCAGTTGCGTCGGCCTGCCATTGACGTTCTGAATATTGCTCAAACACTCGATGAAGGTGTAGCGGCGATTCGGATCCTCCGGAGTGGCGCGCCGCGCAAAGCGATAGCTCGCGCGAACCGGCGCGACGAAAGCCTCGGAATCGTAAAAGATGGCTTCATGATCTAGACCCACGAATTTCCCATTGGCGTCGTAAGCGGGTTTGAAGGTCTCCACGGTCTCCATCTTGTCGCTGGTTTCAAACATCGAGTGCGTCAGAGTCCAGCCCTGAATGTTCGCGGTCCATGTCACCAGAGTCGTTCCATCCCAGAATCCGATGGTTTCGCCATACCATTGCGGCGTCTTCTGTACGTGCTGTTCCTTGCCCACCATCACTTGGCGGAGGAAGTTGTCCGCGATGCCAGACAAGAACTGCACATTCCATGTGCTCATCGTGAGCTGGAAATTGCCGGCCTGGGAAGGCTGCGCCCACCAGCGGATGAATCCTTCCGGGTAGCAGAAGGAAGCGTTCCATTGCGGAGCGTTTGTGACGGCTTCGTGATAGATCAACTGCACCATGCGCTTCTGATATTCCGGAGTGAGGAGGGACAGCACGGTCGGGGCCTGGCTCACTCCCCAGATCCACTCGGAGCCATGATCCGCTTGCGTGTCGCGCGTATAGTACCCATCCCAGTCGGGAACGGTCGCTTTCGTATATACTGTCGGCCCGCCCTTGGCCTTGGCGGCCGCTAATAGAGCTTCGTAGTGTTCCCTGGCAGTCTTGTATGGATAAGGGCTCAGGATGCTTTCGCGCGCGAGATCCGCATTGCAATCGCCCCAGGAAGCCGACTCAGGCGGATGGTCGCCGATACGCCGCTGGTTCCACATCTCCGAAAGCTGACGGGGCGTGTTGCACCGGTAGTAACGCTTGTCCATCCACAGCGCCTTGTCTTTATAAAAGTTCTTGGACTTGAATAGATCGAGCGGCAGCGGCTCGACTCCTGGCGGCGGACCAAGGATCACGGGCGGGGCGCCGCGGCCCGCCTGTCTTCCTTGCAAAGGAGCTTGCCCCTTACCTTGATTTTGTTGGGCGTAAAGGGGCTTCGGAACGGGCGCCAACAGAGCCATCCCGATTCCAGCGGCGAGCGCAGGCAGGACAGGAACGAATCGAGCTTTCATTTTTGCCTCACTCCTAGAGATGATATATCCCAGCTCTGTCAGTTGCCATGGAAACTATTCAACAATCCCATCCTCCTTTGCGGCCTCCCGAGCTCGTCTGTCACGCGGGTACCAATAACGCAGGTGGCAACTCTCGCAAGCTTTATCGATGCGATCAAGCGCAATGACCAGTTCGTCCTTGTCTTTTAGCCCAACCGCCTTCATCGCGGCCGAGGCCGCATCGCCCAGCCGCCGCCCGCGGCGCATGAAATCGGGACGGTCTGAATCCATCAGCGCCTGAACTTCCTCCGGCTCATTTTCGACTTCAGGATTTTTCGAACGGTCTCTGGGCCGCGCGGCCATTCGATCCCGCAACAGATCCGGAGTCCGGAGCAAAATTAGAACGCGCTCGCGGACGTTATCCCATTCCTCTTCCGTATGCGGGGCCTTTTCCCTCGCTCCATGCTCATCCACGATTGTCTGGACGGATTGGAACAAAAAATCTCCACTGGGGTCCACCATCGAATGCATAACGTCCTTAACGGTGGCCGGCCCGCGTGCCGCCACCACGACTCCGGCCCACAAAAGAAGCAAAGCGCTCGCCGCCAGTTTTGCTTTGCCGGGCGTCGCCGAAGCAGCCCGGCGAAACAACCATGTCGCCGCCGCGATCAGCATAAGCAGAGTCATTTTCCACCAGAACCGCCGGTCATACGCATACCTCCACTTGGTCGCGCCAAGCATGAGCGCCCCGCAAAGGGCGGCAACGGCAAAAGCGATCGCTTTAAAGACGCGCAGCCCGTTTACTACCTCTTGCGCGGAATAGCTCCGCAGCCCGAGGCCGAACAGACGCAGATTTGTCGCCACCACCGCGCCGAGAAAGCAGATCAGCGCCACTACATGCAGCGATAACAGGACTGGGTAAAAGTATCTTGGCCTCGACCCGGCAAATTCGATAAAGATGCCGCCGAATGGCGCGAGCGCCCACAGCGCAAGCGAGATGCACGCGATGATGGAGCAGCCCGCCCCCCGCAGGTCCGAGACGGCCGCCTTGCGCGTCATAGTGAAGTAAAAAACGATGGCCGCCGCCAGGGCCGCCATTTTTAAGCGGAACACGCCGTTTTCCAGATACATCTTCGGGTCGATGGAAAACAGCAGAAGCCCGGAAGAGATTGCGACAAACAGTCCGCCGAGCGTCCACGGCATAATTTCCATCCAAAGCCGCGCAGCGCTGTTTCGGGTGAGTCCGACCCCAAGAAGGCGGAAATTGACGAGCGCGGCGGTCCCCACGCCGCAACAAATTCCCGCGATATGAATGCACGTCAAAACCGGATAAGCGGAGCTGTATGCGTTCAGTGGGTTCTGGATCAAGGGCTATTCTGTCATTTTCCAGAGGCGTCCTCAAGGCGCCTGGCCCGGCGCGCGATATGATGGGCCAATGTCATACCCTAGCGGACGTCATTTTCTTCAGATTCCCGGCCCCACGAACGTGCCAGAGCGGATTCTGCGCGCGCTGGCCCGCCCCACCATCGATCATCGCGGGCCCGAGTTTGCGGGCATGGCGATGGAATTACTGGAAGGCCTAAAGGATATATTTAAGACCACGGGGAAGATCGTAGTTTTTCCCTCCTCCGGAAGCGGCGCTTGGGAGGCTGCGATGGTCAACACCCTCTCTCCCGGCGACAAAGTCCTGATGTTTGAGACAGGGCAGTTTGCGTTTCTCTGGAAGGAAGTGGCGCGCAGCCTGGGACTGGAAGTCGAATTTGTTCCCGGCGATTGGCGGCACGGCGCTAACCCGGATACGCTTGAGGACATCCTAACCGAAGATCGCGCGCATCGGATTAAGGCGGTCGGTGTGGTGCACAATGAAACTTCCACGGGCGTTACCAGCCGGATCGCGGAGATCCGTCGCGCCATGGATCGCGCGCGGCATCCGGCCTTGTTGATGGTCGATTCCATTTCTTCGCTGTGCTCGATGGAATACCGCCATGACGAGTGGGGAATCGACGTGACCGTGGCCGGGTCCCAGAAAGGATTGATGTTGCCGCCCGGATTGAGCTTTAACGCAATCAGTGAAAAAGCGCTTGCGGCCTCCAGCGGGGCGCGGCTGACGCGCTCGTATTGGGATTGGAAGGCCATGCTCAACGCCAACCAGAACGGATTCTTTCCTTACACGCCGGCGACGAATCTGCTGTACGGGCTGAAAGAATCGCTGCAGATGCTGCGGGAAGAAGGCTTGGAGAACGTTTGGGCGCGGCACGCGCGTCACGGCGAGGCTACGCGGCGGGCGGTGCGCGCCTGGGGGCTGGAGGTGTTGTGTCTTGAGCCCGCCGAATATAGCGCGTCGTCCACTTCGGTTTTGACTCCCGCCGGAACCAACGCCGATGAGTTCCGCAAAATTGTTCTCGAGAATTTCAACATGTCGCTCGGGAACGGTTTGGGTAAACTCCAGGGAAAGGTGTTCCGCATCGGCCACCTGGGCGATTTTAACGATTTGATGTTGGCGGGCGCCTTGTGCGGGGTTGAGATGGGGCTGGCTCTGGCGGGTGTGCCGCATCGGTCAGGAGGAGTCGCCGCCGCGCTGGAGTATCTCACGCAGGCAGCCCAGGGGACTCGCGCGGAACTCGCCTCTCGCCACGCTTGAGCTGGGAAAGCCGAAAATTCCCCGGGACGCGTTTTATCGCAACTCCCTAGCGCTCCGCCCGCGGCTTTACGATCTCCGATAGCAAATCCGGCTTTGAAGGATCGCGCACCAGGTGCGGGTAGCGCTCGCCTCCGTGGTAATCCACGCGGTGCACTTCGTAGTATTCGCCCGTTTTGATCAGCAGCTCGATCGGCTTGTTGCTTGTCGCCGCCCGCGCCACTGCTGCTCGCAGCACCGCCGGAGTGTATTGCCGGTTATCCACCGCTATCAATTTCGTGGACGGCGCTACACCCGCCCTTTGGGCCGGACCTCCATACTCCACATCCTCGATCATCGCGTCCTCGTTGAGCGTGACGCCGATCGAATAGCTCATGTCCGTTCGTTTCCCACTGGTCTCTACAGCCTTCCAATAGTCCGAACGGATCGCGTCATAGCTCAGTTTCCAACCCGCGCGCTCAATGCCTCCCAGCGGTGCGCGGGCGTCTGTCGAATGCAACCTCTGATTGAAAAAGGCTGCCCAGTCGTAAGGCTGGACTGCGTTCAAGGCCGTTACAACATCGGCGAAATCGTAGGTCTTCAAAGCCGGCGCTCCGCCCGGCCCGCCGTGAAATGCCCGGCAGAAGTCGTCCAGCGACTTGGCCCCTTTGCTCAGCTCGCGGATAATCGCGTCCGCCTCCAGCCAGATCAACGTCCCTTCCGGATAAAAGTCGACGTCGCGGCGATAGCTGCCGTAGTCCTGTCCCGCGTTGTAGAGGAGTTGCGCTGTGACAGCGGTGTCCTCCAAAGGCCGCCAGGTCCGGCCGTACTGATTGTCGAGCGCTGCCGCCGTCTCCGCCAGCGACTCGCGAAAATCTTCCACGCTGCTCAGCCCGCTGCGCGGAGCCAGAATCTCACCCAAATATTCCGTCAAACCCTCATACACCCACAAGAGGTCGCCCTTCATTGGCGTATCATAGCCGCCGTCTTTCCCGCTCGAAACCAGCCCGCTCGGCCTCCGGTACTTCCCGTTCCACGAATGCGTGAATTCATGGGTCAGCAGCGAGGCGGCTACCCGCTCCAGATCCGGATCGATCAGCGTCCGCTCGCCGACCCGGTCGTCGCTCGATTCGTGATGCTCCAGGCCGAAATGCGCGACGTGATCGCTCAGCGTGAACAGGAAATCGTAGCGCCGGTAGTGGCGCGATCCGAACAGGGCTCCCGTCTCCTTCACCAGATTCTTGTACCCGTCGATCGCCTCCTGCCGGAGGCGCAAGGCCTCGTCGCTATCCGCGGCCAGGTGCAGATAATGGGGAGCGCCTCGATCCTCGCCCAAATCGATGGTGCGGTAATGCGCGCCGGTGGAAAGCGGCGAATCGATAAGCGTTGTTAGCGGCGCCGGCCGGAACTGAATTTCATCGCCCGATTCCCGCTGAATCGGAAGCGCGGTTCCATATCGCCAGCCTGCCGGCACCTTGAGAGAGGCTTGAAACGGCAGGGCGTCCGGATCCGTTCCTTTTGGATAGAGCAAGAGCTGGTTCCAGTTCAACACCGCAAGCTCGCTAGTGGTTGAGCTTCCCGAACTGAAACCTCCCGTTTCGGGCGGCGCAATATAATCAAACGTAATCTCTAGCTCTGTCGCACCCGCGGGAACATCCAAGCCGAACGAATACATGTTCACGCTGTCCCGCTTCCAGGAAAGTGATTTTCGATCCGCCTGCACCTTCAATCCCACCAGATTGACTACAGGACCGGTCGGCCCGTGCTCGCCTGGAATCCACTGCGGATAAAGCAGAGTCATCGGGCCAGGCTTGACGGGCAGCGTCATCTTCACGTGGAAAATGCGCCGTGGAGCGTCCGTCGCGTCTACATTCAATTGAATCGGGGCTTGGGCGGAAAGAATTCCGGCCAGAAAAAAAGCAAAAACAGCCGTGCGCATGTCCGATTTTACTGTATATGAGAAAATCGATGTTCCATGGGCCGCATCCGCATCCTTTCCGACGCCGTCGCCAATAAGATCGCGGCCGGCGAGGTAGTGGAACGGCCGGCGAGCGTCGTCAAGGAGCTGCTCGAAAACTCCCTCGACGCGGGAGCGACCGAGTTTCGCGTCGAAATCGAAGCCGGAGGCCGCAGGCTCATCCGCCTGTCCGATAACGGTTGCGGCATGATGCGCGATGACGCGCTCCTGGCTTTCGAGCGCCACGCCACCAGCAAGCTGGCGGATGTGAAGGATCTGCTCTCCATCGCAACTCTGGGTTTTCGTGGAGAAGCCCTGCCTTCGATCGCCTCAGTCTCCCGTCTCTTGCTCGAGACACGCGCCCGGGAAGAGCAGGCGGGAACCGTCGTTGAGATCGCCGGCGGAAAAATCCTCCGCTGCGAAGAGAACGCCTTCGCCCCTGGCACAACGGTAACCGTTCGCGATTTGTTCTACAACGTCCCCGCGCGCAAGAAATTCCTGCGCTCCGAGCAAACCGAGACCGCTCACGCCGCTTCGCTGGTGACTCATTACAGCCTGGCGCATCCGGCCAAGACGTTTCTGCTGCGTCACAATAACACGGACTTGCTCGACGTCGCGCCGGCTGCTTCGCTCAAGGAGCGCGTGTTTCAAATCTTCGGCAGCCAGGTTCTCGAAGATTTAATCGACCTGGGCGAAAGCTGGCGCGACCTCCCGGTTCCTTTTGAGCTTGACGAAGCCCCCGCTTTCCGGAGGTTCCGCCTGCGCGGATTCGTGAGCGGACCCCAGGTGCAGAAGCTGAATCGCAACTCCGTCTACCTTTTCGTGAATGGCCGTCTAATTCGCGACCGCCTGCTTCTCCACGCCATCTCATCTGCCTATTACAATCTGATGCCGCCGGCGTGCTGGCCTTTTGCCCTCTTGTTCGTCGACTGCGACGCCGAAGAGGTGGATGTCAACGTTCATCCTTCCAAAACCGAGGTCCGCTTCCGGCACAGCTCCATGGTGCACGATCTGGTGCGCGATACGATTCGCGCGGCTCTCATCGCCGAAAAACCCGTTTCCCGCATCTTTTCCGCCGCGCCGCCCCAACCCGGCGCCGGACTACCGTATTCGGAGTTCAGCCAGAGCCTGGAGAACATGGCGGAATTGGCGCCGGTCTCCGGGCTGTCGCATGAGCAAACCGATCCCGCGCTACTTCCCGAATTTCGCCTCCACCGGCCTCCTCCATCCACGCCGCGGTTCCAGTTCACCGACGCCCCGCGGACCGAACCGGAAATTGCGCCCGCAAAGCTCGACATTCCCGATACGCACGGCCCTCTGTCTCCGGGAGCTTCGCCGGAGCTGGACAGTTTGGACGCGCTTTCCGACTTGCGCCCGCTCGGCCAGATCCACGACAGCTTCATTGTCGCGGCCGGGCGCGACGGCCTGTGGATCGTCGATCAGCACGTCGCGCACGAGCGGATTCTGTTCGAGAAAGTGCTAGCCGCTCGCGGCGCCGGCTGCATCGAGACGCAGCGGCTGCTGATTCCCGCCATCCTTGCGCTCACTCCCGCGCAACAGATCGAATATGCTCGGATCGCGGACGAACTGGACAGCGTGGGCTTCGAAACGGAGCCCTTCGGCAACCGCACCATCGCGGTCAAGGCCGCGCCGGCGGAACTCGCCGCGTCCGACGTAGAAAAGGTCTTGTTGGAAATTCTGGAAATCTCAGAGCGCGAGCTTCGTAAGACATCTCTAGACGACCTGCGCCGCGGCATCGCCGCTTCCATCGCTTGCCGCGCGGCCATCAAAATCAACACGCGTCTCGAACCGCCAAAAATCGACTGGCTCCTCCGCGCTCTCGCCGCCACTTCCTGCCCCATGAGTTGTCCGCATGGCCGCCCCATCGCCTTGCGCTACTCCACCCGCGACATCTTGAGGAGCTTTCACCGCATCTGAATCGCCAGATGCGAGAAGGGGAGCCGTCGCTCCCCTTCGCCGCGTCGTTCAGATTCGATTCTGGAATCGTGACTTCTTGGTCCCCTTCGCATCGGGGATTTCCATGATACCGTAACCAGAACCGTGCTCGCCACGCGCTACAAGCGCGCAGACCCCATTGCGTCACGACCTTTTGATTGTTTGGTAATCCTCCTGTAATAACTTCCAGCTACCCTGGCTGTCACCGTTTCAATTTTCTCTGCTCAGGAGGACTTTTCGCGATGGGTGTATGGAGGCGCCGGGAGCGTCGTGTCCTCGTGCTTTATCTGTTGCTTCTCACGCGAGGACTTCATCTTCAAGCTCAGCCGGTTGGAGGAACGTTGTCTGGAGCGGTTCTCGATCAGGCTGGGAAGGCGATCGCGGGGGCGAACGTCGAAATTAAGAACGCCGCCGGCGCGGCATCCGCTATTGCCACCGCCGATGGAGAGGGACGCTTCTCAGCCGCGGGTCTAGCCCCCGGAACTTATACGCTTCTGGTTTCCGCGCCCGGTTTCGCGCTAACTTCCCGCAGCGGCGCGCAGGTTGCCTCCGGCGCCACTCAGGACGTAACCATCACCATGTCCGTTGAAACGCTGGTAACCTCGATTACCGTAAGCGAAGCCATCTCGATGGCGGCTTCTACAGCTCCCTCTGGCAACACGCTGGAGGCGACCTCCGCGCGAACTGAAATCACCTCCGACTTCATCAAAAATTTCATGTCGCCTCTGGCCGATTACGCCGAGGTCGTAAACTACGCGCCCGGCACTTACAGCCTGAATCCCAATGGCATCGGGCTTGGCCAAGGCAAGACGTTCTACCGCGGTTTTTCCGACGGCCAATACACTATGACCTTCGACGGCATTCCGTTTGAAGACACCAATACGCCAACCCATCATTCCTGGGCGAATTTCCCAAGCGGTTGGACGGCCTCGACCGACTTCGATCGCAGCCCCGGATTAGCGTCAACGTTCGGCCCCACCAATTTCGGAGGATCGATCAACCTGCAATCGCCGCAGCTTTATCCAGACCCCGACCTCCGCGCGACGGCCACCTATGGCTCCTGGAACACCCGTCTGTTTCAATTGGACGCCGATAGCGGTTTCTTCGGACCGGGCCACAAAAACAGCTTCTTAATGGATATTCAGCAACTGTTGTCCGACGGGTATCAGACTTATAACTATCAAAAACGCGTCGCCGGCTACGGCAAATATCAGTACCGGTTCTCCGGCCGCACTTCTCTTACTTTGTACGGCGGATTGGTAGATATCTGGACCAATACTCCCAACACCACGAACCCAACCCGGGCGCAGGTGGCGCAGTTCGGCGGTAACTTCCTGTTGAGTGGCGATCCGGGCACTCCCACCGCACCCAACCCTTATTACTACGGCTATAACTTTTATCACGTCCAAACCGATTTTGAATATGCCGACTTTAATTCCGATCTGGGCAATGGCTGGAAGTTCGATTTTAAGGCCTACACCACGCGCTACTGGAACAAACAAAACTACCAGAACGGCGGGACCGTAAACCTTAGCTCCGCCAAGCCTAGCGGCGTCGACAAGCTTAACGGCTACCGCCACGCGGGTGATACGGCGATTCTGTCCAAGGAGTCTAAGTGGGGAATATTCCGCACTGGACTCTGGTACGATTGGGCCTATACGGACCGCTATCAAATTCCTTCCAACATCCTCACCTGGCTTGATACGCCCCTCGGTAACTTCCACGAACACTTCATCACCCAGTCGGTCCAGCCCTTCGCCGAATACGAATGGCGGGCGGCCCCGAAATTAGTCATCATCGCCGGAATGAAAGACGCCCATTATCAGATGACGTTGAATCAATACCAGGACAACGGCAAGACCGTGGGCTGCCTGGGCGGCGTCGCCTCCACCGATCCAGTCACTGGCGCGCCCATTTGCATCGGCGGAGCGGCCTTCACTACCCACTCCATCGGTTACAACAACTGGTTGCCAAACCTTTCCGCCCGCTATCAAATGAAGAGTGACTGGTCGGCTTATGCCCAGTTTGCCGAGGGCAGCGTGATCCCGCCGAGCAATGTCTTCGACGTGCCGAACGCTCAGGTGCTCACTCCTCCCAAACCCACCGTCGCCAAGACCTACCAGACCGGCACGGTTCTTAAGCTGAATCGCTGGACTGTCGACGCCGACTTCTATTACATCCACTTCCAAAATGGCTACGATTCTTACACCGATCCCGCCACGCTCGAGCCGGTTTTTGTGGCCACCGGCCCAAGCAACACCAAGGGCTTTGAGGTTGAGAGCAGCGCTGTGCTCAAGTGGGGATTTAGCCTCTACGGTAACCTCTCGATAGGTTCGGCGAAATACCAGACGGGCCCGAACTACCCCAATGGCGGCCTCTGGGTGGCCAACGCGCCCAGCAACGTCGAAGACATCAGTTTCTTATGGCGCCGCAAGAATTGGGATTTCGGCCTCATCGACAAGCGTGTCGGCCAGATGTACAACGACAACGGCACGCTGAACTACAACATCAACGGCGTCAAAATTCCTTATCCTGTCGATCAGGCGGTCAGGATCGACCCGTTTAACGTCGTCAACTTTTTTGCCAATTAC
>Ga0070738_10004276_pt1 | contig 17373 bp, 13 predicted proteins | sample Coa_R2_2_FD_66446 | JGI IMG/M metagenome (GOLD analysis project Ga0070738, IMG submission 66446) | Surface soil microbial communities from Centralia Pennsylvania, which are recovering from an underground coalmine fire - Coalmine... | ecosystem: Environmental > Terrestrial > Soil > Unclassified ...
TACGCGGCCAGCGCGGATCTGATCCACAACATTCGCATCGGACGGGAGGGGTTGAGCTATGCGTCGTATCAGGCAGCCCGAAAGCGCAATATCCCCTTTGTGCTCACGCCCGTTCACCATCCGCGCTGGGTTGGTTGGCGGTATCGGGCCTATCTCCACCTTTACCGGATGGCCGATGCGGTCATCGCCCTCACCCAGGCCGAAAAGCAAATTTTGGTTGGCCTGGGCGTGCCACAAGACCGGATCGCCGTGACGGGGGTTGGCCCCGTGTTAGCGCCTAACGCAGACCCATCAGCCTTTTTGAAGCAGTACGCCCTGGAAGGGCCGATCGTCCTCTTTTTGGGGCAGCACTATCCTTACAAGGGCTATCAGCTACTACTACAGGCCGCACCGCGGATCTGGCAAGCCGCCCCGGACGCTCAACTGGTCTTTATCGGTCCGCCTGTTGCGGACTCAGAGCAGGCGTTTGCTCAAGTCCGCGATCGCCGCATTCATCGGCTGGGGAATGTCGATTTACAGACCAAAACGAATGCGCTGGCTGCCTGCACGCTCCTGTGTGTCCCGTCGAACCAGGAGAGTTTTGGTGGCGTCTATACGGAAGCCTGGAATTTTGGGAAACCTGTGATTGGCTGCAATATCCCAGCCGTTGCGGAAGTCATTCGCGATGGTGTGGATGGCTTTCTGGTTGATCAAGACTCGACCCAGATTGCCGATCGCCTCCTGGATCTGCTGCTAAACCCCACGCAGGCGATCGCGATGGGAGCGGCGGGCCAACAAAAAGTCAAATCACGGTTCACCTGGGAAAAACTGGCGGAACAGGTCGAAAATGTGTATCGAGGGGTGATCGGTGGACACTAACGCAGGGCTCAGACGTCAGGCAGCAACCCCAAAAGAGCCTGTTCTCTGACATCGCCCCTGTGTCGATCGCCCCGCTCAACGCACTCAACCCAGCGTTCTCTCCGCTTGATCCACCCTGTTCTCATCCTCTGTCGGCATGGCTTCCCTATCCTCTCGCCTGATCTTGAACACGCGCCTCGACGCAACCAGCTATGAGGACGCCTGCGATCGCATTGCAGCCTGGGCAACAGCGAAACAGTCCTGCTACATCGTGGCCGCTAATGTGCATGTGGTCATGACGGGGTACTGGCAGCGATCGTTTCAGCAGGTCGTGAACCAGGCGGCACTCGTCACTCCAGATGGAATGCCGCTGGTGATTGGATTACGCCTATTGGGGATTAAACGCCAGACCCGCGTGTATGGGCCTGACTTGATGCTGGCCTGGTGTGAACGTGCCGCGCAGATGGGTATGCCAATTTATCTTTATGGCGGCACGGCATCAATGCTGGACACGCTTCAGCACAAGTTAGAACAGCACTTTCCGGGCCTCACGATCGCCGGTACCCATGCGCCGCCCTTTCGCCCACTCACACCAGACGAAGAGATATTGGATCGCGATCGCATTCATGCTTCCGGCGCGCCTGTCGTTTTTGTTGGTCTGGGCTGCCCCAAGCAAGAAGAATGGATGGCGCGACAGCAAGACAAGCTACAGGCTGTCATGATCGGGGTCGGAGCGGCCTTTAGCTTTCACAGTGGTGAAGTATCGCAGGCTCCACGCTGGATGATGGCATGGGGACTGGAATGGCTGTATCGCCTGCTGATGGAGCCAAATCGCCTGTGGCAGCGATACCTGGTGAACAATCCTGCCTTTTTAATGCTGTTTGGCTGGCAGCTATTGCAGTCCTGGCGATCGCGTAGCACAGCGGCCTATCGTTCCAAATCCCAGCCCCAGCGATAAGTTTTGGCGCAATTTGCGGAATACTCAGCCTATTGCCCCGCAAATCTACTGCTGCGATCCAGCAACCAGAATTTGCATTCTCGTGAGCTTCCCCACAATGGATCTGTTTCCTGGTGCCGCTTGCCACAAAGCCACTGATATTCGTGCCCCCCACGGACTGACCCTGCAGCACATTGTCCGCTGGCGCTGGCACCGCATCATCGTGTTACTGGCCTGTGATGTTTTCGCGCTGGCGATCGCGGGCCGCATCGCCGCTCACCTTAACCAGTTCTACCTGCCGCTACCGCCACCGCTCGTGCTGGGAACCTGGTTGGGACTACCGGGGCTGTTCTGGATTTTAATGGCTGTCACGCTGCTGCTGTTTGCCCACAATGGGCTATATGGTGCGTCCAGCCAGTGGAAAAACTATGTGCGATCGGGCCAGTTGGTCAGTGGCGTTTATCTATCGGCACTGGTTTTGGGCTACTTCTACGACCCGAAGTTAGCGCCACCGCGATCGCTGTTTATCACGGCCTGGTTTGGCAGCGTTGGATTGGTCATTGTCTTGCGGTTGCTAGCCAGTCTGCTCCTTAAACAGTCCGAGCAATCGCAAACCAGTGTGTTTTTGTTAGCGCGGGCAGAACGGCTACCCGCACTGGCACAGGTGCTCAAACGGCGATCGCGCTATACCGTGGTCGGTGCGGCGCTTGCATCTACCACCAGCACGCCCACGACCATTCAAGCCATCCTGAACTCTGGCGCACAGGAAGTATTAGCCGAAAGTCTGCCCCAAACCGAACTCGCCTCAGGGCTGTACTGGCAATTGCGTCGTGCGGGCATCACGCTCAGGCTGATTCCCTCCAGTGTTGAAATGCTGCATCGCCGTGGTGTGCCAGAGGTGGTGGCGGGCATCCCGACGCTACGCATGGAAGCAACGTTCTTAGGCGGATGGGACTATCGGTTGAAGCGCTGGTTCGATTTTGTGGGCGCGCTTTTGGGGCTGATGCTGTTATCGCCGTTATTGCTGATGGTGGCGATCGCAATCAAATTATCGTCTCCTGGGCCTGTTTTCTTCTGTCAGGAGCGGATGGGGTTGCACGGTCGCGTGTTTCAAATGTGGAAATTCCGCACCATGATTCCGGGTGCGGCGGCGATGCAAACCACGCTAGAGCAGCAGAATGAGTCAGACGACGGGGTGATGTTTAAGATCAAACACGATCCCCGGATTACCGCGATCGGTCGGTTTCTCCGCAGCACCAGTATTGATGAACTGCCGCAGCTATTTAACGTACTGCTGGGCCAGATGAGTCTGGTTGGGCCACGGCCCTTACCTTTGCGCGATGTTGAACGGTTTGATCCCTGGCATCATACGCGTCACCAGGTGCTTCCCGGCATTACCGGACTGTGGCAAGTGTCCGGACGATCGACGATCGACGCCTTTAACGATGCCGCCCGCTTGGATCTGTATTACATCGATAACTGGTCGCTCAACCTGGATCTGGAGATCCTCCTGGAGACAGGCCGGATCGTCCTGTCAGGCAAGGGAGCCCATTAAAGAATTGCATATGGGCGGAGCGAGACTCGAACTCGCAAGCCTTTCGGCGCCGCATTTTGAGTGCGGTGCGTCTACCAATTCCGCCATCCGCCCGTGGACAGCTCCACCATTATACTGGAACGAGCGCATTTAACAATATCGTCGCAGCAGTGACTACGCCCTTCTTCGCCAAACCGTTGTGGAACGAGGAAGGGCGAGTCTGCTAGTCCCTAATTACCGAATGCATCTTTGATGTTGTCAACGGTGCGTTCCACGGCGTTTTTGGTTTTGTCGATCGCCGTTTGAGTCCGAGCCGAGTCTTTGTTGGCTTTACGCTCAATGCGAGCCGCATCTTTCTTCGCTTTGCGTGCCACAGCGCTGTCGTCATCCGTCGCGCGATCAACCTTCGCCGCATTGGTTCTAGCGGTTTGCTTTAGCTTGTCGGTTGTGTCACGCACGAAGCCCTTGGCACGTCCTGCATCTTTGCTGGCCTTTCCTTGAATTTCACTGCCTGCGTCTGCTGCTGCAACAAGATGTGTCATGGGGGCAGCAAATGCGTCCGTGGTGGAGAAGAACGCGCCCTGCCAAACAAACGCGATCGCCGAGAAGCAGAACAGACCAACTGCGAGCCAGCGACCCATAGCCGATACGCAGTTAGCCAAAAAATTCGGTTTCATGGAATACAATCTCCTGAGATTTATTCCTTCATTTCTACTCCAGCGGGCGATCGCTCAAATCGTTCCCCAGGCAGAAGTTACCTTCGACGAAAGATCTATCGATATAAGTAGAGTGGTGCGCCTCACCAGTTTCGCCAGCCACCGACCGGTTTTACGTCCTGAGGCGACTGGGTTGGACGTTTGTGGAGCAAGGACTGGTACTCCTGGCTGCTGGCCCAGCGATCGATCTCACGGGCACGCAGCACGGGCACCGGATGGGTCAGTTGGGCCGTCATCGCCTGCTTGAGTAGTGCCCCTAGCTGATCGTTGCTAATGTCATCGTAGGCGCGTGCCTGGGTCAGAAAGGCGTCCAGGTTCAGTTGCCCTGCCAGGGCGGGCGAACCACCGGCCAGTTTCATCAGCACTGAACTGACAACTCTAGGGTTTTGGATTGCAAGCAGGGCGGCACGATCGCAGCTAAATTCTGCACAGCGAACCCATTCTAAGATCTGTGCCTGCAAACTTTGGGCGATCGCGCCACCCAGGGTCGGCAACTGCCCCGCTGCCAGCACCAGAATATTGGCCAGCGTCAGATAGACACCATGTTCACATTTCAGGTGTCCCAATTCATGGGCAATCACCGCCTGAATTTCGTCGGGAGTAAGTAAATCAATCAGCGAGGTGTGCACGACGATAAAAGGCTGCTTCCCCCGCATGGCAAAGGTGTAGGCGTTGGGAACAGGATGCTGCCGGATGTAGAGCTGCGGTGGTTCCAGATCCAACACCTGACAGGCGTCCAGCAGCAGCTTGTGGAGATCGGGAAGCTGCTGCTCACTCACCAGCACGCTAGAAGCAATGTTTTCCAGATAGAAAAACTGCTCAGCGATCGGTCCCAGCAGGTTGCGGATCACAACATCCAGACCCGGCAGCTGCTTGAGATTTGCGGTTGCCTGAAAGTCCAGGGGATGACGAAAGTGATCAGCTCTTAAACCAGTGAGGCTTGTTTTGAGGAAAGACATGCAGTGAACCATCCAGGGACGAATTGGAGCGCCAAACGGTTGCGAGTACGGGACGCACAGCAAACCACTCACCGCCAGTATAGCGAGAAGCACTGACGGTGAGTGAGGCTATAAACTCTGCATGAGCCAGAGCATGTTCAGTCGAGGCGCTGGTGGTTGTGGTGATCCTTATTCGGCAACGGGCAGCGCGATCGCCGCATTTGGCACCATCGCATGACTCTCGACATCGACACCCACCTGAGTACGCTGTAGCTTGGCTCCCAGCTTTCTTAGCTTTAGCTCCAGATTTTCATAGCCGCGATCGAGGTGCTGTAGCTCTTGAATCGTGGTCTTGCCCCGCGCCGCCAGCCCTGCCAGCACCAGCGATGCCGATGCCCGAAGATCCGTGGCCACCACTGGCGCACCTGACAGCAGGGGTACCCCACGCACGATCGCATGCGTCCCTTTGACCCGAATATCCGCGCCCATTCGTGTGAGTTCGGCAACATGACGGAGGCGATTTTCAAACACCGTTTCGGTAATGACGCTATCGCCTTCGCACAGCGTCAGCAGCGCCATAAAGGGTGCCTGCATGTCGGTGGGAAATCCGGGATAGGGCAGAGTCTCAATATCAGTCGCAATGTGGTGATGACCGGGAACAATGCGGAGACGATTGGGAGCCTCTTCAACCACCTGCGCCCCGATCGCGTGCAGTTTGGCGATGACGGCCGTGAGATGGTCGGGGATGACTGGAGACAGGCTGATTTCGGAATGCGTAATCGCTCCTGCAATCAAGAAGGTTCCGGCTTCGACGCGATCAGGAATGATTGCATAATCGGCTGTGTGCAGGCTGGGTACACCCACGATCGTAATGGTGTTTGTACCCGCCCCCCGAATCTTGGCACCCATTGCCCGACAGAAGTTGGCCAGGTCAGCCACTTCCGGTTCCTGCGCCGCGTTCTCGATCGTCGTCTCACCCTCTGCCAGCGTGGCCGCCATCATCAAGGTTTCCGTTGCACCAACGCTGGGATAGTCCAGATAGATCTTGGCTCCTTGTAGCCGTTTGTTGCGCCCCCGGATATGAGCATTCACAACCCCGTGTTCAATCTGCACTTCCGCACCCATCGCCTGCAGCCCGCGCACATGCAGATCAACGGGTCTGGCTCCGATCGCGCAGCCCCCGGGGAGCGGAATCCTGGCCACGCCCAGACGCGCCAGCAGAGGGCCAATCACAAAAAAGCTGGCTCGCAGTTGGCTGACCAACTCATAGGGCGCTTTGGACTGGGTGATGTGAGACGCATTGATTAGCAAATTATCGCCCTGCCGTTCCAGCTTCACCCCCAACGTAGCCAAAATTTCACCCATGCGGGAAACATCGGCTAGTGCTGGGACATTGCGAATACGACAATCCTGCGAACAGAGTAACGCTCCCGTCATGATGACCAGTGCCGCATTTTTGGCACCACTGATGTCAACATGCCCACGCAAAGGAGCACCGCCCCAAATTTGCAGGACGGACTTATCCTCTTCGGATGAAGAGTGAGTGTTGGATAGGCTAGGCGAGAGAGTAATTGGTCTGTCCTCCGAATTTGCTTATTACTGTGCCGTGTTGATGATAGTGAGTTTTAGGATGCCCCCCAGTCACAAGGGATTAAAAAAACGAACATCGAAATTCTACCGGAAAGATCCAGAATGTACAGATTTTTATCATGATCACGATCGCCCAGCCTTGTCCGGATGGTGTGTAATTCGCGTTCCTTTATGCGGTAAAGTAGTTGACAGATGCAACCGATTACTCGATGATTATGAATCGCGGTTGCAATCGATAATAAGCGGAACTGGCGGAATTGGTAGACGCGCTAGATTCAGGTTCTAGTGTTCGCAAGGACTTCCGGGTTCAAGTCCCGGGTTCCGCATTTAAACAAGGCCAGCAAACGTTAGACGGGCAGTTTAGCGACATTGCTGGTTCGCCAAAAAAATGCCTCAGATCTACTTATACGTCTTGTAAGGTTTGTAACAAAATTTTAATGAACGGATTTTCGTGCTGACCAGTCTTCAAAACCCGCTGGTTAAACAGATGCGGAAGCTGCACCGGACGAAGGAGCGGCGACAGCAGCAGCTTTTTTTGTTAGAGGGCACGCATCTGCTGGAAGCCGCGCTGCTTGCGAATCGTCCCTTTGTCACGGTCTGTCATACACCCGAGTGGCACGCCAGGTATCCCGATCTGTGGGCACTGGCCAACCAGTCAGCCCAGCGAATTGAGTTGGTGAGTCCAGAGGTGCTACGGGCGATCGCGACCACCGTTGAGCCAGACGGTGTGGTCGCGACCCTTGAACGTACCTCCGTACCCACACCCACCTTTACCAGTCTGGGATTGGTGCTCGAAACCGTACAAGACCCTGGTAATTTAGGCACCATGATCCGTACTGCCGCTGCCGCCGGTGCCGAAGGCTTGCTCTTAAGTGCGGATAGCGTCGATTGGGATCATCCCAAAGTGCTGCGATCGTCCGCTGGACAATGGTTTCAATTGCCAATGGCAGACAGTGATGACCTGGAAGCCGCTGTGCGTCAGTATCAGCAACAGGGGATGCAAGTGATTGCAACGCTGCCAACTGCAACGCTGACCTACTGGGACGTTGACCTCCGCCCACCAACGCTCATTTTGCTTGGCAATGAAGGGGCTGGTCTGTCTCCAGCACTGGCGGCCCTTGCCGACCGGCAGGTGGTCATTCCCTTGAGTCCAGGTGTGGAATCGTTAAATGTGGCGATCGCGGCGGCACTGATCTTGTATGAGGCCAAACGCCAACGCCACGAAGGAGTGGTGGGTGAAATGGGCAGGAAGCAGGAGTGAAAGTTGGTCTTTCCATCACTCTGGCGCTACCGTCAACGCAAAGCGCTTTACGCTTCACGCACCTCACTCCTTGCCACTGAATCGCTGCTGCTCATCGTGCTGTCGCTGAATAAACGCATCAATATCGGCGACGGCCTGCTCAAAACTGCTGAGGTCAAACGCTTCCGCCGAGGCAGTTTTGGTCGGCGGTGGTTCGTTACCAGGTGGGGGCGTTGATGCCTGACCCGAGCGATCGTCGGTTGACTGCAGCGTCTCTTGTAACTGATCGAGCGACTCCATGAATGCCCTCGCAGCAGCGTAGCGCAGGTTCTGTTGACGCTGACTCATAAGTGCTGACTCCAAAATCAAGGATCAAAAGACCAGATTGCTGGGGATGCAGGCGGTTTGTCTGCTGGAGACGACCGATCGGGCTGGGCTGTTGGTGTAAACACGCATTAGTGACGGCAATCGCGGCCATTTGGCTGGACACTTGGTTTTAGGATGCCCAATTGTAGACGGGAGATGTTGCATACAGCCTAAATTGGCAACTATCACCATAGCGTTAGGGGCCTGGATGGGTCTACAGGCAGTGGTCAGTTTTGCTGGACGGGCGCGATCGACCACTCACTGCGCTGTCTAAAATAACCCTTCATCGGCTATCCGTTGATCCGTGAAGGCTTGCCACCAGAGCTAACGGCCTCGTTGCCATCAGCCGGATCAGGTGGCATCTCAGTTCACGACGCCATTATCCCTGTCATTGTGCCAACGAGCTGCTTTACCGTTGCCGGTGCCGCCGACGTAATGAGTGTTGAGGGGTAAACAGCGCTCTGCCACTGGGGATGAAAGATGATCAAGCAACCATGACTATCAACTGTCTGGTAGCCTAAACAAGCACGAATCACGGCCACATCATCCAACCGCAGTTGCCCTGGACGGGAAAGTAATGGCCAGCCAGTCCGCGGGTCAAAGATCGCGGTGGCTTCGCCCAGATGGGCAATTTGGGTTGCAACCCGATAACCAAATCGGAGAAATTGCCGTCGCAACCGCTGTTTCTGGTCTTCAACCGTCCGCGATCGCGCGAATAAGTCGGAGTCACAGGGCTGAAGCACAATCAGCACCGATCGCGCCGCACATGACCACTCAGGCAAAAGCTGATCCAGATGCGTGCAGATAAACTGCGTGGGCGGATGGACGGAGTATTGAGTATGGCGCAATGGATGTTTGATGGCTCCGTTCACACAGTCTCCGGGCGATCGCTGCTCTCATTCTACGCAAGAGTTAGCACCCACGAGCCAGACTTTGGTACTACTGGCACAGTGACTTTTGGGTGACGGCGATTCAGACGATTATCTCAAGGCAATGGCCGCCAAGAGTTTTTAAGATCGCAACAACACTATTCGCCCATTGGGAAGCGCCAAGCGCGATCGAGCCAGTACACGCCCCTGATCTCTCGGCCCTTCTCACGCTTCACGCCTCATCGCCTGAAACAGTCCGGATACCGTGCTGCCGTTGTGAAAAGTGCTGGTACCCTCAAGGGCACTCTACAAGTTAGAGGCCAGCAGCATTGTTGATCTGAATATTCCCGCACTTCGGCTGAGAGGCAGCAACCGGGGCAGGGATGCCTGCGCCAAGATTCAACCCTTCAAAATCCTATGAAGTTTAAGTATCTACTCTTACTCGCATTCTCCGTTTGGTTTGTTGGTATCACCACTACGATGGCAGCGCCAATTCGGGCAGTCAATCGCTTCACTACAGCCGCGCGCTTTGCTCCCGATGCGGACACCGCTCAGGACACATACCGCAACTGTCAGGCAATCAGCCCTGCCGTTGTCACGGTCTATGCTGGCAACGAGACGGGTTCTGGCAGTATTGTCACTGCTAACGGGCTTGTAATCACCAGTAACCACGTTGTGAAAGACCGGGGTGTGCAGCCAGTCATCGCGAGAACGGCAGATGGCACCCAGTACCAGGGGCAGGTAATCAAAACCGATACACGGAATGACCTGGCGCTGATTCAGCTAAAGGCTCAGGGAGCGTTCCCCATTGTTCAACTGGCGAGTACCAACACGATCGAGATTGGTCAGGCCGTGTGCGCGATCGGTAGTCCCTATGGTCGTCCAGGGGTTTTAAGTGCAGGGACACTGAGCCTGGTGAGAGGGAATGGGGACTTACAGGCAAACATTCGGCTTTATCCGGGCAATTCGGGTGGCCCCTTACTCAATCCCCAGGGCGAGATGATTGGCGTCAACAAGGCCATTTTGGAGTCACCGTCTGGCAAAAATACAGGCATTAGCTTTGCGACGGGTGTGCAGGCCGTTCGAAACTTGATTGGGCAACCCGATGCGGGCAAGTTGTCAGCGGTTGTAACGGCACCTAACACGCAACGCGATTCATCATCAGCGACTGAGCCATCCGACTCAACTGGAACGGAGTGGACGTGGACAGCGCCCACTCCTCCTGCATTGCCGTCGGTGGCATCGCTGCCCAACCTGGTACAGTCTGTCCTGCCCCGACCAACTAGCCCAGCCACACGCGGCCAGCTGGGGGTGGTGCTTGATGTGCGAAATCTAGTAGTTCAACGAGTACAGGCTGGTTCTGCCGCCGACATGAGTGGGTTCCGACCGGGCGATCGCCTGGTCGCCATTAACGGTCAACGGCTGTCAAATTTTGCGTCACTGCAGGCGTTTCTCAAGCGCCAACCGCCAACCGCTACGTTCACTCTTGATCGCGCCCGTCAGCTTACAGATGTGCGGGTCACCTTCTAATCGGAACTGATTGAGACAGCGGCGCGTCATTTTTGCAGTGGTCTGAGTTAACCCGCCACCGCGCCCCAAACCATCCGGACTGCATCAGTCAGCGTTGAAAAATCTCAGCACGTGTTGAAGCATTCAGGTCTTTTCAAGGTAAAAGCCCAGCATTGAAGGCCCCGCCCAGCAGAACTGTATCTACCCTAAAGCGTTTCGCTTGTTCAGTTAAGTAATTTTGCATCCCCGTGCGATCGTCGTGGCGCTGTGGAACGCTACGGAAACGGTGAGGATGTTGTGTGTCTGACCTCTTGACCCCTAACCATCATGAAATTTCCGTACTTACTGCTGTTGTCTGCATCCTGCGTGTTGATACAAAGCACCTCAACCTTAGGGCTACCCGTGCGGACGCGATCACCGGGAACTCAAGTTGTAGCGGCATCGCGTCCTACCGCAGATACTTACCAAACCTGTCAGCAGGCCATAAAGGCGGTTGCCACGCTTTACTCAGACGTAGAGATTGGCAGCGGCAGCATCATTGACACCGACGGCACCATTCTGACGGCTTATCACGTCGTTAAGGCCGCCGTCAGCAATCCGAATCGGGTCAAAATTTACGTCAAGCTGGCAAACGGTAATCGTTACATTGGCCGCGCGATCGCTGCCGATAAAAGCAATGACCTGGCACTGGTACAGATTCCGGTTCAGGAAGCGCTGCCAACGCTACAGCTTGCCAGTGCCACCAGTCCTCCAGCCGGACAAAAAGTATGCGCTATTGGCAGCCCGTCTGGGCGTACGGGTGTATTAAGCCAGGGCACATTCAAAACCTTGTCAGGCAATGGTGACCTTCAATCAGCGCTGCGTCTGACGTATGGCAATTCGGGCGGCCCATTGCTTAACCCCAATGGGGAGCTAATTGGAGTCAACAAATCGATCTGGCTATCGGAACGAGGCGAAAATACTGGCATTAGCTTTGCAACCAGTGCGCGGGTCGCGCAAACGTTTATTGATCAGCACCACCGCATTGCCAGCAGTGGACTAGGCAAACCCCCTGCGGCCGTACCGATACTTCAGCCTGTGCAACCGTCTCCAGCCACCGTTGCCGCTAAAGTGCAACCCCTACCCCCTATGCCAGCACGTGTCGCGGCTAGCAGCAGTTTGGGCGCGACGTTTGACGAGCGCACGATGACCGTGCAGCAGGTAGAGTTTGGCTCACCCGCAGACATGGGTGGACTCCAACCGGGCGATCGCCTCACCGCCATTAATGGCAGGCCACTCAAGGGCGTCCAGGAATTACAGGCGGTTTTGGCCCAGCAGCCGACTACCGCTGTCCTTACGATCAATCGCCATCAACAGGTTGCCAATGTGCAGGTGAATTTTTAGTATAGATGTACTTGAATCACGCGGTTTGCGATCGCGGCGATCGGTTTTTGAGCGCAGCGATATGATGGGCAATAGTCAATGGCGACCGGGTAACCGTTCACGCTGGAGCCATTGATTAGCGCCACTCTGTTTCATGCGTGTCAGGTATTCTGGACATCTATCGTAATGAAGTTCAACCATTGGCTGTGGGCAGGTGTACTGCTTCTATCTGCACGTGCCCTGTCATCGATGATTCCATCGTCCCGCACCTTACCATTCCTGCCACCCCACACTGCCGATCGCGATCGTGGCCACATTAAGCTGACTAGCGCCAGCCCTTGCCGTTTGGCGCGTCCAGCCGTTGTCACCCTCTATGCCGGACTGGAGTTTGGGTCTGGCAGTATCGTTCGCTCAGATGGGTTGGTACTCACCAACGAGCACGTCATCAGAGACGCCAACAATGGCCAGGTTAGAGCACGCACATGGGGTGGAAGGTTATTCACCGGTCAGGTGCTCGCAACCGACCGGGTAAACGACCTGGCGCTTGTTCAGCTCAACACAACTGAAACGCTGCCAGTCGTGCATTTGGCAAAATTGGACGATGTCCAGGGTGGGCAAGATGTGTGTGCCATTGGTAGCCCATTTGCACGCACAGGCATTATCACGATCGGCAAATTAAACGGCACCCGCGAGAATGGTGATTTGCAATCGACGATTTTGCTGCATCCGGGCAACTCGGGCGGCCCTTTGTTAAATAGTCAGGGTGAAATGATTGGTGTGAACAAAGCCGTCTGGCTCTCCGAAAACGGCGAAAATGCCGGGATTGGCTTTGCAACGACCGCGACGATCGCGCAACGTTTTATCGACCAGAGCCGTCCACAGGCCAGTCTCATCAAATCGTCCCCAGATTTGCCCAATATCGAGCCAGCACCGCAAGGCACGATGAATATTGATGCCTCACCAGATGTGCCAACCAATAATGGCGCACCCGCACCCGCACCAGCAGGGAGTCGTTTAGGAGCCGTTGTGGATGATCGATCGCTGGTAGTCCAGTTTGTTGAACCCAATTCTGCTGCTGAGAATGCTGGGTTGACGGCTGGCGATCACCTTCTCAGCGTGAATGGTCAGCCCTTAAAGCACCTGGAAGACTTACAGACATTCCTGGAGCACCGTCCCCAAAGTGCGGTGTTTACAATTAGCCGCAATCAACAGCCGCAAGATGTGCGGGTTGAATTCTGAATCACTCCAGAATAGCAGCGCTGTCCCCAATGGCAGGGGATGGCTGACTGGTCGAAGGTGACACCGCTTTGAGCGCTGTTAAGCATCACGATCAAGCGCTGCTCGAGAGGCGATTGCCTGCAGCTGCCACCCAACGCGACGCTATGCTCCACTGAGAGTAACCACAGCCCGTTTAAGATACCCTCTCATCCCCGGCGTTTCGCTCCAGCTAATGCAATATTTATTTATTCTTTGTAAGAAAATGTTTTAAGCGATTACTTTCTTGCTCCTTTCTGATGCTTATACTACTAAAGGTAGATACTCTATTGCCCAGTGGCTCTAGATTATTGAACTTCCGCCGGTGCAACAAACGGACAGCTTCGATGGATTTTGCGCACGTTTTGTAACGGTCTGTGCTGGCGAACGATACCCACCAATCAATCGATAGTCATCGCTATCTGTAGGGCAGCAGCGGCGAGTCAGAAAGCTGGCCCAATCTGAGTGTTGTAATCGGTGGCTATGTCCCAAGCGTTCTGAGCAACACTATATTTCTGACACCTATACAATGATTCAATCCATGATGGGTTCTCAATTCGTTGACTTTACTAGCCAAGAGTCCTCTGATATTATTCGACTGGAAACATATCCGGAACATTGACTGACCCAAACTCAATCAAATGAACCTTAGTTAGCTCAGACTAGCGATTGACGATTACCTGATCGCCGTTTTTTAAACTGAGTTTCGAAAGCCTCAGAGTTGCTTCAGGAGCATTTTTTGCTCTAGCTTTGTGTGGCGCTGTATATGCATATATATGGTCGCCATACTATTTTGTTTTTTGCCCCAAGCAGGTGGACGCCCCGTTCAGGAATTAACGTCGGTTTCCCAAAGCAATTCTTCTCTACCGATCGTTTAGCAGGTGTTTATATGGAAACATTAGCCTTCATTCACATCGCTGTTGCCCACGAAGACCCCAACCCCGAGCCCCAAATTAAGGCATTCGAAAATATCGATCTGAGAGCATCGGGCTCGATCGCAATGGGTCTTGTCGCTGCTGGCGTTGTGGCTACCACAGTGTCTCATGCTGATCAAGCTCAGGCCGCGATTTATTACGGGCAGCAAGGGTCTGGCGTGACTGCGATGCAAAGCGCATTGGGTGTCTATCGCGACGGCGTATTTGGACCGCAGACGTACTCGGCACTCCGGTCATTCCAGTCCTCGAAGGGATTGGTCGTTGACGGGATCGCTGGGCCAGCGACGCTGTCAGCATTAGGGCTGCGGTCGGATCTTGGTCCCGGCGGGAGCAGTGGCGGCAGTGCAGGCCCTATTGCGGGTGGCGCTTACGTAACGGCTGGCAGCGGACTGCTGGTTCGCAACGCACCGGCGGGCTACGTGATTGGCAGTCGTGGCTACGGTACACGGGTCGGTCTTACGGGTGCAACCCAGTACGCCGCTGGACGCAACTGGTCTCAAATTGCGAGTGGTGGTTGGGTTGCCAGTGATTATCTCAGCTACAGCGGCGCTCCCAGCCCCGGTCCTGGCCCCGTTGCAGGTGGCGCTTACGTTAACGCTGGCAGTGGATTGCTAGTGCGCAACGCACCGGCGGGCTACGTGATTGGTAGCCATGGCTATGGTGCACGAGTGGCCTTAACGGGAGCAGAGCAGTATGCGGCCGGTCGTACCTGGGTCCAGATTGGTAGCGGTGGTTGGGTGGCGAAAGACTACCTCAGCTTCTATTAATCGGATGGAGATCTCCGTGCCCGTTGTGCATCTCTGAGTTAATCAATTTCCAATTTTGACGCTGACGCTGTCTCTGGTTGAATGACTGGGGCAGCGTCTTTGTTGATCAGGTCTGACGCAAACGGAAACGGTTGTAACCCAGAATTGAACCTTGCCGCAGGCGCAGTGCGAAGTCATGCAGAGCGTCGGTGGGTGCGGATGGTTCTTGGTCATATGGCCGATCGCCGTTTCTCACCGTATCCCAGCAGGGGCGATCGACGGCCAATCAATGTAGTTGTTCTAACACCGCTTTGGGCAGCAGTTGATCCTTAAACCAGACCACTTTAGCGGGAATGTCACTCACCTTGACGCCTGCTTTTTCCAGGTTCAGCCGTTCTGAAATGGCCAGAATCAGGTCGTCGCGGCCCGACTGACGCACCTGTGAAAATTTCTTTTGCAGGTACTCTGGCCGCCAATAACCCACGATCTCCAGCAAATACGTTCGCCCATCGGGGTGCACCAGGCGAAAGTCGGGGATCATGACGCTACCAGGAATGGGGATCAAATCCACTTCGCGTTCCAGTTGCCACTCCGTTTTAGCCTTTGACCAGCGATCGACAAACCCGGCTTCCAGCATACTGTCATACGTCTTACCGGGAGGGTAGTGCGTCACCAGCCCACAGTCGGCATTCAGGGTAAAGCGGCCCGATCGCGCCTGTCCAGAATAGGTATCACGGTGCTGGAGTGTGGCCGTCAGACTCCATTTGGTGACGTGTAGCAGGGCGGGTAGCAGCATGGCCAGTTTCAGGCCGTAGTGCGTGTTGGGCTTGAACAGACTGGTGGGGCCGTCGATCGTCAGTGTAAAGCCATGATCGGCGTCGCCTTCGATATAGGTCATCAACCGAAACAGTTTGAGATAGCGAAACAGGAGCTTATATTCGCCCGGATCGTTACGGTGAGCGTTCAGGGTGATATGGCTTGCCCGATAAAACACCCCCTGCACCTGAGACAGATTGTATCGATGGAGTAAGGCTTCGGGCGTGGGCGCTTCAAAGCTGGTGAAGATTTGATTTTCAGTCAGATCGGCGTACAGTCCCGATCGAATCTGGTCTGGCAGTACCTCCTGCCCCAATTCCTGACTCAGGCGATCGGCAAGCCCTTGCAACGTTGTTTGGGTCGCGACTGTACCCGCCGCCTGCTGTGCCGAGAGGGCAAAGACTCGCTGGCGCAAGACGAGCGGATCAAGCGGACTGACGGTTTCAAAGCGGCTGAAGGCGTCGCTCAGCAGCAAATGAGCCAGCCCACGCTTGATGCGATAATCCGTGCTTTCACCCTCTAGCGCTTGCAACTGCCGATTGAGTTCCCCGTGGGTACGCCCTTGAGCCTGCTGAAACTCAGCAATCAGTTCACGCGCGATCGCTAAATTTTCTGGGGCGATCGCCAGTCGTTTGGGGATGACCGTTTCACCGTTGTAGCGATGGATCAAAAGATCGGTGGGGAGCATCGCAAGTTATACGCCCTGGGATATATGAACTTTAAAAAACTACTACCCAAAGTGAGATACCCAAATAGCAATCCACACTTTAAATTCTACACAGTCAGTTAATTGCCCGTTACACCAAGCAATCGCCACCAGGCATGAGGAAGGCTAGATCCGCTTCAGTTCAGCGGTGAGAAAACCGTTGGTATCATTTATCATCGGCTGCTGCCGTTTTGTCGTGGGTCGTCCCCACCAACAGAACGCGCATTGCTGTCCAGCCTGGACGGTTCGCCCAACTGTAGCCAACATTAGCTATGACCCAATATTGGCTGTAAACGGTTGACCGTTGCCCATCAACGGGCCATTCTCAACCAAGATCCTGATTTTGCCGTTTGGTTTGTGAGCGCTGGTTATATTTCAATATCGCAGATTCTTATGGTAGCAACCCCTCCATCTCAAGGTTCTCGCACTCAGTATGATGCGAAAGACCACCGGGCAGAAGTCGAGTCACTGGTCGCCGATACAAGACAGGATAGTGAAATTGATCTGGAATTTCTCTACACTCGCGATATCGAGTTCCGCCAGGAAACGATCTATTTTATTGTGGTCGATCGCTTCGAGGATGGTGATCACGAAAATAGCAAGGGGCCAAATCCCGAACTCTACGATCCAGAGCGAAAAGATTGGGGCAAATATTGGGGTGGCGATCTGCAAGGAATTATCGATCGTCTCGACTATCTCAAGAACATGGGTGTCACCGCGCTCTGGCTGACCCCACTATTTGAGCAAGTCGAAGCGCTGTTTGTTGATAATGCTGCCATTCACGGGTACTGGACGCGTGACTTTAAGCGCCTGAACCCTCGCTATATCGGTAAGGACGAAGACCCCTCGCTCAACAATACGCAGGAGAAACGCAACACCACCTTCGATCGCCTGGTAGACGCGCTGCACGAACGCAAAATGAAGCTGGTGCTCGACATCGTCTGCAACCACAGCAACCCCGACTTCAGCGGCAAAAAAGGTGAACTGTACGACGATGGCGTTAAGATTGCCGACTTTA